>VAPH01055599.1_pt1 | contig 11384 bp, 9 predicted proteins | sample 3393861 | NCBI WGS metagenome assembly VAPH01 (sample SAMN08290439, study PRJNA428436) | hydrothermal vent metagenome | isolation source: Deep-sea hydrothermal vent chimney | place: Atlantic Ocean: South-mid Altantic Ridge | reverse complement strand
TCAGACGGGGATGGATTTGTTGGTCCAGCAGTGTCTGAGATCATTGCTAAAAAATATCACGGCCTGGACCGATTCAAGGCACGCAAAATGATTGTCCAGGACCTTGAGGCGCTGAACTTAATTGAAAAAATAGAGGACCACAAGCTCATGGTGCCCCGTTGTGATCGATCCGGTGCCATTGTTGAGCCCTACCTGACAGATCAATGGTATGTGAAGGTAGCGCCCCTGGCAGAGCCGGCCATTCGCGCGGTAAAAAACGGTGACATCAAGTTCGTCCCTGATAACTGGAAAAATACCTATTTTGAATGGATGAATAATATTCAGGACTGGTGCATCTCGCGCCAAATCTGGTGGGGCCACCAGATACCGGCCTGGTACGATGAAAATGGCAAGGTCTATGTTGGCCGCTCGGAAAAAGAGGCACGGGAGAAAAATAACCTGGGCGATGATATTAAATTAAAACAAGACGAAGACGTGCTTGATACCTGGTTTTCGTCTGCCCTTTGGCCTTTCTCAACCCTGGGTTGGCCAGACAAAACACCCGAGCTAAAAAATTATTATCCCACCAACGTACTGGTCACCGGTTTCGATATAATTTTCTTCTGGGTTGCCCGCATGATTATGATGGGCCTGAAATTTATGAAAGACGTGCCTTTCCGGGAAGTTTATATCCATGGCCTGGTGCGCGACAGTCATGGTCACAAAATGTCCAAATCAAAAGGCAATGTCCTGGATCCAATTGATTTAATTGACGGCATCGACCTTGAAGCCCTGGTGAATAAAAGAGCAACTGGTCTGATGCAACCAAAAATGGCGGCTAAAATCGAAAAGGCCACGCGCAAGGAATTCCCTGACGGCATTGCAGCCTATGGTACCGATGCCCTGCGTTTTACCTTTGCTGCCATGGCATCTACCGGACGAGATGTTAATTTTGATCTCGGTCGTATAGAAGGCTACCGGAATTTTTGTAATAAATTATGGAATGCCGCTCGTTACGTGTTGATGAATACGGAATCTTATGACTGCGGTCAAAAAGGTGGTGCCACCATCCTGTCGCTAGCCGACCGCTGGATTATTTCCCGACTCCAGCAAGTGGAAGGACAGGTCGCCTTTGAAATGGGTAACTACCGGTTTGATCATGTCGCCCAACTTCTTTACAGTTTTGTTTGGGATGAATATTGCGCCTGGTACCTGGAGCTTTCCAAAGTTGTATTAACTAACGAACAAAGCAAAGACAACGATTTGCGTGGCACGCGCCAAACACTTATTTATGTCCTGGAAACAATACTCCGACTCCTGCACCCGATTACACCGTTTATCACCGAGACAATCTGGTTAAAAATTGCCCCACTTGCCGGCATTAAAACCGATACCAATAACAGCACGATCAGCAAGCAGTCTTACCCGATCCCGGACCAGGCTAAAATTGATAACACCGCAATTGATGGCATGCAATGGGTCATGACGGCCATCGAAGGCATTAGAAATATTCGCGGTGAAATGAACATAAAACCCTCAAAAAAAATTCCGGTTATCCTGGAAAATACAAACGAGGCAGACAGAAAAAAAGTTGCGGAACACAGTGATTACCTGAATACCCTGGCAAAACTGGAATCAATTTCAGTGCTTGAAGCTGGTCAGGTTGCGCCGGAATCGGCCACTGCCCTTGTCGGTGATATGAAAGTCCTGGTTCCACTTGCCGGTCTCATTGACAAAAATGCTGAAATCAAGCGTCTGCAAAAAGAAATCCAGAAACTTGAAAAAGAACTGGTCTCGGTACAGGGGAAATTAAAAAATGAGAATTTTGTCAGCCGTGCGCCAGCAGCCATTGTTCAACAGGAAAAAAATCGTGCGAGCGAACTGGAATCTTCACTGACCAGTCTTAAAGAACAATATACTGGTATCGAAGCCATGGTCGATTAAATTCGTATTTACCCCGCGCCCTCTGACTTAAACGTGCCGTGTTTATAATCAGCGAGCTCGAGTGTCAGTATCAAGGCATCTTCCCGGCCTGAACGAGCAGGATAATAATTTTTCCTGATACCTATTTCCGAGAAGCCCAGTTTTTTGTACAAATTACTGGCACCTGTATTTGATATGCGAACTTCAAGGAATGCCACGCCCGCGCCCTTCCATCTCGCCGTCTCGAGCAAGTATTGAATAAGCTGGGTGGCAATTCTTTTTCTCTGGAATTCAGGGTCTACACACACATTAAGAATATGACACTCACGCACGCCGTACGACATTATTCCGTGCGCCACCACCAACCCGTTTATTTCGCAAACCACGCAATAATAACCAACCCGTAAACAGTCGCGAAGTATTTCTTCTGTCCAGGGATAGTTGTAGGCGGCCCGCTCAACTGACATGACTGACTTCAAGTCTTCCATGCGCATGGGCCTGACGACAGGAAGTGGGTGCGATATGACGGCTGCCATTATTGTTGTACCAGCTTATTAGCAAGACATAAATCCTGCCAGGACTTGTTTTTATCGGCAGGGGTTCGCAAAAGATACGCCGGATGGTAGGTCACCACCAGGGGTGTGCCATGAAAATCATGGGTTTGTCCTCGCAAGCTGGACAGGGTTTTATCTGTTTTTAGTAAACTATGGGCAGCATGACGACCCAGTGCGATAATTACTTTCGGTTTTATTAAATTTATCTGGGCACGAAGGAAAACTTCGCATTGTGATACTTCTTCTGGCCTGGGGTCGCGGTTATTCGGTGGCCTGCATTTGAGTACATTGGATATATAAATATCGTCACGCTCTAAACCCAGTGCGAACAACATGGCACTAAGCAATAATCCGGCACGGCCGACAAAAGGCAGGCCTTGTTTGTCTTCTTCGGCACCCGGTGCTTCACCAATGAATAACCAGTCAGCATTTTTGTTACCCGTGCCAAAAACGGTTTGGGTTCGCGTTGTTGATAAATCACACGCCGTACAAGACGCCGCCGTACTGCTTAATTCTGGCCAATCAAGACCGGATATTTGTTTTTCAGTGTTGATTTTAATATCTGTTGTGTCATTTTCTGGTTCTTTGACAACATCGTCTGGCTGGATATTTAATTTCTCAGGTGATTTTTTAGCATCCCGGTATTGCGTTTGTATTTGAACATCACGGGCACGCGGTTGCCAAACAGGCAACCCCATTGCCGTCAAATAAGCATTTCTGTTTTGTTCAGTCATCGTCATTGTTCTATTGACAAATTTTATAAGAAAAATCCTGAATATTAAAAAATTTATTTGTACTTATTTCGAACCTTCTTGTATTCACGTTTATACGTTTTTTTATTTATTTCCCTGGCCTTAAGTTTAGCTTTCCAGTACTTCATCTCCATAGCCATCTGATCCTTAATCTCTTTGACAAATTGTTTATATTCTTCCTGGGTAATAATTTTTTTACCATAGTCTCTCTTGGCCTGACGAACGCTCAAATAAACCAGTTCATCAGCGGCTGCGTTCATTTTGTCCACAGGTGACAGCTCAGCAACCTTACGTTTTACTGGACGTGGTGCGGGCTTGGGCCTGGGCGCACGCTTGACGACAGGTTTTGGTTTAGGTGGCGCTTTTTTAATAACTGCTCGTTTTGGTCTGGGCTCAGGTTTGACAGCCGGTTTCGGAGTCTCAATTACTCTCGTTGTTATTTTGGGAACTACCCTGGGGGTAACTTTACGGTCCGGCACTGGCGCACTTTTGGCCATTTGCTGTTGTCCGCCACTTTGTTTATCCAAAACAAAATAACCCAAGACTGCAATCACTGGAATAATAATAAGCGATGCTACCAGTGCTGTTTTCTGGACGGACGATTTTTTAATGAATCCTGAAAAATGTGACGAATCCTGGGTGCTGCCCTGGCTCGCCAAATGGGCACCACCGTACGGGTATACCAGGTCACTTATATCAGAAGATGACATCACGTCTTCAGGCACCAGGCGGGGAGTTGAAAACCGGGGAATATTAAAAAGCCGAATCGGCTCTGAAATACCTTTCAATTCTTTCCAGCCGACTTCCTTGCACGGTACCTCGGCCTTGTTCATGGCCATGTAAATGGCTTCACTAAAATAGATTTCATCTTTTGGCGTGACACCCTCGATACGGCTAGTAGTATTGACGGGCTCACCAAAAATATCATTGCGTGTAATCCTGACTTCTCCCAGGCTGGCCGCAACACGTATATGAATTTGTTTTTGATCCGGTATATCGCGGTTATACTCAAACAAGGCATCCTGCATGGCCATGGAGCAAAGCATGGCATCAGTCGGGGACCGGAATACAAGCAATAGGGCATCGCCAATACTCTTGACCAGTCTACCCTTATATCTTTTTATGATTGGCAACAGAATCTGGTTATGGGTATCCAGGAGAAACTCATTCTCCTGACGAGACTGTTGGGCTGTGGTCTCGGTAAACCCGACAATGTCGGTTAGCACTATGGCAAGGTTTTCAGTCTTCAGGCCCATCTCGGTTCCAAGTTGTGTAAATCCCAGATTTTATAATTCATTTCATATAGTGAGAAATAAACCAGATACTAGTTTACCTATTATACTAGTTTCCAAGGGGTTACGGGTTGGTTACAGTTTAAATTACTACTCGTATTTTAGCTACAAGTGGCTGATTTTCAAGGCGCTTTGTAATGCTGCATCTGGATTAATTACTAAAAAAGGTGCTCATTGTACAAGGATGGTCAGGTGCCGTGGAGCACATGGACGTGCGGGAACGGCTCTGGCGTTCACTTTCGTGGCCAGTTATGATGGGGCCGATTTTTTATTGGGAATATAAAATGAAAGCAACTATAAAACGCTTCCTGGCAGGACTGATTGTTGGCGCAGTACTGGCCTTTCCGCTGGGGATCAATTTTGGCCGTGACGAGCCGCTTCTGAGCAATCCCCTGAAGCAGACGGATTTAACGGACAAGGTAACTGAAAACGTCAAAGAAAAAGCCAGTGAACTGGTCGATGAAGCCAAGGAAACAATTCATGATGCAACGAGACCGGCACAAAAAGAATGGCAGCGTTAAAAATCGGACAAAAACCAGACCGGTTAAAGTGCAGGTTAAGCTATTCGTAATCGCCTATATATTCGACATGGCTGACAGTTTGACGATTACAAACTGTTAATCCGGCTGGTCAATGAGCGCTTCCAGTGCTGCCGGGGACCGGAAACTAATCCTGTGATTAATGAGCTCAATCTTGCCTTCTCGTTTCAGATCGCCAAGGACCGTGGTAACGGTTTGCCGGCACGAACCAATCATATCTGCCAATTCCTTGTGGGTCAGGGCGACATCAATCAATCTCATGTTATTACGAGTCACGCCAAAACGCGTATTCAAGCGAACCAGTAACTTGATAATACGTGATCGAGAATCATCGGCTGTAAAATTCAACAAGGTATCGCCAACAATTTTTAGTCGCATTGAAAGCTGCTCAATAACCTGTAAGGCAATATCCGGTGACGAGGAAAGCAATTCTTTAAACTTGTTAAGCGGAATCTCGGAGACTTCGCAACTCTCGCAACACTGCGCATAAATAGTGCGTTCTTTTTTTGAGGGTAGTTCGGCCAGGCCGAATACTTCACCCGGAAAACAAAACCATTGTGTTACTTTTTTCCCAGCCGGTGCCAGTCGGTACAGTTTGATGCGGCCTTTATTGAGCAAATAAATATTCTTCCCTGGTGCCCCGGCCTGGAATACGAAATCACCCTTCTGGAATTGAGTAATTTTTGAGTCCGGTATGGAGCTGTTAACTTTTTGATGGGAGAGCAGTGCAGTATTATTAAGTTCCATTTGTCTTTATTCCGTGTTCAATCTATATAAGTATATTACTGTATTATAAATATCTGCATACAACATTTGCAGTTAGCTGACTATTTTGTCGTGTACACGACATTATTTATTGTGCAATCAATGCATACTCACATGCAAGCCCTGTTTGCCAAAACATAGCATGACAGTTCAAGTACAAAAATAATTAGTTATAATTATTACAACGACTTAGGAGAAGCCGTGGCAAAAGGAAATCATATAGGCGGTGATAATCTTGTTATCGAGGATCTTAACTTTGCCTACAGCAATAACCTGAAGATTTTTGAGAAATTAAATATTGACGTCAAACCCGGAGAATTTTTAGCGGTTTTAGGGCCATCGGGATGTGGCAAAACCACATTTCTTAACCTCCTGGCGGGGTTTTATCAGCCCGATAGCGGCACCTCTCAGCTCAGAGGCGAAGCAATCACCCCTGAAGACCCACACCTGGGTTACATTTTCCAGGCAGCTAATTTATTTCCCTGGTTAAATACCATTGAAAACGTCGAATTTGGCTTACGTATGACTGGCATGGGGCCGGAAAAAAGACGGGAAATTGCCCTAAAAAATCTTGAAATGGTCGGACTGAAAGGGTTCGAAGAGTTTTTACCCAACAAACTTTCCGGTGGCATGCGCCAGCGCGCCTCGATTGCCCGGGCACTTTGCCTGGAACCGCACTTACTGCTAATGGATGAGCCATTTTCCGCCCTCGACGAAATCCTGCGCGACAAAATGAACGACGAATTGTTACAACTATGGGACCAGCTGGGCCAGACTATTGTATTTATTACACACAGTATCGAAGAGGCGATTTATCTTTCTGATCGCATCCTGGTACTGGCACGACCACCAGGCGGTATCTACAAAGAAGTAATCAATAAATTACCCAGACCAAGGGATTTAAGAGAGACGAAAAGCAGTGAATTGTTTTGGGAATATAAAAAGGAATTAAACAATCTTATACAGGAGGTACAAGCGCAAGCGCCACTAGATGAATCAGAAATAGCCGAACTAGAGCTAGGCGCTAAAAATGGCTAAATGGCTTTTTTGTTAGCAATAAACAATCAACAACAATCTACTCTAAACAATATAAATTCAGGAGAAAACAAATGCGTAAACTAAGTTTGGCATTTTTACTATTGGCATTAGCTGTTCCCGTTCATGCCCGGGAAAAAATTAAAATTGGCTGGGTGTTTGCAATGGCTAATGCACCCATTTTAGTCGCAAAAGAAAAAGGTTACTTCAAAGCGCAGGGCTTAGACGTTGAAATCCTGCAATTCAAGAGTGGCCCATTAGTGCACCAGGCACTTTCTGCGGGCGAACTGGATATGGCCTATATTGGTTCACCACCCGTATACCACTGGTATTCCCGGGGTCTGAAAAGCCGAATTATTGCCAAAGTGAACTACGGTCAGGCAGCAGTCATTAGTCGTAAAGATTCCGGTGTCAACAAGATTTCAGATATACGGGGTAAACGACTGGCCGGTGTTCGTAAGGGTAGCGGCATGGATGTCTTGTTACGTGGTTATGTGTTGGGTGAAGCCGCAAAAGTGAAACCGGATGTAGACGTCGAGATTAAATCCATGCCACCTGCCAATATGGACGCTGCTGTTGAAAATAAAGTGGTTGACGCAGCATTTATCTGGGAACCGTTTACCTCAAAATCACTTATTCGCGGTAATACACAAGTTATATTCGATATGAATAAAGCTGTTCCCAAGTATCCCTGGTACATCATCATGGCCCTGCCCGATACATTAAAGAAAAAACGTGGTGCCGTGGTCAAGGTACTTAAAGCTCACAAACAAGCAGTGGATTATCTTAATTCCAAGCCCACTGCAGGTAACGGTATTATTGCCAAGGCCTTTAGGTTGGGTAACACCAAAGACATAAACGGAAAAATACATAAAGCAACAGAGGTCGTTGCCATGGCCCGTACACGTTTAGGCTGGGAATATGAATTAACCGACAAAGATGTAAAGTTCATTCAGCGTTTAATGAATTATTCTTACAGGCTTGGCTATATTAAGAAAAAACTTAATGCCAACGATTTGATTGATCGCAGCCTGATGGCCGAGGCATTGAAGTAACTGGTAACCAGGGCAGTCCACTCTTTAAGAGGGCTGCCCTTTTTTATATGTCGAAAAATTGTTTTGGAGTCAGAGTGTGAGCGCACCCGCAGTTGAAATGAAACAAGATAAAAAATTAGACAGCGATAAAGAAAAGATTACGGGCTGGGTGAATGTTATCCGGAATAACGCCTCATGGTCCTGGGTATCACTGCCATCATTATTTTTGGTATGGATGTTGGTAGCCATACCGTTTGAATCATATATTCTCCCGCAACCCTGGGAGGTAGCAGACGAAGCCTGGAACGAAATGATGTTCCCGACCGTTTCTGAAGTAATGGACGATGATGGTGAAATAACCATTATCCCCGAGGCTGACAGACCATCTGTTTGGAAGTTTATTTCCAAGGGCGAAGCCAATAATGCCCTTAAACATTTGTTCCGGGGTGAACTCTGGCCCCATGTCGGCTGGAGCTTGCTTGAAGAAGTTGGGGGCTTTGGCGCTGCCATTATTTTCTCCGTGTTATTTGGTTTCCTGGCGGGGTTTTTTAAAGGTTTTCGAGAATATATCGTGCCACTGAATGGTTTGTTCATGGCCATTCCACCCATTGCCTGGGCACCCTTGATGGTGATTATTTTTGGCCTCGGTTATACGACTATCGTAATCGTCATATTTATATCCGCTGTTAACCCGATGATCCTGACTATCATGGAAGGGGTATTACAAATTCAGGGGCAGGAAGTACGGGCGGCGCGGGTACTGGGCGCCAGGAAGTGGCAATTATTTTTATACGTTTATTTACCTGCCAGTCTCCCGTTTGTTACCGCTGCCTTGCGTATCGGTTTCAGCCAGGCGTGGCGTGCGTTGGTAGCAGCGGAAATGATCGGTGCCTCGGTGGGCCTGGGTTACATGGTGCAAACCGCGGGTGAAGTGGGTAATTCAAGATTGGTATTGCTTGGCATAACCATGATTGGTTTATTTTCATATTTATTCGAACGCACCCTGTTTCGCCCAATTGAAAAACGTTACGAAGTCTGGCGTTTAGAGTAAAAAATTATCCAAAAAGTCAGAACTGTTTTGCTGTAAATTTTTAAATATAAAAAATATAAGGTAGTCGTCATGAAAAAAATGTCCGATTCAGAACTAAAGAAAAAACTGGGAGATTACACTGCGCCAAAAGGACTGTATGGCAAAACCAAAGACATGAAGTTTTTGGGCGGGGTAACCTGCCATATCGACAAACTCGTAGCGGGGAGTTGGCAGGAAATTGTTCTGGATTATGAAGTCGGTTCATCAGGTATCGCCGATGGCGCCTGGATCAAGGCAACCTTTAAATTCTATTCCGATTGGGCATTATTCCAGACGACTGATCCCAGGGGTGCAAATTATGTATCGGCTGAATACCATGCCGGACCCTGTGCCGAAGGCCAGTCACCGGCAACCGTACAATCCTTAAAAGTTCGTTTTGATCAAAAAGGACATGAGCGACCTTTTCAAAAAGCAATTATTGTCGATACGGTCGATGGTTATTTAAAGCCAGGTGACCACATCATTATTCGTATGGGTGACCGTCGTTACGGCGGCCCGGGCACTCGTATCCAGACCTTCGTGGAAGAAGGTTTTCGTTTTCGTTGTTATGTCGACCCACTAGGCACATCACGTTTTTGCGACATACCCGGCGACATCGCTTTTGATATTGTGCCTGGCACGCCTTCGCAATTAATTATGGCAGGCTCGCGCCTGGTCAAAAAAGGCGAACCAGTGCCGTTAAAAGTTCGGGCTGAGGATAGCTGGGGCAATACTTGCTGGAACCTTGAGAACGAACCGGTTGCAGTAGTCGCAACCCTTGATGGCAAACAGGTTTACGAACAAACCGTTAACCTGAGTAGTGATGGATGGGCCGTGGTAAACCTGACCGACCTGCCGACCAGCACCGCTGGTGAGCTGGAAATTACCGCCCACATGAACAATCACCCACAAGTCCCGGCCGGAAAATTTTATATCACGGTTGATAACAAGCTGGCTTATCCACGCAGCTTTTATGGCGACCTCCATGTCCACTCCGATGATACGGTGGGTACCAATGCCACGGTTTACAACCTGACCTATGGCCGCGATATCGCTGGCCTCGATATCCTGGGTTATACCGCTAACGACTTCCAGATCACTAAAGACCGGTGGGAGAAAGCCGTTGACCTGATTAATGATTTAAATAAAGAAGGCGAATTCGTCTGTTACCCGGGCACGGAATGGTGTGGTAACTCCTGTGCTGGTGGTGACCATAACGTGGTATTCCTGCGCGATGAAACCCCCCTGTTCCCGTTTGATAAAGATGGCAACGTGTGTCGTTCGTTTGAATGGAACGAGGACATGGTGGGCGACACCATCCAGCCTGGCGCCTGGCCCCTGGAAGAACTCTGGGCAACCTATATTGATGATCCCGAAGGCCACCTGTTAATGCCACACGTGGGTGGTCGCCGTTGCATTATGGACTGGCACCATCCGGTGCTGGAGCGCCTGGTAGAAATTCAATCTGCCTGGGGTCACTTCCCCTGGCTGTATGAGGACGTGATGCAACGCGGTTACAAGCTTGGTGCATCTGCCAACGGTGACGAACACCGTGGCCGCTGTGGTGGTGGTGTGCCCGGTACCGCCGTATTTGGCACCAAGGGCGGTGTCACCGGAATTCTTGCCAACAAGCTGGATCGCAAAACAGTCGGCGAAGCCATTCGGGCGCGCCATACCTGGGCCACGACCGGTGAACGCCTGGTGGGTTTAACCACTTGCGGCGATTATATCCAGGGTGATGAGTTTGACCACAAGGGCAAGGCTAAGATTAATTATCGCTTCCTGGGTGATGCCGGTTGGGACGAAATCGTCGCCTATGATCACACCGGCAAAATCTGGTCCCGTAATTTACAGCAAGAATCCAGTTATTCCGATCGCCGTATCCGGGTACGCTGGGGTGGCGCGCGTATCAAGGACCGCTATCGCTGGGCAGACTGGAAAGGCACCATCACCATCACCAATGGCATTATCCATAGTTTCAACTCCCATGGGTTTGAGCATGACGAAGAAACCTGTGGTCGTGCCAGTGCGACCCAGATCCGGTTTCGTTCTGATACCTATGGTGATGCCGATGCCATAGATATTGACCTGAGCAACCTGGCAAATTGTACAATTAAAGTAGCAGGTACCATCGATGGTTACGTCAAAGTGGGCAACCCCCTGGACGGCAATCCATTTGTCCATTGCCCAACATTTGAATGGGAAATAACCGGTCAGGAATTGCTCGATGGCGGCGCCTTGCGCAAAGAGCTGGGCGGCACAGAATTATTCCTGGCAATTGAGCGCCTGAGCGATCAGGACATGCCCCGGGAGGTCAGCGGCTCATTTGAAGTTGATGCCAGGAATGGCCCCCACGGCCACCGTCCTGTTTACCTGGCAGGTCGCCAGATTGATGATGGCAAGGTCTGGACCTCGGCAATGTTTATTAAATTTAAATGAAAT
>VAPH01043716.1_pt1 | contig 11391 bp, 11 predicted proteins | sample 3393861 | NCBI WGS metagenome assembly VAPH01 (sample SAMN08290439, study PRJNA428436) | hydrothermal vent metagenome | isolation source: Deep-sea hydrothermal vent chimney | place: Atlantic Ocean: South-mid Altantic Ridge | reverse complement strand
TCAAAGCTCAAAGCTCAAAGCTCAAAGCTCAAAGCTCAAAGCTCAAAGCTCAAAGCTCAAAGCTCAAAGCTCAAAGCTCAAAGCTCAAAGCTCATCAAGATTATAAACGGGTTTGAAGATTATAAACGGGTTTGCTTTTAACTTTTAACTTTTAACTTTTAACTTTTAACTTTAACTTTAACTTTAACTTTTAACTAAAATTCTATGCGTATTTCTATTATTGTTGCGATGGATGAAGGACGGCTCATCGGCAATGAGGGCGGTATGCCCTGGCATTTGCCGGCCGATCTGAAGTTTTTTAAGTCCGTCACAATGGGTAAGCCTATTATCATGGGGCGTAGTACCTGGGAGTCCATAGGCAGAGCACTGCCCGGCAGAACCAACATCATCATCACACGAAATACCCGTTTCCAGGCTGAAGGCTGTCGGTTAGCACATTCAGTCGATGAAGCACTGGCCATTGCAAACGAAGAATCCGCTGAAGAGGTCATGATCGTTGGCGGCGGTAGAATCTATGAACAAACCCTGGCGCGTGCTGACCGGCTCTATTTGACCCAGATTGCCTCACATCTGGTGGGTGATACACATTTTCCTGTAATCAATCCAGATGAATGGCAGGAAATCTCTCGGCAGGAACACAAAGCTGACGGTAAGAATCCATTTGATCTAACGTTTGTTATTTGGGATAGAAAAAATAAATAAAGGTCTTGCGGGTTAGGTGCTGCGTAGAAACTTAAATCGTAACACGCAATACCAACGCCTTTGTTCCCAAAACGTCTTCATTTTCACCTCCATTTAAGTTATTCTGTTCAAGCCAAATTTAACATAATCCGCTTCCCAGACCGGGTTTTGACTACGGTAAAATAAAAGGAGATACAAAAATGGCTGACCTTTTTTCAGATGAGTGGATGAAGAGCTACATGGACGCATGGAACAATGAACCGGACCTCTCGGATGCACTGGCTGATATTAATTTCAACTCTGTCATTGGTTACGGTTTTGTAGGTGATGACGGTCCAACAGGCGTCATTACGGTGGAAAATGGCAAAGTTGTTTCTGCTGGCGCTTACAAGGGTGAAAGCTTAAGCTGGGACATTCGTGCCAAGCCGGCAAACTGGGAAAAATGGCTATCCAAAGGCATCGGCATGGCCGGACTTGGTATGGCCTATACCACCGGTAAAATGAAATTTGCTGTCGGCGATTATTCTGCGATGCTGAAAGATCCGCGCATGGCCGGCCCCTTCATTAAGAGTTTTTCTGTGATGGGGTTGGTTTAAGATTTACCAGCAGTCGGCGGCACTCAGCGTACCCCCACTGACGCCTTTTGCACCCAGCTGATTATAGGTCAATACGCCACATCTGTTTGCAACACTATTGTCATTATCATCGGCATGGGCACCTACTGGCGTCGCCTGCAAAGTGAATGCTGTCGCCGTCAATCCTGCTGCCGCCACGGTGTAATAGTTTTCTTCTGACGTCGCGTAGGCTGCCGACAATTGGGCGTTGTTAGAATTATTTACAGCTGGACAGCTGATATTGTTGTAGCTGTTAAACTCCGTAAAGCAACGCTCCAGCACCTGTGCAGTCTCGAGTAGAGCCGCCTTGCCATCGCTACGGCGTGTCTTTCGTATCTGATCCAGATAGCTGGGATACGCAATAGCGGCAAGTATTCCAATAACGACGATTACAATCATGAGTTCAATCAGGGTAAAGCCTCGCTGTCGTACGCCATGCCTGCTCACGCCCTGTTTCCCGCGTAGACAGGAGACCCAGTAGCTGAAAGATGGAATAGCCGTTTGCTTAAACTTTCTAATCCATCCCTCTTCTACTAACGAATTTGACGCCATGACTGCCTCCCCGATTGACCTGGCTCCGGACGCTCGGTAATCACTTTGACATTACCTGTTGACCCGGCGGCATATTTAAACTCTTTTGAGTTGTCATCATTTGCAATGATACCTGGCATTACTATAATGCCCACGTTGCCAGAACTGACACCCGAGGGAGGCGCAGTATCCTTGGAATCTATCGAGGAATCACCATTAATATCCCAGTCTACCTGACCATTATCAGCGGCAGAAAAGACCCCGTCCTCATTGATATCGAAAGGTGTTAAATCAAGACGTGTCCCCTTGTAGGCGTCCAGTTCCATTAACCATCCTGATCCACCGGAGGCACAGGCCTCCGCTGATGGAAGCAGGGTCGTAAAGATGATACGTCCCTGGCGGAAGATAGGATTACTGGCAACTCTTTCGCCCTTATTATCGGTAGTACCGTCCAGAATAAGATCCATGTACCAGCCTTTTTGTGTCGGCCAGTTAATCACACCACCGCCATTGGCAACATCGTCCAGTACACCACTGGTGATACGAACATCAAAATTTCCGGCAGCCACTTCAACAAGGATTTTTCTTTCTTTCAGATTTCCTTTATCAAAGGCCGACAGGGTAGCGTCATTTTTATCCCAGATTCCATAGAAAGATTGTGTCAACTGATTTGTGACAGCATTGTCACTGTCTTCAATATACTGCCCGGTACCGAAGTAAATCATGTATCCGCCCTGCGTAGGATTCACGCTTACCTGTGGGCGAACTGTTATCGGCTGGCGATTGGTATCGGTACAGGGGGTGCCGTCACAGGCCGTAAACAATGGTGTACCGCTGTACGACACGCCCCAGTTAACCGGGCTAATGTCTTTCAGATCAAATTTCCACATGTTCCCGTAGAGATCCCCAGCATAAACATAATCGGTAATCGCATCGCCATCCACATCTGTCGGTGCAACGGTCGCCAAACCATTGGGTCTGCCGCCACTGGCAGAGTTGGACAGACCGACACCCGTGTCTATTTTTTTGATCAAACTACCATCGGAAAGTTTAACGACATAGAGCACAGCATTGCCACTGGTACTTGCGTTGCCATCGGCTTCAGTGTTGTTAAAACCGTTGCCAAATATAGCCGCCCAGTCACCATTTTGTAGCCGCACGATGTTGGGTTCGCTGTAGGTATAGCCCAGGTCTACGTCATCAGCGTCAGTGTATTCCCACAACACCTTGCTGGCACCGGTAATTTCGTTCGTGATGAGTGCCGGGTCGGTGACATCCAGCGCATAAATGGCCTGGCCACCCCCTCGCAAACCTGCTGTCAATATCGTACGCCATGCACCACCGAAGTATGCATCTACAACAATTGGTGCACCGTCAGCGGTGTACTGATGAACATAGCTCGGACTCGTCAGGGCAGCCAGACGGGAATATACCGCATTCGGCACATAAGCAAACTTTTCAACCCCGGTGTTCGCATCAAAGGCATGCAGCATGCCGTCATTCGCACCCGTATATATCATCGGGGGACGGTTTAACTTGGCGGTTTTGAATGTTGAATAAAGATTGCTGGTTCCTTCCATGTCATCAGGATACTGAAATGCCGGTGGCCCAACATACGACGGTGAGGAGTGAACAATGTCCCCCAGAACTGTAATTATGCGGTTTCTTAGATTTAGCGTTGAACCCGTCGTTGCAGCTTCCTCGCTCTGGTCTCCCCGCAGCCATTTAAGAACGGGTTCAACACCCAGCAATCCCTGTTGAGTGGCGGACAATTGATTCCACTGGAATGCAATACCTGTCTGGGCATTCCCCGTCGCCCCATTATGAGAAAAAATAACGCGGGCGGCCTCAGCGGGTATTTGAGTGGAGGCCTTCCAACCGTTAGCACCGGGCTGCATTAAACCATTGCCGTCGAGAGTACTCTCCAGCGAGCCATCCGGATTGATAGCAAACGCCAGTATATCCCCACTCCAGTCATTGCTGTTAAAGCGGGCCAGGAACAACTTACTGCTGCTTTGCAAGCTGCCCGATGTTACTGCTACCGATGCGGCGGAACCACTTGCTATATCGGCAAAAGCAGTCACTAGCGTACTGGCAAGACCCAGACCATCTGCCGCTGCGTAGGCCTTGCCACCGGCATTGTTGGCCGTATCCTGCAAAATCTGGCGGATGTTACCACCGGCAAAGCCCACCGTATCAATACGGATGTACTGGTCGCCAACAAGGTCAGAACGTAAGTCACGTGTCGGATTTTTTGCTACGCCCGCATTGAGACAGGAGCCTGTTGTTGTATTACAAAAACTCCAGTAAGCCACATCGTCAAGATTATCGTGGCCCCAGGCGTTGGGATTAGTATCGGCACAATCCTTGTTTTTGGTAGTGCCATCCGTACAATCCGTCACGGTATTGCCACCACCATCATAATCCACAATGGCAGAGGGGATGTCCGCGTCCTTATAGGGCTCACCATCGGTAAAAATCAGCACATTTGAATTTGCACAGGACATCTTCTTTCCATATTGCGGATCATAGAATGGATCTCGCCCGGGATTCAGGGGATCCGCCTGATCGAAATCTTCAAATCCGGCTGTCACCGCCGTGTAATAAGGGCTGTCCTGTTCAAAATACTGGATGACTTCCCAGAGATTTTCCGCCAGTGGGGTCGTCCCCCAGACCAAAGGATAATGCTCGATGGCATCGATAATATCGGTGATGTTGCTGCCGATATAACCGGACAGATCCCGATAACCCCCACCGTTGGCTGTATCGGAAGCATCTTTTATGAAGGGGTTGAGGGGAATCTTGAAATTAATCGTTCCACCCGCAATGGTATTGCCATTATAGATATCACTACGAGCCGGATCATATCGATAAAAAGAGATACCCAGCCGAACATCATTCTGAACCTGCTGCAGCACACCCTGTTGGACTGACGGGACGACAACGGCAACATTGTAATCAGTCCCTCCACCACCCATCACGCTGATGTAACCAATATTTTCAGCCGTATGACCTGTTTCGTTATCACAGGATTTTTCTTCATCCAGCGTGATGACAGCAGAATTATTTGTAACAGATTTTGTCCGCAGGGAAGCCGGATCAGTACCATTGATCGTCTGCATTGCGGCAAGAAAAGTGGGCGTCCCCGGGAAACTCGCCGAAAAATTTACGGTTGAGGTTCCACTGGTAACACCACTTTTTTTGCCCGCCTCGAGATAAAACGGTAATGCTGTATCATCAATCCGCATGACTTCTATTGCCACATAGCCTACTTGTTCCGTCAAGTGGCTACCGTCAGCGTTTTCCTCCTCCTGAAGAGAAAGCCTGAAACTCCCTGTGCCAACGTTCCATGCACGGCTGTTTACCGCCGCACTGTCGTTGAAAGTCATAACAGAAGAAAGCACAATCGGAACAGTCGGAAATGACGAGGAAAAACCTACGTCGGTATGGTTATTGACGGAGCCGGAACAAAGTCCTTGAAGTAACATATTTGTAGATTGGAACCCTGCCTCCAGCTTACCTCCCCCTGACAGGGTATACCTTCCCGCCTCAACTACCATGTATGGCAGGCTCTCTTGCGTATGATTGCCATCTTTGTAGTCCCACTCCTGTAAGGCAATTTCGAAACCTGTCGTGGTGACATTCTTAATTCTGACGATTGCCGGGTCACCCCCATTACGTGTTGGGGGTTTGGCAATGATGACCGGAGCAGTGTAGCTGTTTTTATAGGTCACCTGAGCCCAGCTCGATGGCAGTAGATTTTTACTGCCATCAACCTTGGTGGTGGCGGATGCGTTGCCGAACTCACCGATAAGGCTGCCCCCGCTATCATAAAGGGAACCCTCCCCCCCTCCCATCGTCGAAATTTTGCCATAGGGATCATAAACAGTCTGAGCAATCCCGCTATTCGCCGGCGAGTTAATCTGCACCGACTTGCTATCTGATATGGCTGAATACTGGCTGCTGATTGAAGAAGTCTTTGTAAAGGAGCCATCTGAACGTTCGTTATTGCCAACAACCTTATATTCCAGGGTGCTGCCGTTATAGGCGTAACCGGCACGGTTCTCAATCTTGCCACCGACCAATACCATCCGTGTGGCATCAATGCGGCGTGTCGTCAGCCAGTTAAGAAAGTTTCCACTCCAGCAGTTAGCCGCCGAACCCAATGTACAACTGCTGTCTTCCTTAAACGCCCCTGCAACAGATGTGTCGATAGTCACGCCATAGGCAGAGGTATCGACAGGGATCGTACTGTCATATTGATACTTTTTACCCGATTCAAAAATCCCGTAATATGTCGTGGTGGTATTAAACCCACCGGTGTACATCGCAACTTTCATACTGCCGGAATTGTCGAGCATCACCATCACGGAGGGCTTAACCTGGTTAACCAGAAATAATGGGGTGGTCGCCAGACTGAGCGGAGCGGCCTGTGCTGAAAATGATGCCATGCCCAGGGTCGTGCCGAGAACAAGGCCCGCCCAGAAATTTATTTTTTGCCTGCCCATCTTTCAATACCTCCTGGAAAATACGACCTGTGCTATAACCATAGCGTTGTCAGTGCCGCCGGTGCCACGAGCGGTGATGCGATACTGCATGTTCCCTTCTTTGGCCTGGGCGGTACCAATGGTCATATCCCCGTCATTGATAAATTTTATTTCTTCGATAAGACGTCTGGGAGAACTCTTGATGACACGCTCAGGTGTCGCAACCGCCCATTCGAGGCCATTGACGGTAACAAACCCCGCTGAGCTACTGCTCCAGTTCCAGGTACTGGGTAAGGTGCTAAGTTTGTTTACGACACCGGTCGACCCCGTGCTATCCGGGATAGGTGCGCTGACCAGCGACAGCATCCATGTCTCTCCGTTCCTCAGGGCGGCCTCGGCGGCCTGAAATGCGAGATGTCTGTCTCGAAAGTTGCCCGCCATTTTTTCCTCCAGAACAGTGGACTGGATCGCCGTCACACCCAATACAGTCATAACCAGCAATATAACGAGACTGGTAATGAGTACCGCTCCGGTTTGATATTTCAATGGTTTGTGTTTCATCCGTTTATTCCTAATTTTTTCCTTACTCAGCTCCATTCTTTACTCAGGGCACAAGATTGCGCAGTGCTATGGTAGTCGTAAAGGTTTTGCTCAATTTCTTCCTGGCACTGGTGGACTCATCGTAAACACCCGTATTTTCTTCCGCACTCTCCAGCGTATAACTGGCACGCACACTGGTTACACTGTCTGTTGGTGAGAGGCTACTGGCATAACGATTGGCCGCACCGTCGCCATCGGTGTCAATGCCATAGGTAAAAATAAGCGACGTGATGCCTTCGACCAGATCCAGACCGGTGACAGTACTGCTCAATGTTGGATCACTGGCGCTGCAGGGGGCACACACGGCACTCCTGCATTTCAAGACACCCAATTCGAGATTTAAAACGGTTTTGACCAGACTGCCTGCCGCGACAGCAGCACTGGTGCATGCCAGAATATTGTTGTCAGCCTGATAGGCAATTGAGATGCGGGTACTCGTCCCTGCAACGACCTGACCATCTGTACCCCCCCCCATATAAAGGGCAGTGTTGGGAAATATCTGCTCTCGCTTGTCTTCTGGCTGCGCCCGATAACCGGCCATACGTATATTGCGACCCAGCATGTCTGACAGCAGGCGGCTATCCTCCTGAATCCTTGCCAACGCGTCATTGGTGCGGTAAGCCTGCTTGTTACTGAGAAAAATCTGAAGGACTCCACCGGTGAGTATCAAGCCCACCACCAACGCAATCATTAGTTCCACCAGAGTAAACCCTGACTGCCGATTGTTTCGTGTGTTTTTATCGATTATTTTCATGGGACATCATGGAACAAAGGGAATGACAAAGCGTTTGATTGCACTGGCAGGATCCCGCTCATCCTGCCACCAGATCTTGACAACATAGATATTACCCATCGTCGCGCTGGTCACGCCATCACAGGCAGCCTCGGTACTGGATATGAAGCCATCACCACCCGTGTCAATACCATCGTTCGGTGTATTGTCCAGACAGACAACACCCTGACCATTGACAAGATTAGCTGCCAGTGTTGTGTTCCATTGATCAATATCGTACTGCGCCATAGCGTTGGTACTGCAATCCGTTGTGGCACAATCTGTCACGGTACCGATAGTTGGATTGTTATAACTCCCGTTCTTGAAGCCTACCTTGTTTGCGCGGATACGGTCTGTCATTTCATATGCCAACTGTGTCGCCACCGTGCGAAGATTGGCACTATACGTGCTCTGTAGACCGGCTGTTTGCAGCTTAGCCATGCCCAGCAAGCCAACACCTAAAACCAGGACGGCGATTAATACCTCCAGTAGTGTGAACCCCTGGCTGCTACGCATTAGCATGTCCCCCGGGTGATCTTGAGGCGACCGGCAAACGTGAGTTGCATAACCCGCTGTTTCCCGGAAAGACAGGCACTGATGGTGCCGGCCTGTGAGACCCCTTCTTTTGTCTGGGCCCGCCCTTCAGACACGTAAGAAATATAATCTGCCACACTACCATTACCTGTCATGGTGACATTCCCTTCGACGGCTTCATGGATGCGCAACGGGGCTTCTCCTGTATCACGTATCGCGTCGTTATTGTTATCGACAAAGATGATCCAGCCCTGCTCCCAGTTACCGGTACTCACACAATCTGAGCCATTGGCGCTTTTGCAAACAACGACTCTGGTGCCCCGTTTAACTGCTTCACTTCGGGCCACATTAATCGAACCAGACAGCTCATTGACACCGGCAACTAGACGGTTATCCTGGATCAGCTGCCTGAAATTGGGGGCGGCCACAGCGAGTAATATAGCTGCAACCGACAAAGTCACTACCAGTTCTACTAGCGTAAACCCTGTGCTTTTTTCTATTATTTTTAATTGGTTTATCATGTAATTGCTGTTTAATCCTTACAAGAACCTAAAAAGGAGTATAGAAGAAGTTTTCACCTGTAACCTTTCCGCCAGATTACATTTTTGTAATGTTACTTAAGGAACAGCTTATTGATTCTGGAACCTTGGACTGACACTAAAGACCGGTAAATGCATCAAATGTCATCGTGGCCTTCAGGCCGGGATTATTATCTGATAGCAACAGTGTGCCGTGATGCATTTTTACTACGGCCGCAACCAGACTTAACCCGAGACCGTTTCCTTTTCCTGATCGACTTTTCTCCAAACGGTAAAAACGATGCAATACTTTTTCACGCTCTTGTACCGGTATACCTGGCCCATTATCGGCGACTCTAACTTCTGCACACTGCCCGTTGTACGTGGTTGTCAGATGTATCTCCCCGTTCGCCTGCGTATATTTAATGGCATTATCAAGCAGATTCGTAATGGCCTGAAACAAAAGATCCCGGTCTGCCAGCACTGATACCTGCACACTGCTATTCGTTGTGATTGATATGTGCTTGTCTTCTGCCACAGCCTCATAAAGCTCTTTTGCATCATCCAGCAATAGTGGCAACTCAACTATTTTCATTACGGGCTTCTGCCTGCCCGCTTCAATGCGTGCAATTCGAAGTAAGGCACTGAATGTTCCCAGCAGTTGATCAGCACATTGAATGCTGTTTTCTACGTGTTGTAGATGGGGACTGCTCTCACCAATTTTTATCCGCAACTCCTCCAGCTGATTCCTCAGGCGCGTTAGTGGCGTACGTAAATCATGGGCGACACTGTTAGATATGTGTCGTATTCCTTCCATCAAATGTTCAATTTCATCCAGCATGTCGTTGAGATTGCAGGCTAGCTGGTCGAAATCATCTGAACTCCCTCTGGTAGGTATGCGGCGTGTCAGATCACCGGCCATAATCTCACGTACGGTCAGATTGATCCGCTCTATATGCCTTAACACGCTACGACTCATCACAACACCGCCCAGAATGGCGAGGATGATCATTATCATCAGACCCCAGAGCAGTGCGGGGACTATTAACTGATGCGAGACGACCAGTTGCCGTGTATCACGCCCGACCACAAGAAACTCACCACCAGTGAGTTGTATAGATTTCGCTCGCACGTGAATTATCCGGTTCGCTACATCCGGTGATTTGAATTCAATGTTTTTCCAGCCCGCCTTCGCCAGTAGCGGGATGAAACTTTCCGGTAAATTTCCGGCCAATAAGCGTGAACCTGGTGAAACAACAGAGTAGTATTCTTCCTCATTCAAGTGTCGCAATGAGCGTTCGTTTATGGTCAACACCAGGCCATCCAGACCGTGATCTCTATAGATACCGGATAGCCATGTGATCTCATTTTTAATCGAGAGATCGGTCTGGTGAGATAAAAAAGAAATCGTAGACCAGTATATAAAACCAAGCAAAAGCAAAACTGACCCTGCAAACAAGGCCATATAGGAAAGAATAAAACGAAAGGTTGATGAGCTTAGAAAATCAACGGGTTTCATTGATCATGTATCCCGCTCCACGGATAGTGTGCAGTAAGGGTTGGGGAAACCCATTATCGATCTTCCTGCGTAAACGACTGACCAGCACATCAATAACATTGGTTTGTGGGTTAAATTGATAATCCCACACATGTTCAAGCAGCATGGTGCGTGTGATCACCTGTCCGGCGTTGCGCATCAGGTATTCCAACATGTTGAACTCACGTGGCTGCAATTCTATCACCTGCCCTGCACGTGTAGCCGTATGTGTCAGCAGGTCAAGCCGAAGGTTAGCCACCTTCAACTCAGTAACATTTGACATCGAGGCCGTATTGCGTCGCATCTGTGCGTTGATCCGGGCCATTAGCTCGCTAAAGGCAAAAGGCTTGGAGAGATAGTCATCGGCACCGGCGTTTAATCCCTCCACACGGTCATCCACCTCACCAAGGGCGCTAAGGATAAGAATGGGTGTCGTTTTACCGGCTGCACGGATACTTTTGACAATGGTCAGTCCGTCCACTGAAGGAAGCATGCGGTCGATAACGATAATATCGTAGTTTTCGGTGTTAGCCAGCAGCAGTCCTTCGCCCCCGTCTGTCGCATGATCAACACTATAGCCCTGCTCTCTCAGGCCTTTTACAAGATAGTCCGCCACAGACTGATCATCTTCAACTACCATAACACGCATTTTTTCAGCCCTCTTTCGCTGGCTTAAATTAAGGAAGCCTTGATCATGTTTGCATTATTAGTAGTTGCTTCGTTGCAACCACCTCACAATATCGGGTAAAAAAATATTTTGTCATGGGATTCTTTCTGGCTCTGGCCATACTGTGGGAGACGCGCCTCGCGGCGAAATACTTTGATCCCAGGATTCTTAACCTTTTACCATTGCTGTCCCATAAATTTCCAACAACAGAAACACCCTCCTCTCGCAGAGTCCGCAGAGAACGCAGGGAAACCAAAAGGATCAACGCTGCTGTATAAAAAACAAAGATCTTGACCTCCCTGCGTTCTCTGCGCCCCCTGTGAGAGATATCTTTTTGGATTTCATGTTTCCAAAACATATAAATCTCCGTAAAGGCAACACCATCAACACTTCGTCATCCATTAATATATTTATTGTGGGACATTAGCAATGACCTTTCACCTTTCCCCT
>VAPH01061358.1_pt1 | contig 11392 bp, 11 predicted proteins | sample 3393861 | NCBI WGS metagenome assembly VAPH01 (sample SAMN08290439, study PRJNA428436) | hydrothermal vent metagenome | isolation source: Deep-sea hydrothermal vent chimney | place: Atlantic Ocean: South-mid Altantic Ridge | reverse complement strand
GCTGAAGGCGCTCCCCTGCTAAGGGAGTATGGGGTTTATAGCTCCATCGAGGGTTCGAATCCCTCTCTCTCCGCCAATCATTAAAAAAGGCCCCATCGGGGTCTTTTTTAATGATTTGGGGTTAGTTTAGGCATGAGAACCCGTAGGGAAAGAATCTGCCGCACATGGCAAGGATTGTTCCAGACAATCCTATTGCATATAAAAAGGGCCCCAATCGGGCCCTTTTTATATAAAGAATTGGCTGAATCTTGCTTTTGGCACCTAAAATGCGAAAGCATACGAACTTTTCTTGACACTTCCAGCTTTACTAAGAATAATCCACCGCCTTCATTATTGCGCCCGTAGCTCAGCTGGATAGAGTACTCGGCTACGAACCGAGCGGTCGGGAGTTCGAATCTCTCCGGGCGCGCCATAAATAAAAATGCCCCTATTTAAGGGGCATTTTTATTTATTGTGTTCAGAGTCCTGAGCTCCCGACGAATCAGGATAATAAGCAGGCTCGTACGGTTAGAGTGCGGCGGTGCAGGCAAGCAAACCTGAGTTAGCGCAGAGATTGGGCGGGGACTGCAAATACAAAATAAATAGTATTACCATCAACCATTTTGTTGCCTTCCCAGCGCCTGGCAACAATTTTACCGCCTGCATCGGTAATCATTTTATCAATATTATGAATCCATGTTTTGTCACTTTCGCGTGTAACTGATGTCTCCAGTTTTGCATTATCGAGATCGGGGTGTGCCAGGCCTGTAAACGCCAGCATGGTACTCGTGTGATTCATCATTTTTGCTACAAGTTTATTTGCCTGGTCTTGTTTCAAATAAAGCAGGATGCCTGCGCCAAAAACTACATCGTATTTTTTATCGCCAATAATATTTTCCAGCGCTTCCATATCGGCATGGATGAGATTTGCTTTTGATTTACATGAAGCCAGAAATTCTTTCCCCTGTTCAATGGTGTATTTATCAATATCATTACCGTCTAGCACAGAGGCATTTGGAAAAACATCTGTTTCTATATAACGCAGGAGATAACCAAGTGAGCAACCAACATCAAGCACTGATTTTATCTCTGATTCAGGGTTGATGCCTTGTTTTTTTAAGTGCTCCACCAGGTCGGATAAAAAGAATTTTCTGGTTTCGTTTAAATTGTCATAACCGAACCTGAGATTAGTTTCGTAACTTTCCGCATAAGAGAGGTGATGGCGCCAGAGAAATTTGTGGTAGGAGCTGACATCTTTTTCAGCAAAATCAACTATGATCTGGGTTGCCCACCAGCCACGCTTGTCTGAATCCAGCCATGTTTGACGGTTGATCAAAATGGCAAGCCACTTGCGAATGGTAAGTGGTATAAAGGCGTAAATCAGTTTCTTCGCGCGTGGCTTCACAATAATTTTGCCCCTAAAGCGTCACAGATGATGTAGAAAAGTAAGCACAGCTAGCGAGAAACTTTACCATGCGTGTTCTAATATCACCATGATTATTCATTAGTTGCTGGATACTCACGCGAGGCATGGAGTGGACGATATTTTTTTGATTTCGACAGCGATCAATAATAACATCAAACCAATAATTAATTATTATCAAAAGACAGAGAAAATACATGATAAGTGTTTACACCTAAATTATATTGCCCAAAGGTATTTTCACCAGTTTATGACGTGATCAATGCGGGGTTGTCAGGTTTGGCATAGTTATAAAAATTGGCATCAGGCCAGATTCAGACTATACATAACAATGCGTTATAAAGTTTTAGAAAAAGAAAAAATTTAATCAACAGGAAATAATAAACACATTAGGTAACATATGGCAACGAATCACAAGCTTGGCATTGGACTGCGCATATTAAAAATTTATTATTTATTGCGCCGCCTGTTCCGGAGAATTACCGGAACAGAAAAAACTACATATGTATGGACTCGCACCGAAGGTTACAAAAAAGCATGGCAGACAGCCGCTGATGAAATTGGCGCCGATCTGAAAGAGCTTTATACCGGTATCTGGGAAGTCAGTAAGGGTAATAAATCAACACGGACTTGTTTGCATCTTACGGAGTTCGATAACCCGGTCACTTTAAAAATTGCCGGCAATAAACCCTTGAGTTATCAGTTAATGGCAGACAAAGGCGTGCCAGTTCCCGCACACATGAATTTTAATTTGAATGAGCTTGATAAAGTAAAACAGTTCATGATGGACAACACCGGAATGGTTGTGGTTAAGCCATCAAGTGGTACGTCATCAGGCATGGGTGTGACCACACATATTAAGACCATTAGTGAGGCTCGTCGTGCTGCGGTGCTGGCTGCCAGTTATGGCAAGGAATTATTAATAGAGCGCCTTGTGCCTGGAGAAGTTTATCGTTTACTTTTTCTGGGCGGTGAAATGTTGCATGCCTCTCGACGCAATGGCATGAAAATTACAGGAGATGGACAATCCACTGTAGTACAATTATTTGATAAGGAGAACGAACGTCGCGGGCGGGGTGGTGAAGGCGCGCGCCAGGTCGTTGGCAAGGATCGTGATTATGAAGCTACACTGGAAGCACAGAACCTGGAGGAGCGCTCGGTGTTAGCAGAAGGTCAGACAGTATTGGTTAAATCTGTGGATGCCCCATTATTTGATAATGAGGAGATTCGAACTGTTTACGATGAAAATGCCACGAATGATATTTGTGATGCTATACGTGAAAGTTCGCGACTTGCATGCGAGGCCGTACACTCTGAATTTACCGGTGTTGATATCATTACGATGGACCCAACGGTGTCACTTGCAGTAAGCGGTGGCGTTATTGGTGAAATTAATACTACGCCGGGTTTACATCACCACCACAATTTGCGTAATGATCCTGAAAAGCCATATGCGTGGATGAAAACACTGCAATATTTGCTGGATAAATCTCCTTACTGATTTTTTAATTATACGACCATTTTTGTCGACTTCAGTATTTACTTCATTTTAGGGAGCATTGCCGGTGCTATGTTATAGCAGCTGCGCTGGATGCGTTGCCTGCACTAAAAAGTGATATTAATACTGCAATCAATCTCTTTGGTTTTGAAAGTGAAATCGACTTTGCAATTTCTGACTACCATGACATAAATCCTGACAGGTCAGCATGTTAATTACTGCTAACCCAGGCATAGTTGCACGATGTTTTTTAGACAAGTTATTCGATGGTATACTCACCGCCGTACCGGCAGCTGGTGGTTGCGGAGTCTACGCCGGTGGTAAAACGGCTTTAAATGCAATACATTGTTGTAACAGGGAGACAGGAGTAAGTAGTGTTTTATTTATTAAAGATTTTCGTATTTTTAGTCAGTGTTGTCGCCGCAGCCGGTGGCGCTTACCATCTTATATTTTTTAAAAGTGAGAATATATACACTAGTTTTTGGTATGGCGTGGCAATCATGCTCGTATTCTCTGGCCTTGTTTACTTATGGTTCAGTCTGTACCGAAAACATAAAGCAAATAATAGTTGGGACGTAAGGCTGCGGTTTTTAGGTTATTTTGTCACAGGGCTGCCTGCACTTATTTATATTCTGATTGTTGTCCAGCAAACCTACCACCTGGTACAGGCTAAAATTTTTATAAGCCAAACAGTCATCAGTGAATATCAGGAGCAACCAATAATATGGCAGGGTTTCGACAGCCCGGTTGGAATCAGGATTTCTCTAACACTGGATTATCCACTGGTACTTCCTGGCTACATGCGCTATCCAAAGCTGGTGATGGGCAAGATGGGATCAGAAATTCCCGCTGATCTTGATAGCGCATACTGGAAATATTGTAGCGAGCCTGTGGTGGATGAAAGCAGTTGCCTGACTACCCCAATCTGGCCGGTGAAAGATTTTCCAGTGTTGCCTGAAGATTCTCCTGCAGTGTTATCTTTTGATTTGTTTCCATCCAATCTTTACTACATGGAAAATGAAAACAGGGTGTGCCTGAAAAAACGCAACCCGTATTCAGAGGTCAGTTTTGTTGGTCTCGACAAAATAGTCCTTTGGCACTTTCTTGGTAATGAGCATAAACTGGAACTGACTGACATGATCACCACTACTGTCAGAGAAAAATCAATACTCCTGAAAGATATAGACCTGGTCCAGAAAATGTACCGCAATGCTGAGTCTGGTGCTTTTCTTGCGGCAGGCTACCAGGGCTGTGAAATCAAGCGAGCCATCCCTTTTGCCAGTGAAAGCGAATGTTTTTGCAAAGAAAGTACTGAAAATAACAAACCAAAAGCGTTAGAGTAGCCAGACAGGAAAAAATAACCGGATAATCAAAAATGGCGCAGGCATATCATCATGCATTGGAACCCGGTACTCGAATTGAGAATTTTGAGGTTAAGGGCGTGCTTGGTGTTGGTGGTTTCGGTATTACTTACAAAGGGTACGATCATAGCCTTCATTGTGATGTTGCTATTAAAGAATACCTTCCCAATGAGCTGGCCCTGCGAACAAAAGACGGCAGCACAGTTGTCCCAAAATCAAACAATGATAAAAAAAGTTACGAGTATGGCCTGAAGCGCTTTCTTGATGAGGCGCGGACACTGGCTATGTTTCGTGAACCAAACATTGTCCGTGTTACCAGGTTTTTGGAATCTAATGGCACCGCCTACCTGGTAATGGATTATGAGGATGGCCAGTCACTATCACAGTTCTTGCACAATCGCGATAAATTAACAGAAGATCAAATCCGGGCAATTTTTATCCCATTGCTCAACAGCCTGCGTAGTGTTCATGCTAAAAATTATTTGCACCGCGACATTAAACCAGCAAATATTTATCTACGAAAAGCGGGGTCTCCGGTTTTGCTGGATTTTGGTGCCGCCCGTGCCGCCCTTGGTGGCCAGACCAAAACTATAACCGGTATGGTCACACCGGGCTACGCACCTTTTGAACAGTATCATACCCGGGTACGACAGGGTCCCTGGACGGACCTTTATGCAATGGGCGCAACTATCTATCGTTGCATAACTGGTAATACCCCTGTTGATGCAACTGAAAGGGTGGCTGCGCTTCATGAAGGGGATCAGGATCCACTGGTAGCTGCATCACTTATATGCCACGGAAAATATTCACAGTCGTTGCTTGAGATGGTGGACTGGATGCTCAAGCCCAACGCCAAGGACAGGCCCCAGGATGTACGGGATGTACTTGTAAAATTACTTGATACATTAAAAGGGGATGGTGACGGCAAAGACACAAATGATGTAATAGAAGCGCTCGAGAAAACAATGGCGATTGATTCATCGACGGGTGAACCATCTGTCATGATTGATGATCATAGTACGTCCGATCAAATTAAAGCTGCAGAACTAACAAAAAGAATCGCCAAAGAAGGAGATTCCCTGGCACAGTTAAAAATGAGCGCCATGTATGCACGAGGTCGGGGTGTCACCAAAAATACCGAAGAGGCGGCAAACTGGTGTCAGAAAGCCGCACAACAGGGAAATGCCCTTGCCCAGTATAAGCTTGCCATGTTGTATGCGCATGGTTATGGCATGGATCAAAATAAAATGGAGGCTTACCGGTGGTGCAAATTAGCGGCAGATCAGGGTAACGCGCCTGCCCAGTTTAATCTTGGTCTCATGCTGGGCCATGGCATTGGTACAGAAAAGAATAGTACGGCGGCAGCACTCTGGTATAAAAAAGCTGCGGAGCAGGGGCACATGGATGCAAGAAACAACCTTAGTGTTGCAAGTGTTCAAGGCGGTAAAAATACCGGGATCAGGATTTCTGCATTTATTATTTTGCTTTTAGGTGTGCTGGCAACAGGTTATTATATATATAACTATAAGTAATAAGAACTATCTGGCTACAATTGCTCGCTCTGCCCCTAATATTTTTTATTTCTCTAAATATTTCTCTTTCTAGGTGTTTTGGCTCTCTGCAGGTGTACTGGCCTTAATGCTTAATGCATGGATTTCATCTGGCATCAGCTCGGCAAGGGCATCATAGATCAAACGATGGCGGGCGACAGTGTTCATCCCGTCAAAGGTTTCGGCAATGATATTAACGGTAAAGTGTCCCGCACCGCCCTGGGCACCGACATGGCCGACATGGAGATGGCTATCGTCAGTAATATCAAGTGTCACAGGATTTAAAGCAGCCTGTAGATTATTACGAATTTTTTCAATTCGTTTATTGCCAGGAGTCATGTTGTTACCGGACGTCATATTTAAGGCAGTACCTTTTTAAATGGCTTAACAGTGACATCACTATATACACCGGCTTCAATATAGGGGTCTGCCTTCGCCCAGTTTTCTGCATCGTGCAAATTTTTAAATTCTGCGACTATCAGGCTACCGGTGAACCCGGCCTGACCCGGGTCATTGCAGTCAACAGCAGGAAATGGCCCGGCAAGAACCAGGCGACCCTCTTTTTTTAATTCTGTGAGTCGTGCCACATGGGAAGATCTGACCAGGAGCCGTTTTTCCAGGCTGTTCTCAACATCTTTGGCAAATATTACATATAACATAGATGTGTAAACTTATTTGTTTAAGTTTTTTTTTCTTCGGGCATATATTTTGCCATGTACATCGCCTGCATAATAACAAATATAAAAGTTAATCCAGTTAATCCGAAAACTTTGAAATTAATCCAGTTATCAGTCCTGGTTTGTTCATCCAGATCAAGCCGGTAATAGAATGCAACATAAAGATTTAATCCGCCCATTAGCAGGAAAAAGAAACTCCAGCTCATATTGAGTTTGTCCCAAACGTGATTAGGCAGCTCAATTTTACTTGATAACAAGTGTTCGATAATTGTTTTACTGCCGATCCAGTGACTACCAAAGAGTATGACTGCAAAAATCCAGTTTACAATTGTTGGCTTCCATTTAATGAAAGTGTCGTCGTGCAGTAAAAGCGTCATGCCACCAAAAACAACCAGCACACCCAGCGTGACCAGATGCATTGTCTCGGATCGTTTATGGCGAAAATAATACCAGGCTACCTGTACCGCCGATGCAGCAATGGCGACAGCCGTGGCCACGTAAATGTCGTAGATTTTGGCTGCTGAAAAAAACAGAATCAGGGGAAAAAAATCGTATAAAAACTTCATATTGAGAAAATTATCTGGATGTTTGGGTTAAATGAACTGGGCCCTATTTTCACATTTGCACTGACTCTGCGCAAATTCTTCTGCACTGGTCTGAAACCGGCATAAGCTGGCCGGTATTTTTGAGCTGGAGGCGCTACAATCATATAATTGTAAATCAAAGAAAAAGCATTAAAATTCATGACTATATCAATTGACCTGCATGCCCATACCCTGTGTTCTGACGGTGATCTTTCGCCAGCAGAGCTTGTATTAAGGGCTAAACAGCAAAACCTTCAGGTATTGGCAGTCACGGACCACGACACGACTGAGGGTATAGCTGCAGCCAGTCAGGTCGCCGGTGAGAATCAAATAAAACTGATTGCGGGTGTAGAAATCTCGGTTACCTGGGAAAATAAAACATTTCACATTGTAGGGCTAAATATCGACCCGGAGAATAAACAACTGGCAAATGGCCTGGCCAGTCTCAGGGTACTGCGAGATCAGCGAGCAATAGAAATTGCTGAAAAACTTGCCAAAAAGAATGTTGATAATGCACTGGCGGGCACGCAGGCCCTGGTCAAAGGCAGTATTGTTAGCCGTACTCACTTCGCCCAGTTCCTGGTTAATAATGGTTACAGTAAAAACCTGCAACAGGCGTTTAAGCGTTACCTGGGAGATGGCAAACCTGGCTACGCTAAGGCCCATTGGGCCAGCCTGGAAGAAGCGGTATCGTGGATTCATGATGCAGGTGGTTTGGCTGTGATTGCCCATCCCGGCCGCTATAAAATAGGGCGGGCACGGATGCATGCCTTGTTGAGCCATTTTAAGGAATGTGGTGGTGATGCCATTGAAGTGATTTCCGGCAGCCAGCGCCCCGATGTGACACCACATTTCGCCCGCCTGGCCGCAGAATATGAATTGTTTGCGTCGGTCGGTTCAGATTTTCATAGTCCCAGCCAGCGCTGGCTTGAGCTCGGCCGTTTGCCGGCATTGCCCGAAAATTGTAAGCCCGTCTGGAATTGCTGGTAACAACGTTGACAAGAGAATGGTCGACGCGCAGGATTCAAAACACGATCTAATGATTTTGATGGCATAATTATTCAGAGCGACAATAATTATTTAAAATATAAATGAGGGGACTGTAAATGGACCAGGTTAATGTTGTATTAGATACCTTTCAATTATTCTGGATACAGCTTGGGGAGTTTCTGCCAAAATTTATTGCGGCCATTATTATTCTTGTGGCAGGCTGGATGTTGGCCAAGGCCCTGCATTTTGCCGTTGTCAGAGGGTTAAAACTGGTTAACTTCGCTACGTTAACCGATAAGGCTGGCATCGATAAATTTCTCAAACAGGGCGGAATTCGCAAAACTACAACCGATATATTGGGTATCCTGGTTTACTGGCTGGTGATTTTATTTACCTTGCTGGGCGCCTTTAATATTCTTGGCTTAACAGTCGTGTCTGACCTGGTCAGCCGAATCACCCAGTTTATTCCCAATGTGATTGTTGCCATACTGATTTTGACAATTGGTCTTTATTTCGCCAGGTTCATATCAGAATCCGTTGTCGCTTATGGTCGCAACGTTGGTCTGGAAGATTCTGAGCTAATGGGAACCTTGGCAAGGTATTCCATTATTGGTTTTGTCATTATCGTGGCCCTGGGGCAAATGAATATTGGTGAAGCGATTCTCTACCCGGCTTTTTTGATATTGTTCGGCGGAATAGTTTTTGCATCGTCACTAGCATTCGGTTTGGGTGGTCAAAAGTGGGCAGCGACCCAGTTAGAAAAGTTTTTTCGCAAAACCACCGGCCGTCGAAAAAAATAAGCATGGTTATATTCGCGCTAGTAAAAATAATTTAATTTTCATCTAAAAACCAAAACTAGTCCTGGTCACGGTATCATGGCGCTGGACTTCGGGCGTATTTTACAGGCCTCAACATTCGTTTATATCGCAAAAATTCCCCAGCCGGTCTATTTAATCTATGGCGCAGTACTTTCAAATTCATCCTGACAATCCGCAGCAGCGGCTTGTCAAGCAGGCGGTCGAAATTGTCCAAAGTGGTGGCGTGATCGCTTACCCAACGGATTCCAGTTATGCCCTGGGCTGTCATATTGGTGACAAGACGGCCATGTCTCGTATTCGTCAAATCCGGCAGCTTGATGACAAGCACAACTTTACCCTTGTTTGTCGAGATCTGTCTGAGTTGGCAGTTTATGCCAAGGTGAGCAATGCAAATTACCGATTAATAAAATCAGTCACCCCGGGCGCCTACACGTTTATATTGCCGGCCACCCGCGAGGTGCCCAGGCGCTTGCAAAATCCGCGACGCAAGACCATAGGTTTGCGAGTTCCTGACCATCCGATAACCCAGGCGCTTTTGGCGGAACTGGGCGAGCCCCTGATGAGTAGCACCCTGATTTTGAAGGGAGAGTCTCTGCCCATGAGTGACGCCCATGATATCCGGGAAATGCTGGAACACCAGCTGGACCTGGTGATCGATGGCGGCTTATGTGGTCTTGAGCCTACGACCGTCGTGGTACTGAATGACGATCTGATGGCCGTGGTGCGCAAGGGCCGGGGTGATATTTTACCTCTTGGCCTGCCAGAATATGACCAGAATTAACCACCCGGACACAATCCAGACCTGATACAATCGAGCCCTGAATGACAGCACTTACCACACCCCAAATTATTGCCGTAGCGGCACTCCCGATCCTGTTTGCGATAACCGTCCATGAAGCGGCCCATGGCTGGGTTGCCAAGCGGTTGGGTGATCCCACTGCCGATCGACTTGGGCGAGTGACGTTGAACCCGCTCAAACACATAGACATGGTAGGGACAGTGCTGGTGCCAGCATTGTTGATTGCTACTGCCGGGATTGCCATTGGCTGGGCCAAGCCCGTGCCCGTCACCTGGGAAAACCTGCGTCACCCAAAACGTGACATGGCTTTGGTTGCATTAGCGGGTCCCGCATCAAACTTGCTCATGGCAATTTTCTGGGGCCTGGTGATTAAAATAACACTTAGCTTGCCCGTTTCAGCACAGTGGATTGTTGAGCCGCTCATTTATATGGGTAAATTCGGAATATTAATTAATGTGATACTAATGGTTTTTAATCTTCTACCTATTCCGCCCCTGGACGGTGGCAGGATTGCCACGGGTTTATTGCCAGGCCCGTGGGCCTGGCAACTGAGCAGGCTGGAGCCCTATGGATTTTTTATCATCATTGGTTTGCTCATGACCGGCGCGCTCTGGTTTATTCTTGATCCTATCAGGATGGTTGTTACCCGGCTTGTTGTCGCGTTGGTGGGGCTAAGCTAGTGAATATCCCCCAAAGCAAAAATAACCGCGTTTTGTCCGGCATGCGACCTACAGGCAAATTACATCTCGGTCATTATCACGGCGTACTGCGTAACTGGTTACGATTACAACACGAGTTTGAGTGTTTCTTTTTTGTCGCGGACTGGCACGCGTTAACGACTCATTACGAAGATACTAAAATTATTGAAGAAAGTGTTTGGGATATGGTCATTGACTGGTTGGCAGCCGGTGTTGACCCGGAAAGTACCACGCTTTTTTTGCAAAGCCGGGTTCCCCAGCATGCTGAGTTATATACGTTGTTATCCATGATCACACCCTTGCCATGGCTGGAGCGGGTGCCCACCTACAAGGACCAGCAGCTTAAGCTCAAAGATAAAGATTTAGCGACCTTTGGGTTCCTGGGTTATCCCTTGTTACAGTCTGCTGATATCCTGATTTATCGCGCTGGCCAGGTTCCTGTGGGCGAGGACCAGGCGGCCCACGTGGAGTTAACCCGGGAAATTGCCCGTCGTTTTAATCATTTTTATGGTCGTGAGCCCGGGTTTGAAGAAAAAGTAACGGCAGCCATCAAAAAACTTGGCAAAAAAGCGGCCAAACTCTACCAGCAACACCGGAAATCTTTTGTTGAACAGGGGGATCGCGAGGCATTGGAAAAAGCCCAGGAAATTCTGGAGAACCAGCAAAATATCTCCCTGGGAGACAAGGAGCGCCTGCTGGGTTACCTGGAGGGCGGTGGCCGTATTATTTTGCCGGAACCCAGTGTCTTGCTGACACCTGCAGCCAAAATGCCGGGCCTAGATGGTCAGAAAATGTCAAAGTCCTACAACAACACCATTTCACTGCGAGATGAGCCTGAGGTCATTGAGAAGGCGATCCGCACCATGCCCACGGATCCGGCCCGGGTGCGGCGTACAGATCCCGGCGACCCTGAGAAATGCCCTGTATGGGAGTTTCATCAGGTTTATAGTGATAATAAAACACGAGAATGGGTGCAGGCGGGCTGTAAAAGCGCTGAAATAGGCTGTATTGATTG
>VAPH01020665.1_pt1 | contig 11403 bp, 10 predicted proteins | sample 3393861 | NCBI WGS metagenome assembly VAPH01 (sample SAMN08290439, study PRJNA428436) | hydrothermal vent metagenome | isolation source: Deep-sea hydrothermal vent chimney | place: Atlantic Ocean: South-mid Altantic Ridge | reverse complement strand
TACTTTTGTTGATTGTTGGATTGGCGCTGGTTGCCGCGGCGTGTAGCAGTGCGAACTCCGACGCTCCTGCCGAGGATGTGGCGTCCCTCCAGGACCCGGCTGAACGTTCCCAGGGGGGATCCGACTCCACGCGGATCGATATCGAAGAGGCCACGCTTGAGTTCACGCGGTGCATGCGCGAGCGCGGAATTGACGTGCCTGACATTCGTTTCGACGCCTCGGGCGCTCCAGTGATTCCGCCGGAACTCGTCGAGGACCTCGACCTCGGTTCGGATGAGTGGAAGGCGGCCGAGGCTGAGTGCAGCGCAATCTTCCAGCAGGCTGCGGCGTTGCAGTTCACGTCTGATCCCGAGCTTGAAGCGATCGTGCAGGATCAGCTCCGCCAGTTCTCCGGTTGTATGCGCGAAGAGGGGTTTCGGGATTTCCCGGATCCCAACGTGGGCAACGGGCTTCCCTATCCGCTATCAGCTTTTGCTGACTACTCAACCGACGCTTTCCAGGATGCGTTGGAGTTGTGCCAAGATTCCTTAGCGTTCCCAGAACTGGAGGGATAGATGCGCAAGGTTCTGTTGCTTGTGGTCGTATTGCTTGCGTTATCTGCGGCGTGGTGGACGACGCGCCCGTTGTCGACGACGGAGACCACGAGCACTGAGCCGACCGTGGAGGAACTTGCCACGACTCGGATCGTGCGCACCGACCTGGTCGAGACGGAGACGCTCACCGGCACCCTTCGGTTCGCCGAGCCTACGACCCTTGTCGCCCAGCTGCCCGGGACGGTGACGTGGTTACGGGCAGAAGGTGACGTGGTCGACCGCGGCGATGTCGTGATGGAGGTCGACGGAGCCCCGGTGATCCTGTTTGTCGGTGATCGGCCGATGTGGCGTCTGCTTCGTCAGGGCGTGGCTGACGGCAACGATATTGAGCAGCTGGAGAAGAATCTCGCAGCACTGGGCTTTGATGACGACGGTTCCATGACAGTGGATCAGGAGTTCACGTCTGCCACGCGCCGGGCGGTGCGTGATTGGCAAGAATCGGTCGGCCTTGACAACACCGGCGTCGTCGAGCCGGGCCGTGTCCTGTACATCGAGGAAGCTATACGAATCGGCAAGACGGCGCTGCTCGTTGGTGGGCTGGTCGTGCCGGGCACTCCTGCGTTCACGGTATCGAGTCCGTCTCAGGAAATCGTTGTCTGGAACGATGCCGACAAACCGGAGCTCCTCAAGATCGCAACGACGGTACAGGTAACGCTTCCCGACGACGAGGTCGTTCCCGCACGGGTGACGAGCGTCGCTTCGACGGTGACAGTCCTCGGTGACCAGAGGGTGCGCGAGACGATTCTTGTCCTGGTGAACCGCGCAGCGGGATCGAGTTTCGATGAAACACCGGTCGAAATCGAGGTTGAAACGAAACGCATCGATGCCGTGCTCGCGGTCCCCGTGAACTCGCTGCTTGCTCTGTCTGAAGGCGGATATGCGGTGGAGGTTGTGCGGAACGGCAGTGTTGTCCTGGTTGGAATCGAAACCGGCACGTTCGCCGATGGACTTGCTGAGATCACCGGCGACGTCACCGAGGGTGACCTTGTCGTCATTCCCGAATAGGGGTGCCTGGTGGAGAGCTCCAACTCGAGTACTCCGGTTGTCGAGCTCACAGGTGTCAGCAAGGTATACCCGGGGCCACCTCCCGTCGTAGCGCTCGATTCGGTTGATCTAGTTGTCAACCGGGGGGAACTCGTGGCTGTTGTCGGTCCGAGTGGTTCGGGGAAGTCGACGCTGCTTCATGTGATGGGCGGTCTCGATCGACCGACCAACGGCGAGGTTGCGATTGCCGGCATCGATCTGGGTGCGCTCAACGACAAGGGGATTTCGGGCCTGCGAGCCCACAACATCGGATTCGTGTTTCAGGACTTTTTTCTGATGGAGGGCGTGGATGCCATCAACAACGTTGCCGAGGGGCTTGTCTACCGCGGTCTCGGGCGACGTGAGCGCAGAGCCCGAGCGGTCGATGCCCTCGATTCTGTCGGTCTCGGCCACCGTCTTGACCACACTCCCGCACAGCTTTCCGGTGGTGAACGACAGCGGGTCGCGATTGCGCGCGCCCTCATCGGCGACCCCGCGATCGTCTTTGCAGACGAGCCGACCGGTAACCTCGATTCGGCCACCAGCGACGAGATCGCCGAGTTGTTTGCCCGTCTGAACGACACCGGTTCGACGATTGTTGCGATCACCCACGACCTTGAGTTCGCCCGGCGGTTTCCGCGGATGGTGAGTCTTCGCGACGGCCGGATGGTCACGTGATGCGGTCCCGGCTTCGCCCCGCTGACCTGTTTGCACTTTCGATGCGGGGTCTGTTCGCGAGACCGTTTCGTGCGGTCCTCACATCGATCGGGATAGCGATCGGGATCGCCGCCATCGTTGCGGTGATCGGTATTTCGGCGTCGGGTCGCGCCGCCTTGCTCGCAACACTGGACGATCTTGGCACGAATCTGCTGCGAGTTACCCCGGGAGCAGGTATCTTCGGCCAGGCCTCGGAGGTTCCCGAGGATGCGGTTGCGATGGTTGCTCGCATCGGGCCGGTGGAGGATGTCGTCGGGATCACGACGGTTAACGCCACGGTGCGCCGCAATGACCTGGTTTCGAAGCTCGACACCGGGGGATTGACGGTTGTTTCCGCCACTCCTCGTCTGCTTGAGGTGATCCGGGGTGACGTTGCGACGGGGCGATACCTTGAAGACGGTCTCGAAGATGTTCCCGTGGTGGTTCTCGGGAGCACCGCAGCGGAGCGCCTCGGGATTCGATCCGTGGTTCCTGCCGTCCGTGTGTTGATCGGTGACGAGTGGTTTGGTGTGACGGGAATCCTGGAATCGTTCCCGATCCATCCCGACCTTGACCGGACGGTGTTCATTTCCTACCGAGCCGCGGCGGCGTTTCTTGATGGCAAGCCGGAACCGACTGCTCTTTACGTGAGGGCGAATCCGCTTTCTATCAACGACGTTGCAGAAGTTATCCCCGCCACTGTGGCTCCACAGGCTCCCGACACGGTGGAGATCACGCGTCCGTCCGATGCGCTGGTGGCACGCAAAGCTGCCGACGAGACATTGACCAGTCTTCTCATTGGTCTTGGTGCGGTTGCACTGCTTGTGGCCGGTGTTGCGATCGCCAACATCATGGTGATGTCGATTCTTGAGCGACGGATGGAAATCGGTGTTCGGCGTTCGCTTGGGGCCACGAGGAGACATATTCGCCTGCAGTTCATCGTCGAGTCGATGGCTCTTGCCGGGTTTGGCGGGTTAGCGGGAGTCGCTCTCGGTGCGGCAATAACGGCCGCCTATGCGGCGAACCGTGACGTCGTTGTCTCAATTCCGATGGCAGGAATCGCCGGCAGCGTCGGTGCAGCGTTGGCCCTCGGTGCTCTCGCCGGTGTCTACCCGGCAGTGCGCGCATCTCGAATCGACCCGGCGGAAGCTGTCCGGCGATAGCTGGTCATGGCGGTTGGTGGCGTCGTTCTGTTCGACCGAACGGTCGATTCGAAGTGGGCTACATGACCGGACATCGGCTATGGGGGACGCCTACAATGAGTGTTCGATAGGGTTCGTGTGATGACACCGAACCAAGGGACGGTTGCGGGTGTCGGACTCAGCAAAGATGGGTTTTTTTACCGGATCTAACGTCGCGTTTGCCATTCTTGACACCCGACATCGGGTAATCGAGGTAAACGAAGCTGCTGGTCTACTTTGGTCTATGCCTCCAGAAGAAATCATCGGAACTGATGGATCAACCCTCTTTCTCAATCCCGATATAGAGATCCTCGCCCACCGGTTCTCTCGCGCTGGTGCCGGGAATGAGGTCAGTTTCAGGGCGGTCGCCCGCGTTGGGGACGGAAGGGGCACTCCCGTCGAAGTCCACGTCGCTGCGCTTGGTGATGGCACCGTGGGGCTTGTTATCCACGACCTGTCGACGCTTCAGAGACTCGAACGGCAACATGTCCGTGAGGCTGAGCAGTATCGCAGCCTGTTTATGAATGCTCCGTTGCCGATGCGCGAGGAGGATTTCAGCGCGGTCGGTGAGTGGCTCAAGGAGCTTCGCGAATCCGGCATACATGACCTCAACGCGTATCTTGATGACAATCCCGACGAAGTCGAGATGGCTATCCGCAGTGTTCGCCCGTTGCGGGTCAACCCCGCCTGTGTGCGGTTGCTCAAGGCCGACAGCGCCGCGCAGGTTCTCGCCGGTTTTCGCGATGTCGAACTGACCCCGGGCGTCGTCGCGTCTTTCAGGACGCAATTCGAGGCATTGTGGAATGGCGACACACATGCCGAATACCAGTTCATCGGGCATAACTATGTCGGCGAGACGTTCGAATGCCGTATCTATTGGAATCTCCGCAGGAATCCGGACCCGTCGATCCTCCACATCGACGCCACGATGTTGGACTTCACGGATCTTCGACGAACCCAGAGTCGTCTCGAACAGCAGATCGCGGATCGTGATGATTTCCTCGCCGGAGTCTCTCATCAGATCCGAACACCGCTTGCGGCGGTGCTGGGGCTCAGTGAGGAGTTGCAGTATCAGTGGGATGATCTCTCCAAGTCCGAGCGTCTAGATCTGCTCGGCATTGTCGTGCAGCAGGGATTTGAGCTCGCCGGACTGGTTGAAGATCTTCTCGTGGCGTCGTCCGCGCAAATGGATCAGGTGAAATGGCAACCGGAGTCAACTCTTCTTGTGGCCGAGGCAAGGAGCGCTATCGACCTGCTCGCTCATGCACGGGGTCGGAAGTTAGACATCGATCTGCGGGGGGACGAAATCATGGCGTGGGTGGATCCGGGACGTGTGCGTCAGATCCTGCGGAACCTGATCGCCAACGCTATCAAACACGGCGGAAGTCGCGTTGTCATCGAGATGAGTGGCGATGAGTCGAGGAACCGCGCGTTTGTTGACGTCCGTGATGATGGGACCGGTATCCCGGAGCAGTACACCACCGCAGCGTTCGAGCCGTACTGGCGATCACACCGGTACACGACGAATGTCACGTCGCTGGGCATCGGGCTGTCAGTGGCGCGTGACCTGGCCAGGACCATGGGCGGCGATGTGACGTATTCCTACGAGGACGGTTGGGCGACGTTCCGGCTGTGTCTTCCCTTGACTCAGGACGAGTCCGAGTAACACCCTCGTTTTTGTCCTGGCGGTTCGTTATGTTGGCTCCATGGCTCAACGATATTTCACCCCGGCGCTGTTCACGTTCATCAAAGATCTCAAAGAAAACAATGATCGTGAGTGGTTCCACGAGAACAAACAACGGTATGAGGACGTCGTGCGGGAGCCGGCGAAGGACTTCATCGATGCCTTTGCCACTCCGCTCGGCAAGATAACCGAGCACTTTGTCGCCGACACCCGTACGGTCGGCGGATCATTATTTCGTATCCACCGAGATACCCGCTTCTCGAAAGACAAGACGCCGTATAAAACCCATGTCGGTATTCACTTTCGGCACGTTGCGAGCCGCGACAACGTGCACGCGCCGGGCATGTATGTGCATCTTGAGCCCGGGGCATGTTTCGTCGGGGCCGGTCTCTGGCGTCCGGCCACGGCGGATGCGTACAAGATTCGTGAGGCGATTGCCGATGATCCCGGTCGTTGGAAGCGAGCAACTCGTTCGAAGGCGTTCACCGATACCTACACGATCGACGGTGACTCGCTGAAACGTCCGCCGAAGGGTTTCGACCCGGAGCATCCGCTCATCGAGGATCTCAAGCGCAAGGACTTCATGGCCTCGACAAAGATCACCCAGAAGCTTGTCACGTCCGAAGAGTTCCTCCCCGAATACGTGAAGCTCGTGAAGAAGTCAGCTCCGCTGATGCGTTTCTTATGTGACGCCGTCGGCGTGCCCTTCTAGTTCCCTTTTGGCGGAGTGATCTCGAGACGTTTCATCTGGTGTTCAGCGGAACTTCTCATCCATTAGGTAGACCTCATAGCAGGTATGACTTATAATGCCCGCATGGCAAGTCGAGTACACAGACGAATTCGAGGCGTGGTGGGTAGACCTCACCAACGAACAGCAAGAGGCGTCCGATGGGCTCCAATAACAACTACGCCGTCCTCCACTCCAAGGTTGTGAGCCGTCCCGGGGCGAAGGATCGGATCGCAGAGCTACGTGAGGCCACGCTTGAGGAAATGCGGCTGTACGAGTTGCGCCTGGCGCTCGGGCGTTCCCAGACCGACCTGGCCGAAGAGATTGGTGTTAGCCAGTCGGCGGTGTCGCAAGTCGAATCCGGCACAGATATCAAGCTGTCGACGCTGCGCAACTATGTCGAAGGCCTCGGTGGCCGTCTCGAAGTTGTTGCGGTCTTCGATGACGTCGACGAAGAACACGTCGTCCCAATCCAGATCGGCAAGACCGGACGGCGCGACGCACGCACCTGAAGCGTGAGTCGTGCCCTCATGCGCTGGACGTACCGCGACGAAACCCGCCCCGGACGTGTTCGCCTCCACGGGAGCCCGGGTCAACTCCCGCCGCAGCGAAATGTTGTCTCGGATCGTCTTGGTCGTGGTTCTAGTTCTCGGTCCCGCTCTCAGTAGGTGGTCAGGTGTCGGGTTCCAGCGGTTCGTGCTCCGCTCCGGTGTCGCGGAGGTAGTTTTCGATTTTGTCTTTGGGGTGGAGTTTGTGGATTCTGGTGTGGTGACGGCGGCATAAGAGGATGAGGTTTCCAAGGCTGGTTTCGCCGCCGTCTGCCCAGTGGGTGAGATGGTGTGCGTCGCACCATGACACCGGTGCGGTGCAACCCTTCCAGACACAGCCCTTGTCGCGGTGTTCGAGGGCTCGGCGTAATGCCGGGGGGATGGTTCGGGTTTTACGTCCCACGTCGATGGGCATCGAGTCCTGGTCCAACACCATGCGAACAATGGAGGCGTCACAGGCGAGTTTCCGGATCGTCTCGACGTCGACCGGGGAGTCGCCGAGTTCGGCGAGTCCCTCCCGGCCACCGGTTAACAAGTCGTGGGTGATGGTGACGGTGATGTGAGGTTTCTCCCCACCCGAAGTCCTGATCAGGTCATTTTTCTCAAGAAAGAAGCGGCAGATGTCACCTAACGCATCAGCGCGGCGTTGGGTCGGGGTACGCCCGTCGTCGGGGTCGAGGAACGTGGGGTCGGTGTGGGCATCGACCGCGGTTGTGATCGTGTGGAACAACTCCGGGTTGAGTGTGCCGCGGATTTCTCCGATGCCTTGATACGTTTGGGCGAGGTGCAGGGACCGTAACCGGTCGACATTGTGCACGTCTTTGAGTGCCCGCTGGTAGTGGACCTGTTGCTCCCAATGCGACACGGTGCGCCGCAGATCCCTGGGCGTGAGATACGTAGCGACATTTGCAAACACCGCTTCATGCAGTACAAACGCGTCGGGGTTCTTGTCCCTCGCCTGAGCGAGTAACTGCACCGACCGGTACGGGACTCTCCCACTCACAGCCTCAGTCACAACGGTGGGCATGTGTGCCAGTCCGCGCGCGGTCTTAGCTGTCCCGGAGGCCTCACTCGAATCCATCCGACAGTGATGCCGCAACCACCCCGCCATCGTCAACCCGTGAAACACCGCGGGGATGTCACGGCGTACCAACTCGGCGACCTGAACCGCAAAGCGAGCCTGCGCAGCGTTAATCGTGGCCCGCAGCTCAATGGTGGCTTTCTCCAACACGTCATCAGACATGCCAGACAGCTCATCTTCGATTCTCTGCAAACCACTAGCAGGGTCAACAGACTCACCGGGAAGTAAGGGGAAGCCGCCAACTCGAAAGTTGTCGCCTTGTGAGCCCGTGACCCGGCCATCGACCGGATCATCAGTGCTCATACCCGCACTATAGTCGAACACACGTTCGACTGTCAAGTGATTTCTTCAACTAATTCAAGAGACTCCACAACCCCAATCAGCAATGAGAATCACCGGGCATTTCAGCGAGAGGGGCGCCGCGAGACGCGCACTACCGAATCGCCGCCACTCAGCCTCGGAGTCATACTGCATGGCGCGGACCGGATCGCCGCTCGGGTCCTCTACAGCGATGCGGCAGCCCACCTTCGAGACCGTGAAACGTTCTCTGAAGATGGTGCCGCCAGCGACGGTGACATGCTGAGCCCCTCTCGGAACCGCTATGCGCCGTCTATGAGGATTCGTTGGATTTGGTCTATCAGGGCGATTGCTCTCCTTGTCGCGTCGTCTGGATCTTGGGCGACATTAAACATCCAGAGGAGATCACCCTGTACCCACGTAAGCTGTGTCTCACCGTCGGCCTCTCCGATGAGAACGGGGCGGTCGACTCCCTCAACCAGCCGGGCGTTCCCTCCCTGACCGACAGCATCAACGAGGACCGAGGGCTCTCCGAGCGCGAACTCGCCGGAGTAGAACGGCACCACAGGGTTGATAGAGATCAGGACACGCCGGTCTGTCGCGTTGTCGATCACGATCAAGGCTTGGAAGCCGTTCGTGTTGTAGACCTTGACGAACTCTTCCTCAGCCACGAGTGATCTGAGGGTGGCATCGTCAACATCGGCCAGCTTGATGCGCTTCTCCGGTGTGACAACCCTCGACACCGCCTTTCGGTTATTGATGATCGGCACCGAGTCCATGATTGCAACGATTTCTTCCAGTTTCATTCCCGTGGCTTCCACGCGCAGGTGCCATGCCTCGCTGACCGGGATGTTGACGATCGTTCCCGAGTCGGTGATGGTGGTTGTCCATCCCTCGCGGCCAGGTACCGTGTAAGGAAGAGGTGCGTAGCCCACTGGACCCGGTAGGTAGGAGCCCTTCACGTCGATCTTGAGAGTGCGGTCGGGACTCGATCCGGCGTTGCAGACGACGACACGCACAGTCGGAGGATTGACGAACTCGCCACAGAGATCGAGGTCACTCGGGAGCAATGTCGGGTAGTAGAGCACTGCTTCGCCGATGTCGACCGGTCGTAGCGGCCGGACGATCTCGGTTGTTGTCGTGGCGGATGCACCAGGTCCCGTGTCGATTCTGTCGCTTTCTGGAAGCAGGGCCACGGCGATCACACCGAAACCGAGGACAGCGAGAAAGGCAGTGACAGCGACCGCTAGCGTTCTGCGTCTTTTCGGTTCGGGGACTGCGGGGATCATGTGTGTCGCGACAGTGGGGAGGCGTTCTCCTTCGGCTTGAAGGGTGTTCCGTACGCGTTGTTCGATGTCCATGGCTACTCCAGTTCCTCGCTAAGTCGCGTGAGTGCCCGGCTGAGGCGGCTCTTCACAGTGCCGGTCGGGATGCCGAGCGCCTGGCCTGTTGTCTCGGTCGACCAATCGAGATAGAGACGAGCTATAACGACGGCTCGTAGTTTCACGGGGAGGGTGGCAAGAGCCGCCGCCACTGCAGGGTCCGGCAGACCATCCTCGGTTGACGGTTCCACAAGAACCGAAAGGGTCTCGTACCGTCGTCGGCGGAGACGCGAAATCGCCCAATTCAGACCGACGCGAAACACCCATTGCTCGGGACGGTCATAGTGCCCGATCTTGTCCCACCGTTCGAGGGCTCGGGTCATTCCCTCATCGGTAGCTTCGCGGGCAAGGGCAGTGTTGCGAAGCGCGAGTCCCAGGGCACGATAGGTCCGGTCGTGGTGTTCCCGATAGAACGTCTCGAACGATGAGACTTCAATCTGACGGTTCGTTCGTTGCTCCGCATGTGTTCCCACAACACGTCCCCGCAATTCGTCCTGTTCCCCCTACCCACGAATAGGGTGGGTAATCGGTTCCACTCCCGATCGTATCAAAGTGCCGGGTGAGGGTTCGAGAGTGGACTGCGCCGGACGTACTCGGCATCAAGAGATCGTTAGTGGTCCTTCTTTGCCGACTACCTGCCAGACGTCGTCGATCACCGTGATGCGGTAGGTGAACCATGTTCCACATGCGCCACCACACCACAAAGACACTGCGACGAGGCCGGTGCCGTCTTCGATCACCGGTTCGCCGACGCCGAGAATCACCGATCCGGCGATGACGGGTTGCAGTGATTCGGTGCGCCACTTGGAGGGGCCATCGATCCACCGGACCGGTCCGAGTCCGGCAAGTGCATCCTCGACGGCCGTGCGCTCGGTATCGGTCAGCTCACGTGTGGCGAGGGCTCCGGGTGTCTCGATCGACCCGGCCTGCGGGTCGAGACTCGTCTGGATGAGGTACTCGGTGAATGGCGGTGGGCCGCTCCCGAATGTGTTATCCCTGGTGACGAGCTCGCGGATCGCAGCGGCCATCATCTCGGCGGAGCGTGTGTCAGCCGGGTCGAAAAAGAACTCCGTACAACTCGTGGACCCAGCCCCACACACCCGGTACGTACCTGGTGTTGCCTGAGGTGGCAAAGCTACGGTGCTGATGATGAGCTCCATGGTGCACGCTTGGGTCAACGGTGGTTCGGTCCAAATCCCTTCGCGGGCCTCCTGGTAGGTTGCGACGCCGAGATCTGTCCATTCCGTCCCGTCCCACCAGTCCAGTTCCACGCACCCGCCGCTGGTGAAAGCAACCTGGCCGGTTGTCGTGACGAGGGACACGTCATCCTTTGTCGATCCCTGTGGAGGGCTGGCAATCGTGATCCGCGATGCGTCGGCTAAGTCGAGCGAGATGGAATATGCCAGATCAGGGTCCTCGACACCGTTTCCGTTCCTCGCAAGCGCGAACCACGAGCCTCCGACCACGGCTAGCGCTGCGGCTGCCGAGATAATCCACACGAGGGTGGAGGAACGTCGGCGGCTAGGTTCGGTGGACTTGGAGCGGGGGTTCACTGCGTCATCCCTTCCAAAGCGAGCGCCCGGTTTCACACAGCCAAAGCTTACGCTCGTTCGAGAACTACGGGATGACGTTCGTGATCAAGGCGGGCGCACCGGGAGGCCGGGCCCCGTGCACCTGCCGATCGATGGGTGGGCTTCGCTCAGACTTGCTTGACGGGGTCTGTGATCTCGGGGCCGAGCCTTCTCACTGCGAGCGTCACGTTTTCTGCAAGATGAGCTCGACCTCGATTTCGAGGCGGATCTCCCGCGATACGAGTAAGCCGCCGGCTTCGAGCACCATGTTCCACGTGAGACCCCAGTCTTCCCGGTTGATCGTGGCGGTGGCGCTGAAAACGGCACGGTCGTTTTCCCACGGATCTTTGGCGTAACCGAGGTACTCGACGTCGAGGGTGACGGCTCGGGTAATGCCCTTGATCGTCAGGTCACCGGTGAGGGTGGCAGTGGCGCCGTCGGTTGAGAGCGCTGTCGATACGAATGTCGCCGTCGGATACTCGTTCACATCGAACAGGTCCTCGGACCGTAGATGGTCGTCCCTGGTCTGGTCGCCGGAGCTGATCGAGGTGACGTCGATGTCAACGGTCACCGTCGAATCCTCGATGTTGTCGGTGATGACAATGTCGCCGGAGACGCCG
>VAPH01008358.1_pt1 | contig 11417 bp, 8 predicted proteins | sample 3393861 | NCBI WGS metagenome assembly VAPH01 (sample SAMN08290439, study PRJNA428436) | hydrothermal vent metagenome | isolation source: Deep-sea hydrothermal vent chimney | place: Atlantic Ocean: South-mid Altantic Ridge | reverse complement strand
GAAACTGGTAGTGCTTTGAGATTTTCAGTCAATAGTTCCATCGAATCGGGATTATGCGCGACATCAAGTATTAGCTGTGGTTTTGTCGCAACCACCTGAAATCGACCATTTACCTTAATACCCGGTAATGCGCTCCGTATAGTTTCATCTGACACCGGCAACTGTTTCTGCAGGGCGGCGAGACACATCAATACTCCTGCAAGATTGTTGAATTGTGGTATGCCATATAAACCCGGTAATGGAAGCGCTGACAGGACATTCTTTTCCCCCTGCTGCCAGCACCAGTCTACCGCCTTAATTTCATATCGATAGTCCTGATTAAGTGAGAAAATTCTAGCTGCCTTAGCATGAGCAATATTCAACAGACTCTGTGGTGGTTCCGGGTCAGAAATTACGGCAATTTTACCTTCATGAATTATCCCTGCCTTCTCTACACCGATAGCTTCCCGATCATTACCCAGCCAGGCAGTGTGATCAATGCCAATACTGGTAATCAGTGCCAGATCTGCAGGAAATAGATTTGTTGCATCCAGGCGCCCACCGAGTCCGACTTCAAGCAGTATAATGTCCCGCTCATGCTGCAGAAAAATCACAAATGCCGCCAACGTGGCAAATTCGAAATATGTTAGCGGGATGGAAGCACGAGCAGAATTAATCTCTGCAAAGGCTGCACACAACTCATCATCGGCGACAAACAGACCATCTATGCGAATCCGCTCATTGAAAACAGTAAGGTGGGGTGATGTATAACAGGCTGTATGGTAACCGGCTCTGGTATAGAAACTTTCCAGTGCAGTAATGCTGGAGCCTTTGCCATTGGTCCCTGCGACAGTTATAAGCGGACAATTAAATGGCCTGAGGCCTAGTTGATTTGCCACCTGTCTCAGCCGGACTAGCCCTAGTTCAATCTCGTGACTGTGTTGTGCTGAGATAAAATCGAGCCAACCGGCAAGGTCTCCGGGTGTTTCTGTCATCAGTATCCGTGTGGTATAACGAAAAAAACCTGCTGTCAGGATGTGGCGGTTTTCTTCCCGCTCAGCATCGCCAGGATCGAGGCGATTACTTCGCACAGATCCCGACGATCTGTAATCATATCTATTGCCCCTGTTTCGACGAGAAATTCAGAACGCTGAAATCCTTCCGGCAAAGTTTCACGGACAGTCTGCTCAATCACACGAGGACCAGCGAATCCGATCAAAGCCTTAGGCTCAGCAATAATCACGTCACCAAGCATGGCCAGGCTGGCAGAAACACCACCCATGGTAGGATCGGTTAGCACTGAAATAAATGGCACACCCTGATGAGACATTCTTCGCAGTACTGCACTGGTCTTTGCCATCTGCATCAACGAAAACAGGGCTTCCTGCATACGCGCACCACCACTGGAAGAGACACAGACCAGCGGGATATTCTGTTCCATGCAAAGATCGGCTGCGCGAAGAAATTTTTCACCGACAACAGTACCCATAGAACCGCCCATGAACTCGAATTCAAAGGCAGCGGCAACAACGGGGGCACCTTTAAGCTCACCCTTTATAACAACCAGCGCATCGGATTCACCGGTTTTTTTCTGTGCTTCAGTGAGACGGTCCCGGTATTTTTTCAAATCCTTGAACTTTAGCGGGTCAGTAGCTTTGAGTGAGCTGCCAATTTCTTCACGTGGGGATTCATCGAGAAGGATGTCCAGACGACGCCTGGCACCGATACGTAAATGGTGACTGCATTTTGGACAGACATCAAGATTTCGTTCCAGTTCAGCCCGATAAAGAACGGCGCTGCAGGCGGGGCATTTTTTCCACAGCCCTTCTGGAATATCCTTTTTGCCAAAGCTGCCGCTGGTTTTAATCTTGGGCGGCAACAGCATTTCAAACCAGCTCATTTATCTTACCCTGATAGTTCTATCAATTTATTTATTGTGTATCTGCATCTAGCGCGTCACGAACACCACGTAGAAAACCACTGACTGCATTGATGACGGACTGTTTATCGCCATCAAAGTCTTCCATCATCCTGACAATAGCACTGCCTATTATAATAGCATCTGCAAATTCACCAATTTTAACGGCGCGTTCAGAACTATTTATGCCAAATCCTACACCAACTGGCAAGTTTGTATGCTGCCGTATTTCGCTGATACTTGTCTTAATCTCATTATAATCCAGCGCTGCCGATCCGGTGACACCACGTATGGACACATAGTAGACAAAGCCCCGCGCCTCCAGTGCCACAATTTCCATGCGCTGGGGCGTTGACGTGGGTGCCAGCAAATAAACCGGAGCTATATCTCTCTGATAAAGTAGCTCATTGAATTCACAGGCTTCTTCGGGTGGTAGATCAACAAGTAACAGACCATCAACACCTGAAAGCTTTGCAGCATCTGCAAACTTCTCATAACCCATGGCTTCAACAGGATTCAGGTATCCCATAAATATGACAGGTGTTGTTTCGTCCATCAGACGAAATTGTTTCACCATATCCAGCACATCACGCAAACTCGTGTCATGTGCCAGTGCGCGTTGATTAGCCTTCTGAATTACCGGGCCATCTGCCATTGGGTCCGAGAACGGAATACCCAGTTCGATCAGGTCAGCACCTGCATCGGCCATCGCATGCATTAAGGGAACTGTAATATCTGAAACCGGATCACCGGCGGTAACAAAGGGAATCAGAGCTTTTCTGCCGTTTTCTTTAAGCGCTTCAAAACAGCTTTCAATCCGTGGCATCAGATTTTCACCCCGTCAATATCCGCTATGGTCTGGATATCCTTGTCACCGCGTCCGGATAAATTAACAATCATAATTCCGTCTTTTCCCAGTTCCGGTGCTAGCCTTCGTGCATAGGCAATGGCATGACTGGACTCCAGCGCAGGGATGATTCCTTCGAGGCGTGTGATGTCATGAAATCCACCCATCGCCTCGTCATCGGATGCGGCGACGTAGCTAGCGCGCCCTGTGTCTTTCAACCAGGCATGTTCGGGACCAACACCAGGATAATCGAGACCAGCGCTGATAGAATGGGTCTCAATAATCTGCCCGTTATTATCTTCCATTAAATAGGTTCTATTGCCGTGCAGTACACCTACTCTGCCTTTGCATAAAGGTGCAGCGTGGTGGCCCGTATCTAAACCATCGCCGGCTGCTTCAACGCCAACCATAGCGACGGCTTCATCGTCGATAAATGGGTAGAATAGCCCTATCGCATTGGATCCACCGCCAACACAGGCAACCAGTGCATCCGGTAAACGACCGGCCTGTTCAAGTATCTGCTGACGCGCCTCCCTGCCGATGATGGATTGAAAGTCACGCACCATGACTGGATAGGGGTGCGGCCCTGCGACAGTACCGATGATATAGAAAGTGTCCTCAACGTTGGTCACCCAGTCACGCATGGCCTCGTTGAGCGCATCCTTCAACGTACGAGACCCTGATTCCACCGCGACTACGGAAGCACCGAGTAATTTCATCCGGTAAACATTGGGAGCCTGGCGCTCGATATCATCAGCCCCCATGTAGACCACGCACTCAAGTCCCAGCCGTGCCGCGACAGTAGCCGTAGCTACCCCGTGCTGACCAGCACCCGTTTCAGCAATAATACGTGTCTTACCCAGCCTTTGCGCCAACAGCGCCTGACCGACAGTATTATTTATCTTATGCGCGCCGGTATGGTTCAGGTCTTCTCTCTTTAGATAGACCTGTGCGCCGTATTCTTTACTCAAGCCTGCGGCATAATAGAGAGGTGATGGCCGACCGACATAGTATTTCAGATCATCATCAAGCTCCTGCAGAAAATCTGGATCCTGCATATATTTCTCATAGGCCTGTGTTAATTCCTGCAGCGGACGCATCAATGTTTCGGCAACAAAAATACCCCCATAGCGGCCAAAATGGCCATTTTTATCCGGCATGGAATAGGCTGACATGTAAAAACCCGTTTGTTACAAAGTGAGTAGTGTATATCTGGACAACAAACGAACTGAGCAGATACACAGGACTGTGTGAATGACTGATTTTACCGATCTTTTGAGCTTATTGCATCCACATGGCTTTTTAAATTCACGACCGCTTTAAGAGCACTTAACCGCGCGTATGAACTGTTCGATTTTGTGCGCATCTTTTTTACCGGGCGATTCTTCCACACCACTACTGACATCGACAGCCCAGGGTTGCACTGTAGATATCGCTACTGCAACATTTTCCGGATTCAGGCCACCTGCCAGAACGACAGGTAGCGATAAGTCATTCGGGATCAAGCTCCAGTCAAAAGTTTCCCCTGATCCGCCGGCTGTGCCTTTTTTGTAGCTATCCAGCAATATCCCCCTGGCTGATGCATATTGCTGGCATGAGTGGGGCAGGTCTGTATCTCTCTTCACCCTGACCACTTTGATATATGGACGATCAAAACTGCTACAAAACACCTCATCCTCATCACCATGGAACTGCAGCAAATCCAGCCGTACACGGGACAGTACCTGATTTACTTCCTGCTGGCTGCTGTTCACAAATAAACCCACTGCGCTGATAAAAGGCGGCAAGCTGGAAACAATTTCCATGGCGGATGTTACTGTCACATTTCGCGGACTTTTGGCATAGAACACCATCCCAATAGCATCTGCGCCGGCATTGCAGGCTTTATATGCATCGGCAACAGTACATATCCCACATACTTTTATGCGCGTTTTATTCATAAACCCAATATTCCCGTAGTATTTTTTACAGAGGGTATGTTGAATTCCTCAGGGTATATAATTGCATTCAAATACAGCCCATCGGGCGGTGCCGTCACGCCACCGTATGCTCTATCTTCTGATGCCAGCACTTCTGCCGACCAGTCAGGGGCCTTCTCACCAGCACCTATACTACACAATACACCTGCAATATTTCTAATCATATGATGCAGAAATCCATCTGCTCTTGCATAGATAACGACAAAATGTCCCATGCGTTCTACAGATAATTCTCTCAAATCACGTACCGGTGATTTGGCCTGGCAGGCAAGTGCGCGATAGGCGTTAAAATTATGGCGACCAAGTAAATGTTTCGCCGCCTTTTGCATCAATGATACATCTAATGGTCTATATTCCCAGCTCACCTTGTTATGAAGAATTGCCGGACGCTCATGGCGATTAAGTATGATGTATTGATAACGACGCTCAATTGCTGAAAAACGTGCATGAAAATCATCCCTGACATGCTTTGCCCATAATATGGTCACATTATCAGCCAGGTAACGTGAAGTGCCTCTCATCCATGAATAATCACTTCGCAGGACATCCGTTTCAAAATGCACTACCTGCCCCGTTGCATGAACCCCCGTATCAGTTCTACCTGCGGTAATGACACGAACAGGACTGTTGGCAATTTTTGACAATGCCACCTCAACAGCATTCTGCACTGTTGCAACGCCTTCCTGATATTGCCAGCCACAATAGGAGGAGCCATCATATTCAATACCAAGCGCAATCCTCATAATTAATCAGAGGCTCCTAACCCGGATATTTCATGAATACGCGCGATGATCACGCAGTATATTGATTCCACAGTGGCTTTTCTGATTGAGCGCCGTACTCGTGCGTACGGTTGATTGAAGAAAATTCGCTGTGGAATCAATAGACAAGTGAGGACGCGTGTTGTCATGAATTATTCGGGCTAAGAACTAAGTAGCCAGATAAAGAGAAACAGTGGAACAAGGATATCTACAATTCCCGGGCGTGGTGGTTGTTTGATTATGACAGTGTCATTCAGATCGTAATTATTTGTCTGTTCTGACGCCGATTTAATCATATCAGCCGCTCTATCAATCAATATCGAGATATTTTTAATTTTTTTCTTTTCACCAGGTAAATGCTGTTGCTCTGACATTTGTGGCACGATACTCAACACCAGCCCTAAACGCAGTGCAAAACGCTGGCTATCAATACCAATTAATCTTAGCGGTGACAAAAGAAACTGTATTCCAGAGACCAGATCATCTCGTGGGGTTAACAGTAATAGAAAACCACTATATGAGATGACGACGAGAAGTGATGAAATTCTTAGAGCAGCCTGATTGACCCCTTCTACCGAAGGCGAGAACCTGCCTAATATCGGCAAAAGATCCGTCCCTGGGTAAAACCAGAAATACAGAATCACGATGGATAAAAAAAACCAGCGCAATTTCCTGGCCAGCAGAATGACCTGCCTGCCATGGTGAGGAAACTGAAAAAACAAAATACTCAATGGTACCAATAACAACAACAGTCCTGGCCAACCCTGTGTGTTAACAATAAGTGTTAGCAGTGCCAGCGATAAGATTCGTGATGCCGAATTTACAAGTACCAGCACCTACAAATCTGAATAGCGGTTAAACAACATTCGGGTTAGCGTTTACTCTGCGTCGATCTGATTCATCAGATCTCTGGCTTCATTTTTCTGGTTATCTGTGCCTTCCTTTGCTACTTCTTCAAGTATGCTTAGAGCACTTTCTTTATCATCCATTTCTATATATGCCCTGGCCAGGTCGAGCTTGGTTCCAGCTTCATCCCAGGTATCATTTACACCTGCAGGCATCTCAGCTGATTCATCATCAGTACTTGTGTCGGCTTCATCCGCACTTGAATCCCCTTCTTCGCTATCCAATGTAAGATCACCAAGATCGGCAAACTCCAGTGTCTCATCCTGTAGTGGTGTTTCTGCAGTAGCGCTGTCATCTTCACTGGCGGTGTTGTCCTCAGATTCCAGGTCAAGATCTAAATCTTCAATACCCCCAAGACCTGACGTATCAGTTGAAGACTCTTCTGAATCGGCTGTTTCTGCTTCTATCTCTGATGTATCCTCCAGATCCAGATCTATATCATCCAGGTTGAAATCAATATTTTCTTCACTTGTTTCTTCTGATTCTTCTGTGTTGCCTTCGAGTTCTTCCAGGTTTAATTCAAGGCTGTCCACGTCAAATGAGTCTGTTTCGTGTGCTGTATCCGGCGTAAAATCTCCAAGATCAAGATCCAGTACCTCTTCGTCCGGTACCGGAAAATCATCTTCCCTTGTCTCAGAACTTTCTACATCCTCATCAGTTACATTTTCCTGCGCAGGTATTTCCTGTGTATCTTCAGGTAACTCAAAACCTTCTATTTTTTCCATATCATCTGTGTCTGAAAACGACTCTTCAGAAATTTCTTCGGTAATATCCTCTGATTCTCCATCCATGTTTAGGGCTTCCATCAAATCGGCTTCTTCTGTATCTATCGTATCAGTGTCCAGAAGATCACCTAATGGCACATCCTCTTTTCTGTCTTTATCACCAAATAATGTTTCTTCCTGAAGTTTCAGATCACCCTGAAATAATGGGTTTTCAGGATTCACAATTTTTCCCATTTCAGCCACTTTGGTCCATACATCAACCGGAATCTTGCCGTCTGCCGGATAGAGTTCTTCAGCCAGAGTTTCGAATGAAGACACATCCTTCCTACCTTGATAAATCTCCAGCAATTTCAACTTAAGTTCATGGCGGTCAGGATTTTTTTCTGCGGCTTCTTTAAGAACTTCTTCCGCCTGCTCATCACGACCGTATGCCATATAGACTTCTGCTTCAGCCAGCGGGTCTACCTCATCTGCCTGCATATTGCCCATGCCCGGCACAAAATCACTCAGGAAAGAGGTTTCTGAACCTGCATCAGAGGGTTCTGATGATTCAGCAGTTGAGATATCAAGAACGGCGGTACCTGAGATAATACTGTCTTCAAATTCAGCGATAGAACGCCTGCGCCTTAGTACAACGAAGATACCAACCAGAATTAGCAATAGCGCAAGAACAGTACCTAACATAGTAATCCAGCTGCTGAATATGATTTCTTTAGCTGTATCAAGTATGCCTCTCTCATTGACAGGCTGCTGTCGAGTTCGCACTTTAGCTTCTTTCTTTTTAACTACAACTACCGCTGGTTTTTTAACAACTTCAGGCTTCTTTATTTCTGGTATTATAGCTGGCACTGGAGTGATATCAGGTGCCGATAGCTGGGTACTTTCAATTCCTGGTTCTACAGGTGGAGTGGGGGATAGTTCTGCTTTTTCCGGTAGCTTAACTACCTCAACAGGCATAACTTCTACTACCAGTTCCTGGGCCTGGCTCTGCAATCTGGCAAGATCAGAGTTCTGCATATCAATAAGCCTGTTTGCTTTATCAATTTGCTCCTCCAGTAATGAAACTCTCTCTGCGAGCTCCTTCTTTTCTAGCTCGGACGATGCAAGTGTCTCCTCCAACTGGCCGACATTTTCCTTATACGTTTTAATTTCTGACTCATATTTTTTCTTCACTTCTGCACTGGCACCTAAACCGGAAGTCTCTGTCCCCTCTACTCTGGCACGCACAATTTCCAGAACGTCACCCTTCTCGGTACTCCCCTCTTTTGTTTCAGGCATCAAGGGCCTTTTGTTGGCCTCCGTGGCAGTAGAAGTAGCTTCTTTTTCAGCTTTTCTAGCTGTGCTGGCCTTTGCAGGACTAATTGCTTCCACCTCTGCGCTGGCTACCCTGCTTCCAGTTGAAAGATTATCTTTATACTCCTGCCATTCTTCCATTTGCACACGCAGTTCATCCTGTGCAGCTGGGCGGCTAGTAGAAGATATTTCTTCATCAGACGGAATTTCCAGTGTCTGCCCGACACGAATCAAATTAATGTTGTTGTGCATAAATGCATTGGGGTTTTGTCTGTAAATTGCCATTATCACCTGAGCAATCCCCAAACCTGTACCGGCCTTAACTCCCTCGGCAATATTCCACAGTACATCACCTTTTCTAACTGGCCCATAGGTAGCTCCGGGACGTAGATCAGAATAATTGCTCTCAGCACTGACAGCCTCAATAGACGGGCCAAGCTTCGATTCACCAGCGTTTGCTGTTGAAACAGGCTCAGCTACAGGGCTGGCAACAGAGATTTTTTTCGTTTCAGTAGCTTTTGTAACAGATTCCACCGCAACCGGCTTAGCAACCGTAGGTGCCTGAATGCGAGCTGGCGCACCCATGAGATAAGAAGGAGGATCTATCAGAGCGGTATATTCACGCAACATGGAACCATTTGCCCAGCTAGCTTTAACGATAAAATGCAGGAACGGATCACGGAATGGCTGTTCAGTATTTAATTTGATTACATCCTTACCATTCACTTTCGCAAGAGAAAAGCGAATGGCTTTAAGCTGCTCATTTCGGTCAATGCCAGCCATTTTGAAGATACCGATAGATCCGAGGGCAACTTTAAGAGTTTGCAATTCCGTTGTCGTCGCAGCAGTCAACTCAATCGTCGCATTCAATGGCTCATCCAGCGCAGAATGCATCGTAAGCTTGCCAACACCAAGTGCGTAGGCCGCCTGTACTGGTAATATGGCAAAAGCTGCCAAACACGCTAATTTAATCCCTTTTACCTTATGCATGATCTTCTCTTTTTAGTGGCTGTGCTTAGTTAAAAAAAACGTTTTTTTCCTTATTTCGCTTATAGTTATAGTTCAATATTACGAAAGTTCTTTATGTTTCGCAACTAACAATAGCTCACAAATAACTTTTCGCCAATATTTCAGCTATTTGGATACTATTTGTAGCGGCTCCTTTTCGCACATTATCGGCTACTACCCACAGATTCAGCCCCATAGGATGCGAAATATCCTTTCTGATTCGACCAACATAGACCGGATCCGTATCAGCACCTTCGGTGACAGCCGTCGGATAACCGCCATCAAGTCGTTCGTCAACGACAATTATTCCTTCCGTGCTGATAAGCAGCTCGCGGGCATGTGCCGCACTTATTTTTCTGTGTGTTTCTATGTGTATCGCCTCGGAATGACCATAAAAAACAGGTACGCGTACCGCCGTAGGGTTGACCATAATGCTGTCATCGGAAAATATCTTGCGGGTTTCCCAGACCATTTTCATCTCTTCACGGGTATAACCATTGTCCTCAAATAGATCAATCTGGGGCAGCACATTGAAGGCAATCTGCTTCGGGTACACCCTGGCTTCGACACTTTTACCTCCCAGCAGAGCAGCGGACTGCCCTGCCAGCTCTTCTATAGCCTGCTTGCCGGTACCGGAAACCGCCTGATATGTGCACACATTTATGCGGCTAATGCCTACTTCATCATAAATCGGCTTCAGTGCTACCAGCATTTGAATGGTTGAACAGTTAGGGTTGGCAATAATACCGCGTGTTTTATAGTCAGCAATCGCCTGCGGATTCACTTCCGGAACCACAAGAGGAATATCATCGTCGTAGCGATAGTATGAGGTGTTGTCCACTACCACACACCCGGCTTCAACCGCCCTGGGTGCATATTTTTTGGAAATGCTGCCACCGGCTGAAAACAGACCTATCTGTACCTTTGAAAAATCAAAACTGTCCAGGTCCTCAACTACCAGCATTTTACCGCCGAAATCAACTCGCCTGCCGACTGAGCGGCTGGAAGCCAGCGGATACACCTTGCCGACCGGAAAATTTCTTTCGTGTAACACACGCAACATGGTTTCACCCACCGCGCCAGTGGCACCAACTACTGCAATATCAAATACTTTAGTCATTAATCTATTCCAAATTCTATCAATCTTTCCAGCACAGCATCGCCCATGGCAACAGTGCCGATTGAATCGTCGTTATCGCTGATATCCGGGGTACGTAAACCATCGTCCAGCACGGCCGCTACCGCCCTTTCAATCTGATCAGATAATCCAGATTCAGCCAGCGTATAGCGTAGCAACATAGCAACAGACAGAATCGTCGCCAATGGATTTGCAATGCCCTGCCCGGCTATATCCGGCGCAGAACCATGTATTGGCTCGTACATACCCTTGCTCTGTGCATCCAGTGATGCGGATGGCAGCATGCCAATCGACCCAGTCAGCATCGCTGCTACATCCGACAATATGTCACCGAACATGTTTTTGGTCACCATGACATCAAATTGCTTTGGTTCACGTACCAGCTGCATGGCGGCGTTATCGACGTACATATGCGAAAGCTCAACTTCAGGATATTCTTCACCCACCTGGATGACCACCTCACGCCAGAGCTCAGACACTTCCAGCACGTTTGCCTTGTCCACTGAACAAAGCCGTTTATCACGCTTCATAGCGATATCGAAGGCAGAGTGTGCAATACGTTCAATCTCAGCCTCATTATAGACCAGTGTATTGAACCCTTCCCGCAACCCATTGTCCAGCCTGCGGATACCCCGTGGGGAACCAAAATAGATACCACCCGTCAGTTCACGCACAATCAAAATGTCCAGTCCTGAAACAATTTCAGGCTTCAAACTGGATGCACCAGTTAATGCCGGGTACATCAATGCCGGTCGCAGATTGGAAAACAACTCAAGTTCCGAGCGCAATCCCAGCAATGCCCTTTCGGGGCGTAAATCTCGCTCCAGAGACTCATATTGAGGCCCACCTACCGCTCCCAGCAG
>VAPH01055374.1_pt1 | contig 11422 bp, 12 predicted proteins | sample 3393861 | NCBI WGS metagenome assembly VAPH01 (sample SAMN08290439, study PRJNA428436) | hydrothermal vent metagenome | isolation source: Deep-sea hydrothermal vent chimney | place: Atlantic Ocean: South-mid Altantic Ridge | reverse complement strand
GGTCGAACAGGTATCCAGTACCGATAACAGGGTATGTTCTCTCCCACCACTGAGATTAATATCAAGCTCAAGATTTCGTCGTGATGCGGCATCGATGATGATATAACAGCCGTGATCCTCTGTTTTCAGGCCGTTGATATGCGGCAGGGTATCGCCCTGGGTGTCACGGGCATACTGGATGACTGCACCTGCGGCCTGCAGGGCCGTGTGTTTTTCCTCAATATCAAACACGGCAAGTGACTGTACATTGAAGTGTTTTTTCAATGAATCTGTCGCTGTTTTTGTGTCCAGATACCAGTCAGGTATTCGCTGCAAGTTGATATCTTTCGGTAGTTTATCGGCCAGCTCGTTTGCGGCGTTTTCGCCCACCAGTATTTCTGCTGGTTGTAAGCGCTGAAGCTCAGCGCAGAGATTCATCACATCCGGTAAATGTCTGGCATGAAAGCGCCCCGAAGACAGCTCCAGCCATGCAATGCCATATCCACCCGGGGCAATAGAGATAGCCATCAACAGGTTTTCTTTTTTATCGTCTAACAAACTTTCATCGGTCAGTGTCCCCGGTGTGATAACCCGCACAACCTTGCGTTCAACGGGGCCTTTACTTGAGGCTGGATCACCGATTTGCTCACAAATTGCTATGGATTCGCCTGCCCGGGTGAGGCGGGCAAGGTACTGTTCAGCGGCGTGATAGGGGACGCCACACATGGGAATGGGCTTGCCGGCAGACTGTCCCCGTGCGGTCAGTGTGATATCCAACAGTTGTGCCGCTTTCTTTGCGTCATCAAAGAACAATTCGTAGAAGTCACCCATGCGGTAGAACAGTAGAATATTCGGGTGCTCAGCTTTGATGCGTAAAAATTGTTGCATCATGGGGGTGTGAGACTGATTTTCTGCCATATAGGGAGTATCTGAGAAGGAATCCTGAAAGGGAAGGTTTTAGTTGTGGTTTTGCAAAATAGGTGTCAATTTTCTCAGCATTTTTCTATAGATCGCTGGGTTGGCGGCCATGATATCTCCTGACACTAAATGATCACGCCCGCCATCGACTTCAGATACTATGCCGCCAGCTTCCTCAATCAATAAAACCCCGGCAGCAATGTCCCAGGCATTCAGGTCGAACTCCCAGAATCCGTCATAACGTCCTGCGGCCACCCAGGCAAGATCCAGCGCAGCAGACCCCGCACGTCTGACGCCGCTGGTTTCAGGTAGTAATTCGCGGAAACAGTCTATCCAGAGATCCAGGTTCTTCATGTCTTTATAGGGAAAACCTGTCGCCAGTAGTGCATATTCCATATCTTTCGTTCCACTAACCCGAATTCGGTGGTCATTTAGTAATGCGCCTTCACCTTTAGCTGCCGTAAATAACTCATCCTTTACCGGGTCAAAGATGACGGCGACTTTGAGTATGCCTTTTTCACGCATGGCGATTGATACGGCATATTGTGGTGTACCATGAAGGAAGTTAGTCGTGCCATCCAGCGGATCGATTATCCATTCAAACTCATTTCCTGCGGACTTTCCGCTTTCTTCTGCAAAAATAGCATGCTCTGGGTAGGCTTCTTTGATGGCATGAATAATCGCCTGCTCTGCCTGATGGTCTACCTCGGAGACAAAGTCGGCATGGCCTTTGGCCGTGACAGTCAAACGATCCAGCTGTTCAGCATTATAAGATATGACACGGCCTGCAAGTCGTGCCGCTTTGACAGCTATATTAAGGAAAGGATTCATACGTTTCTTGCTCGCTTAGTCGTAAATATAAGTCAATCCGGAGTAAGTAAAACCGGGATAATTAAAAGAAGGGCGAAGCAGGCATCAATTTGATACAGTTTGAATTGATAAAGGTGCCCCTATGAATAGAACAGAAAATTTTAACATTTATTCAGACTTCCCGTGGGTGAATATACGCATTGTGCTGGTAGAAACCAGTCATCCGGGGAATATTGGTGCCGTAGCGCGGGCGATGAAGAACATGCAGCTGGAATCTCTGTATCTGGTCAGGCCACAGCGCCCCCCTGACAGCCATTCAGCTGCCCGTTCTTCGGGGGCCACGGATGTGCTAAATAATGCGGTGATATGCAATACATTGAGTGAAGCGATTTCTGATTGTCGACTGGTCGTAGCAGCCAGTGCCAGACTGCGTAGCATTCCCTGGCCTACTGAAGACCCAGGCAAAGCCACACAAAAACTTGTTGAAAACGCTCTACAAGCACCGGTAGCGATGGTGTTTGGCCGAGAGGATCGTGGACTCAATAATGAGGAGCTGGACCATTGTCATTTTATGACCAGGCTGCCGACAAATCCGGATTTCTCATCACTGAATATTGCCGCGGCAGTCCAGGTATTTTGCTATGAAATTCAAAAATATTATCTTGAAATGAAAGAACAATATCTGGCAGGAACGCTTGCAAAAAGCGAGAAGCTAAATAGTGTGGCTGATATAGACAAACCGGCGAGCAGTGAAAACTTGATAAATCTGTTCAGGCATTTCGAAGAGACATTAGTTCAGGTACATTTTATGCCTGAACATCGAACCCGTACCCTGATGCGTAAACTTATGCGTTTTTATTATAAGAGTCAGATTACTGAAGAAGAAGTGAGTATTTTTCGTGGTATCCTCACAGAACTGCAGCGTCTATCAAGGATAAATAATGAAAAAAATAACAATGACGCAATAGAAAATTGAAGACATTAAAATTATTAATTATAGCGGCCGCAATTCTCGCCATTGTCGGGATTTTTTTACCGCGGGACTATAAGGTATCCAGAGAGCTCATTATGCGAGCGCCGGTGATGACCATTCAGCAGCATGTTGCAGATATGAATAACTGGACGAAATGGACGGTCTGGAAAGAAGCCCCTCCGCCTGCAGGCAAGCGGCCAGCCCAAATGGAATCCGGTATCGGCTCTGGTCTGTACTTTTCTGGAAATGCTGGAAGGGGCTGGTTTGTAATTACGGGTGACTCTGGTGTTGATGGTTTTGAATATGTTGTTTTTTCGAGTGATGGGGATAAATCGAAAGCAAATGTCACATTTACTGATCTGGGTGCAGAAACAAAGGTGAAATGGATCCTTGCAGGCAGTGTCACCAAGCCACCTGTACTGGCCCCCTATTTAGCAATGAGCAAGGCGTTCTTTTTGGGTTCATCGCTAAATCAAAATCTGAAGAATCTAAAAAATTTGGTTGAACAGGAAGACCGAAAATAACAGGATGAAAATCTGTTAAGGTGATCTGTATGTCAGTCCGTGAGGATGTAAAATTTCTACAAATAAATGACTCTCATTTATTTAAAAATGCCGGTAAGCGCCTCATTGGTGTCGACACAGAAGCGAGTCTACGTGCGGTACTTGCTCTGGCAAGCAAGGAAGACAATGTTTCTGGAATACTGGCTACGGGAGACCTCAGTCAGGATGGCAGTATAGAAAGCTACCGGAAATTTAACGATATAGTTAAAGCACTCGGAGCGCCTATCTACTGGATTCCGGGAAACCATGACAATTCTGACTATTTTCATCACCCGGAAAATTTCCCGTTAGCCAGTCGTTCAGTGATAGAAGCCGGAAACTGGCGTATTTTATTGCTTGATTCCGTTATTCCCGGTAAAGAATCAGGTCATCTGTCTCCTTCTGAGCTGGATTACATCGAAAGGCATGTCAGTGATGATGACGGACGGTACACCCTGCTTGTGCTGCATCATCACCCAATACCCTGCGGATCCTCATGGCTGGATACCATGATACTGAATAATTCTGACGACTTTTTAGAGTTAATAGCACACAAAGCCTCCGTACGGGCAGTATTAAATGGACATATCCACCAGGCAAGGCAGCAGGAAATCGCGGGTGTATCATTTATCAGCACACCCTCAACCTGTCTTCAATTCGCCCCCGACACCGAAGAGTTCACCCTGGATACGCGCATGCCCGGTTACCGGAGTTTGATACTAAAACATGACGGAAGTATCGAAACAGAAGTTGTCCGGCTAAAGGATTATGACCTGCACATTGAACCTGCAGTTGTGGGTTATTAAGCTTTTTCTTGCCACAGAGTACAATACATTTACCCTACGGTAAATCTGTACTGGCATGAAAGAATCAAAAAATATAACGGGTACAATCATCTATAAAAAGAGGTTCCTCTGTGTTCTCTGTGCCCTCTTGGGTAAAAAAGTCTTTGAATTTTGCCATTGTTGCCACTACAAAAAAGTAATATAATTCGCCGGCTTCGGTCTTTGGCCGAATAAAATCCAGTTAACTCCTTGCTTCGCCCTGCTATTGATGCGGGAAGCAATATCCGAAAGGAGAGTACATGAGACATTATGAAATAGTGTTTCTGGTCCATCCTGACCAGAGCGAACAGGTTCCGGCGATGATCGAACGTTATAAAACGCTCATCGAAGAGGCCTCCGGCAGCATCCACCGACTCGAAGACTGGGGCCGACGTCAGCTGGCGTATCCCATTAAGAAGATCCACAAGGCACATTATGTTCTAATGAACATTGAGTGCAGTCTGGAAGTCCTGCGCGAAATTGAGAATATCTTCCGTTTCAATGACGCAATTATACGTTCACTTGTGCAAAAGAAAGATGATGCAGTGACAGAATCTTCTCATCTGATGAATGAAAAAGTCAGAGAAGAGGCGACACCGCGTAGAGGAGAGCACAGTAAAGAATCGGCAAGCACTAAGGCTAAGGCTGTAGCAGAAGAATCATCAACAGCTGAAAAGCCAATAGAAAAAGTGGCGGCCGAAGCATCTGAAACTGAACAGGAAACGGCTGCAGATATACCGCCTGAGTCGCCTGATACGGTTACTGAAGCGTCTGGCGCTGAAGAGAAAATAGCTGCAGAAGAAGCCGTCAAATCGGTTGACGAAACAACGCCTGATAGGCCTGATGCTACGGATACAGACAAAAAGGAGGCTGAATAATCATGTCACGTTTTTACCGCCGCAGAAAATACTGCCGTTTCACCGCTGAAGGTATTACGGAGATCGATTACAAGGATCTGGAAACGCTGAAGGCCTACATTACTGAGACAGGCAAGATTATACCAAGTCGAAATACAGGTACCCGACCAAAATATCAACGTCAGCTGGCAAATGCCATAAAAGTTGCCCGTTTCCTCGCCCTGTTGCCATACACAGATAACCATAACCGTTAAAGACAGGATCCATCAGATGGAAGTCATACTGCTTGAAAAAATTCGTAACCTTGGTGACTTGGGTGCACAGGTCTCAGTTAAGCCAGGTTATGGTCGTAACTATTTAATTCCCAGGGGAAAAGCTGTCAAGGCGACAAAGGAAAATAAAGAAATATTTGAAAGTCGCCGTACGGAACTTGAGGCGAATGCAATGGATGCCCTGGCCAAAGCTGAAGCCCGTGCTACTGAGTTGGAAAATGTGGCCATTGAAATTGCCCGCCGAGCCAGCGAAGAGGGTAAACTCTTTGGGTCAGTAACCATTTCGGACATTATTGAAGCCGTCAACGTAATTGGCAAGGAGCTTGATAAGGTAGAAGTCAATCTTCCTGAAGGGGCCATTAAAGTGGTGGGTGAACATACTGTTGATATTTCGTTGCACCCTGAAGTTAATCTCTCGCTTAAGGTAACTGTAATATCCGAGTCGTAGTTCTTAGCTCAGATAAAAACAGACAGAAAAAAATAAGGGTTCGTGGTATCCTGCCACGGGCCCTTATTTTATTTCTGAGTTACCGAAAGAGTCTGTTCAGGTGGCAGTAAAGGCCCATACGAAAACATCATGAAGAGATAATAAGTAACATTAATAATGTATTATTAGTTATTGATAAATATAGTAATAACTCTTGTCTTATATTACTGAAAAAAAACTCACAGAGCTAAAAACGCCCCCACATTCGATTGAGGCCGAGCAGTCTGTACTGGGTGGCCTGATGCTCGATAGCAGTCGTTGGGATGATGTTGCGGATATTCTGGTTGCCAATGATTTTTACCGCAGGGATCACCGTCTGATCTTTACATCAATTGAGGGGCTGATTGAAGCTTCCATGCCTGCAGATGTCATCACAACACAGGAATATCTGGATAACAGCGGTGAACTGGAAAAAGCAGGCGGTTTATCCTACCTCGATGAACTGACTCGCAATACTCCAAGCGCCGCCAATATAGCGGCCTATGCGAAGATTGTGCAGGAACACTCAATAATGAGGCGTCTGCTTAATTCTGTGAACGAGATCAATCAAAGTATTTATACGCCCGAAGGTCGCTCGCCACAGGAAATTCTGGATATTGCTGAGCAGAAGATTTATGCCATTTCTGACGAGGGTGCAAAACACGGATCTGGTTTTGTTGCGGTAAATAAATTACTCAAACTGGCGGTTGACCGGATTGAGGAATTATTCAAATCCGGTTCTGAACTCACCGGATTATCAACCGGCTTTACCGACCTGGATAAAATAACCACAGGTCTGCAAGATTCAGATCTGATTATTGTCGCCGGGCGACCTTCTATGGGAAAAACTTCGCTGGCGATGAATATTGCAGAGAATGTGGCCGTTGGCAGTGACAAAGCGGTTGCTATCTTCAGTATGGAAATGTCAGGAGTACAACTGGTTCGGCGAATGCTCACCTCCCTTGGACGAATTAACGCACAGCGTGTTAGAACTGGGGCTTTGCGGGAAGAAGACTGGTCTCGACTGACGTCAGCAATCAATCTGCTGGATCAGCGCAGAATTTATATTGATGACACCCCAGGGCTGAGTCCCTCAGAGCTTCGGGCACGTTGCCGACGCCTGGCAAGCCAGAATGAGGATGGCCTGGGACTGATTATCATCGATTATTTACAGCTGATGTCACTCACTGGAACGACAGAAAACCGAGCCACTGAATTATCAACCATTACCCGAAACCTGAAAACACTGGCTAAGGAAATTAATGTGCCGGTAATGGCTTTATCTCAGCTCAATCGAAGTCTGGAGCAGCGCACAGATAAACGGCCGGTGATGTCTGATTTACGTGAATCGGGTTCAATCGAACAGGATGCTGATCTGATTATGTTCATTTATCGGGATGAAGTCTATAACGAAGAGAGCGAGAATAAAGGTATAGCAGAAATTATCATCAGCAAGCAGCGAAATGGTCCTACCGGCACGATAAAACTGACATTCTTTGGCGAATACACTAAATTCGAAAATTTTATCAATCCAATTAGCACTAAAGCAGCAGGCGATTATCATCATTAAGAACTCTCATGACACGGCCAGTACACGCAAGTATTGATGTAGACGCTCTTCAGCACAACTTCAATCAGGTGAGACGACTAGCCCCTGAATCCAGGAAAATGCTTATCGTCAAGGCCAACGCATATGGGCACGGTCTATTGATGTGCTGTACGGCATTAAAACAAGCTGATTCCTTTGGCTTGCTGGATATAAAAGATGCAATTTCGCTTAGAAAGGCCGGTTTTTTACATCCAATATGTCTGTTGGAAGGTTTTTTTTCTAATGATGAGATTCCTCTAATTGCAGAAAATAAACTCGAGCCTGTTATTCACTCTGACTGGCAATTAGATATTCTGGACGGTACGCAACAAGAACTCGGGCTCGTTGTCTGGCTAAAGATCGATACGGGTATGCGACGGCTGGGTTTTGTGCCTGAGAAGTTTAAATCAGTTTTAATGCGCCTATCGGCTATGAAGTGCGTCAGGAAAGTCTCAGTAATGTCGCACCTGGCTGACGCTGATCGTCGTGAAAGTCAAAAGACAGGTTACCAGCTGAAAAAATTTCTTACTTTAACGGAAGCGACTGGTTTAAAGCGCAGTATGGCTAATTCTGCCGCCATTCTTGCTCACCCTGACTGCCATCTTGACTGGGTACGGCCGGGAATCATGCTCTATGGTTCCTCACCTTTTGTAGATTTACCCGCTAGCAGCCTGAGTCTTAAACCCGTAATGTCTTTACGGTCTGAAATTATTTCAATAAAAGATTGCCAGAAAGGTGATGCTGTGGGCTACGGTAGCAACTGGCATTGCCCAGAGGATATGAAAGTTGGCGTAGTCGCGTGCGGTTATGGTGACGGTTACCCGAGGCACGCACCGTCAGGGACGCCAATAATGGTTGCAGGGAAAAAGACTCAATTAATTGGCAGGGTGTCGATGGACATGATGACTGTCGATTTACGCGGAATTGATTCTGCAACAATAGGGAGTCTGGTAGAGTTATGGGGCAATGATGTGGCCGTGGACGCCGTTGCGAAAATGGCTGGTACGATTTCGTATGAGCTACTTTGTAGCGTTACAGAGAGGGTAAAAAGACAACAAGTCCATGGCTAAGGCGAAATCACTTTACGTTTGTTCAGACTGCGGCGCGCAGTCGTCCCAATGGGCCGGGCAATGCAATCAGTGCGGGAACTGGAACAGTTTTCAGGAAGAAGTCAATACATCACCAGGTGGCAAGGAGGGCTCAAAGGGTTTGCGATTTGCGAGCTTCACCGGCAAACAGAAAATTGTTACCCTGTCTGAAATTAGCACAGAAGATAGCCGTCGTTTTTCCTCAACAATTAATGAACTTGACCGCGTATTGGGTGGTGGTATTGTTAACGGTTCGGTGGTTCTGATTGGGGGGGATCCGGGGATAGGGAAATCAACCCTGTTGTTGCAGTCACTGGCAAAGGTTAGCCAGATTATGCCTGCCCTCTACGTTTCCGGTGAGGAATCGGCACAGCAAATTGCCTCTCGGTCTGAGCGTCTGGGAGTGGATGCCAGCAAATTGAAATTAATGGCGGAAAACCAGGTTGAAGCAATCATTGATGCGGCGTCAAAGGTAAAACCTGTAGTAATGGTTATTGATTCCATCCAGACATTGTTTACTGATGTTCTACAATCGGCGCCCGGCAGTGTTTCGCAGGTGCGGGAAACAGCTGCCTTACTGGTCAGATATGCCAAACAAACAGGTATATCAGTCATACTTGTCGGGCACGTTACCAAGGATGGTGTACTGGCCGGCCCTCGCGTACTGGAACATATGGTTGATACAGTACTTTATTTTGAAGGCGACAGCGGCAGCCGCTTCCGACTTGTACGGGCAATAAAAAATCGCTTCGGCCCCGTCAATGAAATCGGTGTATTTGCCATGCAGGACGATGGCCTGCATGAAGTCAGTAATCCCTCAGCGATGTTTCTCGCGCGCAAAGATACCTTATCGCCGGGGAGTATAGTGCTTGCTTCCCAGGAAGGCACGCGATCCCTGCTGGTTGAAGTACAGGCCCTGGTCGACGATAGTCAGCTTTCAAATCCACGTCGTCTGTGCGTTGGTCTGGATGGATCCCGCCTGGCCATGATCCTTGCCGTACTCCACCGTCATGCAGGTATACAGACAGGCGGCCAGGACGTTTTCGTTAATGTAGTCGGTGGTGTTCGGGTACTTGAACCAGCTTCTGATCTCGCTGTTGCACTGGCAATTTTCTCCAGCTTTAGAGATCATACGCTAACGAATGACATGGCTGTATTTGGTGAGCTAGGACTGACGGGTGAAGTACGGCCCGTACAGCGTGGTGACCAGCGTATTCGTGAGGCCATCAAGCTCGGTTTTACCCGTATGATGGTGCCTGAAGGGAATATGCCGCGAAAAAAAGAAAAAGGTGTAGACCTGATTCCTATTAAGCATGTCAGAGAGATACAGGATATCTTCTAGTTAAAAAAACATAAGATTCACATTGAGGATTCACATGGTACGTAAATGTCTTTTTCCGGCGGCGGGGTATGGTACGCGTTTTTTACCGGCCACCAAGGCTATGCCGAAAGAAATGATGCCCATACTCGATAAACCACTCATTCAATATGGTGTGGAAGAGTCACTGGCCGCCGGTATGCAGCAGATAGCCATCGTAACGGGTCGAAGTAAGCGTGCGATAGAAGATCATTTTGATATCAGTTATGAATTGGAACATCAAATCAGCGGTACATCGAAAGAAAACAAACTGGCGGGCATCAGACATCTAATTGATCATTGTACCTTCTCCTACACCCGGCAAATGGAAATGAAGGGTCTGGGACACGCTATCCTGACAGGTGAAACCCTTATTGGCGATGAACCCTTTGGCGTCATTCTGGCAGATGATTTATGTGTAGGTAATCCTGAACCAGTCATGTCACAAATGCTTCGTCTTTATAAAAAACAGCCGGCCTGTATTATCGCCATTGAAGAAGTTCCTCTGTCAGAAGTACACAAATACGGTGTTATAGATGGAGAAGAACTGGAGGAGGGTGTATACAAAGTAAACGGAATGATCGAAAAGCCCTCAGCTGAAGAAGCACCTGGTAATCTGGCTATAATCGGACGTTATATTTTGATGCCTGAAGTTTTTAATACCTTGCGAGAAACAAGGCCGGGTAAGGGCGGTGAATTGCAAATAACAGACGCTTTGCATACGCTTGCAAAGCAGGAAAAGGTTCTTGCACTAAAATTTAACGGTATGCGTTATGATTGTGGTAGTGTGCATGGCTTTGTTGATGCAACAAATTATTTTTTCGCACTATACAGACAATCCTGATCGTCAGGCATTAGATGTTGATATCAATACGTTTGAATTTATTATACAAGCAATGCATATAGGTATTATACAGGTGCTTTTAAGATCATAACTTGTTCTTTCTACAGGAGGTTTTATGTCTGATAACAGTATACCTGGTGAGTTTTATGACAAATACCCAGAACCTGCAGTAAAGGACAGACTGTTAAGAATCTGGGAACAAATTCAAAAGACATGGGGAACAGAAGAGGGTGCGCATTATCTCGAATCACTTTTAATTGTGGAAGATGGCAGAACAAGGCAAGGGTTTGATTCGGCTATCATGTCTGAATTATTACTGCTAGAGAAACTTCATGAACAGGCTTATCCAGAGTTTGTTGTTTCAAAATTGGGTAATGATTTCGAATTCTCGGATGACAAAAATAAGACAAAAGATTTTTGACCCGGGAATTACCTAGGATTTTTTCGGTGACTTCTCCTTAAAATAATTGATTAATCCACGTGTTGACTGGCCGTGTGTTCTGACAGGTATCCTGTCCCCCAGTTCATCGTAGATGACCCTCGCAAGTTTTTTACCCAGTTCGACTCCCCATTGATCGAACGAATTGATATCCCAGATTACGCCTTGCACATAAATTTTATGTTCATACATGGCAATCAGGGCGCCAAGATTATGGGGCGTCAATTTTTGATAGAACAGAGTGTTGGTAGGCTGGTTGCCGGGAAAGACTTTATGTGGAAGAATTTCCTCTATTTTTTTCTCGCCCAGTCCAGATTTTTCCAGTGTGACCCTGGCCTCAGCTCTTGTTTTTCCTCTGACCAGCGCCTCCGTCTGTGCGAGGAAATTGGCAATCAACAGGCGATGATGTATGCCAATATTGTTCAATGATTCAACTGGGGCGATAAAGTCAACCGGAATCAGACG
>VAPH01021279.1_pt1 | contig 11422 bp, 13 predicted proteins | sample 3393861 | NCBI WGS metagenome assembly VAPH01 (sample SAMN08290439, study PRJNA428436) | hydrothermal vent metagenome | isolation source: Deep-sea hydrothermal vent chimney | place: Atlantic Ocean: South-mid Altantic Ridge | reverse complement strand
GAGTCTGATATCCTGGCGGTGCATTCCGACCTGTCGGGATGAACGGAGAGGTGGCCGAGTGGCCGAAGGCGCTCGCCTGCTAAGCGAGTAGGGGGTTTTAAGCCTCCTCGAGGGTTCAAATCCCTCTCTCTCCGCCAACATCAGGCTTCTTGCGTAGCTGTGAGCCATATGTGGCCCCAGGCTACGCAAGAAGCCTGGTGGCGAGTTCGCCCACCGCTGCGGGTAGGCTCGGTAGTCACTGCGGCCGGAAAACAAGTTGGAACTCGGACTCACCACATTTGCGGAACTCATAACCGGTGCCGGTACGGACGCGCCGGATGCTCGGGAGCGTCTGTCTCAGGTGATCGACGAGGCAGTGCTCGCGGAACAGGTGGGGCTGGATATCTATGCGATTGGGGAGCATCACCGCCCCGACTTTGCGGTGTCGGCCCCGTCGGTGGTCCTTGCAGCGATCGCAGCCAAGACCGAACGGATCCTGCTCAGTCCGGCCGTTACGGTGTTGTCGTCCGACGACCCGGTACGGGTGTTCCAGCGTTTCGCCACCCTCGATCTCATCTCGAACGGACGCACCGAACTGCTTGTCGGACGCGGCTCGTTCATCGAATCATTTCCGCTGTTCGGCTACTCGCTCGACGACTACCAGGAACTGTTCGCTGAAAAGCTCGACCTGCTGCTCGCCATCCGAGACAACGAACACGTCACCTGGTCGGGCGACTTCCGAGCACCGCTCAACAACCAGGGCATCTATCCGCGGCCACTCCAGGATCCACTCCCGATCTGGGTCGGGGTCGGCGGCACACCGGAGTCGATCGTTCGTGCGGCCCAACGTGGTCTCCCGGTCGCACTGGCAATCATCGGCGGCGACCCCGCACGGTTTGCGGTCCTCGCCGAGTTGTTCCGCCGCACGCTCGTCGAGTCCGGGTACGACCCGGCAACCGTGCCACTAGGGGTGCACGCCCATGGACATATCTCGGAGTCGTCCGACCAGGCAGCAGACGAGTTCTACCCGTCGTACGCCGCGGCGATGACACGCATCGGCAAAGAGCGGGGCTGGGGTCCGATGACCCGTCCGCAGTTCGAGGCAATGCGCAGCCCCGAAGGTTCGCTCGTCCTCGGCAACCCACAGGAGGTCGCTACCAAGATCCTGCGATGGCAAGAGGTCCTCGGCATCTCACGATTCATGCTGCACGTCAGCGTCGGCACGATGCGACACAGCCAGGTGATGCACTCGATCGAACTACTCGGCACCGACGTCGCCCCGCTCGTGCGTGGCGGATGAGAACCGCCACTGCAGAACCAGGCTTCTTGCGTAACTGGGGGCCATATATGGCCCGGGCCTACGCAAGAAGCCTTCGATAGGGCACATCGTCCGAACATCCTCGTCGAGCCACGATCGCATATCATCGCCTCATGAGTTCTACCGATCAGGACCGCTGGGAACCGCTCCCGCTCACCGATGTGATAGATGTGTTCCGACCCGCACCGTTCCGGTGGTGGATCGTGGGCGGATACGCGCTTGAACTTCACACGGGCAGAACCTGGCGCGGGCATGCCGATGTCGATATCGGTGTAAGCCGTGTTGATCTCGAACCCCTGTGGAGGGTGCTGCGACATTGGGACCCTCACGTCGCTGCGGAGAGCGGCCTGTCACCGTGGTCGGGATGGGTGCTCGACGCCACAGCACACGAGAACGGGCTTTGGTGCCGCGACACTCCCGGCGGGCCATGGCAATTCGAAGTGCTCGTCGACGGCAGTTCTCGCACCGAATGGATCTACCGACGAGATCCCACCGTGCGCCGATCGTGGGATGAGGCCGTTCTCACAACCGCGGACGGCATCCCCTACCTCGCACCGGAACTGACTCTTCTCTTCAAGAGCAAGCACGTACGGGAGAAGGACACAATCGACGCAACCGAGGTGATCCCCGAGCTGACTCCAGCCCAGCAATACAATCTCGTAACGCTCCTACCATCGGGCCACATCTGGCGGACGATCATCCCGGGGGAACTACCTCCCGACACGACACCGAGAGAAGGAACCAGTGATCCGATCCACATCGCAACGAATCCAGGACACAAGGCACCTCCTCGCGACCGAAGATGACGTGTGGGTCGCAACCGCGAGCGGCGACGCAGTCCCACACATGGTTCCCTTTTCACTCCATTGGGACGGGGAACACGTGATCATCGCCACGGAGCCGGGCACCGCAACGGTGAGAAACCTCACAGCATCGCCAGCAGCCAAACTTGCGATAGGAGACAGCAGAGACGTCGTCATCATGACGGCTCGGGCAGTGAGCATCGCTGATGCTCGCGAGGCTGACCGTCAGCTTCTTCAGCAGTTCTCCTTACGTGTCGGCTGGAATCCGGACGGAGCCGACGTCGAGATGGTGTTTGTCACCTTCAAACCTGAACGGATCCATGCGTGGCGCGACGTGGCTGAAATCCCAGAGCGGACGATCATGCGCAGCAGCGAATGGCTCGATACGGGTAAGTAGCCCGCGGTCGCCACTGGACCCCACAGTAGGATCTGTCCGGTGGACGATGAACCCAAAGAACCGCCGGCGATTGTTGCGGCAATTGGTGGCGCGGCGAAGCTTGCGGGGCTCGTCCTTATCGGAGTCGGCGCACTGATCTCGCTGTGGTTGATCGGCAGTCTGGTTGTCGACTGGATCGGTGAGATCTTCTAAGTCGATTGCTCGACGAACACTCGCCGAACGGTACGGTGCTACTTCTTCGACTGTTCGTAGAAGGGGTTGTCACCGGCGCTGTGATCGGTGACGTCGATCACCTGATTCACTTCCGGGACCATCGCGACGATCGTCGTCTCGATCCCCTGTGACAGCGTTACGCCCGCAAGACCGCAGCCCTGACATCCACCACCGAGCCGAACATACGCGATGCCCTCTTCGACAGCAACGAGATCGACGACCCCTCCGTGGGAAGCGATCGCCGGGTTGATCTGTTTCTCGAGCACATGAGCGACCTGCTCGGCAACCGGCCCGGAAAGATCGGGCGGAGGCCCGTCACCAACAATGGAGGGGGAGGGCGAATTCGGGTTGTTGATCACGAGACCCGGCTGCAGCAGATTGCTCGACATGTCGAGCGAGGCACCAGTTAAGTTCTCGATGCTTCCTGGCGGAATTGCGACCTTGAGATCACCGTGTTGTTCGACGGTGTCATCGGGGTCGAGCTGGTCCACTAGCGTCATGTGCATGGCGTAGGTGAACTCGGTGCCCTTGGCCCCGGAAATCGCCAAGACGAGAGCGAGGTTATCGGCGTCTGCTTCTGCCGATCGAATTTCGATCAGCTTCTCAAGCGCCTTGTCAGAGATCGTGAGGATGCGAGAATCAGTAGTCATGACGACAAGCCTATCACCGAGAGCGCACGAACATTACACCGAGTCCACTGACGCTCCCCCGCGTGGGTCAAAGAAACCTCTCGCCATCCTCGTCGTCCCGCCGGGTAGCTACCGAACAGCGGATTTCGTGTCGGCGGCAAGCGACTTACGGGTCGACCTCGTCGTCGCATCCGAGGGAGACCTTCCCATGAGTGGTCTCGGCAAATCACGCGCGGTGACGATCGATTGCATGCGTCCCGAGTGGTCGGCGGCTCGGATTGCCAAACACAAACCGGCACCCGATGTGGTGATCGCAGCAGATGATGGTGGTGTTGAAGTCGCCGCAAAGGCCTCTGACATCCTCGGCACCCCCAGCAACTCGATAGCTGCCGTCACCGCGACACGGGACAAGGCTCACATGCGCAGTCTGCTTGCCAACGCAGGAGTGCCCCAACCGGAGTTTCGTCTTGCGCGACCCGGTCAGGTCGGCTCCGCAGCCACCGACATCGGGTTTCCTTGCGTGGTCAAACCTCGTGCCCTGTCGGCGAGTCGCGGAGTGATCCGGGTAGATACCGCGGCCGACGCCGAAGCGGCCGAGAAACGTACCCGAACAATCATTGTCAACGCCGGAGGCGATCCCGATACCACTGTTCTGGTGGAATCGTTTATCCCAGGTCATGAGGTGGCGGTCGAAGGCATGCTCATCAACGGTGAACTCGTCGTGCTCGCTCTGCTCGACAAACCCGACCCTCTCGATGGTCCGTTCTTCGAGGAGACCATGTTTGTGACCCCGTCCCGCCACGATCCAGCGCTTCAGGCCGAGATCACTTCGGTAACCGCAGATGCGACACGGGCGCTTGGCCTCGTGACGGGTCCTATCCACGGCGAAGTTCGGTGCGGTCCCGATGGGGCGGTCTTGATCGAGATCGCGGCACGGTCGATTGGTGGTCTCTGTGGTCGTGCTCTGTCGTTTGGTCTGCTCGGTGAATCCCTCGAATCGGTGATCATTCGAAGCGCCCTGGGGTTGCCGGGCACCGGTCTCGATGCTGCCGCGGCGGCAACCGGTGCCCTGATGCTGCCAATCCCCCAGGCCGGTACGCTCGTCTCGATCGAAGGGATCGATAGTGCGCTCGCAGTTGAAGGTATCACCGAGTTCGATCAGACGATCCCGAACGGGAAGGCGATCGTGCCCCTGCCGGAGGGCGACCGCTATCTCGGATTCCTCTTCGCCAAGGCAATGACGCCGGAGGGTGTGGAGGACGCACTGCGTGCGGCCCACGCCGCGCTCACCATCACCATTGAACAGTGACCTCTACGGTTGCACCACATAGAACGTGTTCGTCGGGTGACGAAAGTTCATCTCTTCGAACCGTGTGAATCCTGCCTCGCTTGTGATCTCCTCGGCGATAGCGCTAGTGAAACCGAGTGTGCCGAGAGCCTCACCGTTAGGTTCGCTGGTCGCCGACGCAAGACATGCCAGCATCGAGAACCCGTACATCAATGCCGCCATCGGATTCTCTTCGACATTCTCCGCAAACGTGTCTCGTGCCTTGATGTCGGTGATGAGCCACACACCGTCGTCGGCGATCGCTGCTCGGATCGACTTTGAGACGCCGCGGGGATCGGACATGTCATGCAGACAATCGAAGGCCATCACGAAGTCGAAATCTCCCGTGGCGGGCAGCGGGTCGTCGGCCGCGTTGTGGAACGTCGCGTTCGCGACGCCCGCCGCCGCGACATTGTGGTCGGCCCGGTCGAGGGCGTGGCTTGAAATGTCGTACCCGTGGAACTCCGAGTGTGGGAACGCCTCCGCGAGGAGCACGGTAAGCGCTCCCCCACCACAGCCGATGTCGGCGACCTTCGCCCCAACCTCTAGCCGTTCGGTCAGGCCGATCTTCGGAAGGATCACGGGAAGGAGGAAGGTCTTGAACCATGGTGCGGACCCCCGCTCCAGGGCGAGTGCGCCGGCAGCGCCGAGGCTGTCATAGGTGATGCCGCGTCCGGTTGTAAATATCTCCGGGAGGTGCTCCAGTTGGGAGATCATCGACGGGAGTTGCGCAAACGTGCCGGCCCCGAATGCGGGGTGGTCCTCGTTCACCAGGACCGCAACCGCCTCGGGTGACAGCGAGAACATTTCATCATCCGAGACGTCGACAATCCCGGCGGCACCTTGTTGGTACAGCCACTCCCGCACCCAACGCTCGTCAAGGTCCTTCGCCTCCGCCAGCGCAGACGATGACACGGCACCAAGCTCGGCCATCGCGGCGAACAGTCCGAGCCGGTCACCGATGTAGATCATGGCGGAGGTGGTGGCGCCGCTCATCATGCCAAAGACATGTTTGGCGTAACCCTTGAGTTTGTCGAGGTCGATGTCGGGTGGTCGTTGGTTCATGGACCCACCCTACCGGCCCCCACCTCCTTCGCTCTGGCGACCACCGCACCATGGTGCGCAATCGGACGCCAGAACGGGGAGAGAGGGGCGGCGGAAGGTCAACCGTGACGTGCCGACACGGACGCTGTTGATTCATGGCCAGAACCCGACATACTCCCTTGCCAGTACCTGCCCGTTGGCGTCGGTGAAGATGCAATCGAGACCGACGGGCCAGATCGACCAACCAACTGTGATGGAGGACGCTTCAAGTCTCGCGACCGACGCATCCGGTGGTGTAGCCGAGCATTGATCGCTCAGCGCGGCGCTTGACCCAATGTTGTAATACAACGCAGCAACAACGCCGAGCGCAACGATTCCGCCCACCACAGCGGCGATCCAGCGACGACCTTGCCTGCGGGTACTCCGGAGCAACATCTCGCCGGTCTACCCGCCGGGAAGCGATGCGAGCATCACGACGTTGATCGTGACGGCAGCAAGGGTCCAGAGAACAGCGATGGGAACACCCTTGCGGCCCTCAACGGCGAGAATCACGATCCAACCGGCCGCGAGCGCGACAACAATCAACGGTGGAGGTATCACAGCCGCGGCGCCGAACACTGCGAATCGGATAACGTGCCAGGCCCACCGTGGAACCTGTGTCGAGGTACGGTTCGTCTTGGTGGTCATTGTGTCGCCCTCCATATGCCGCTGTAGGCCCCGCCAACGTAGTGCCTTGTATCCACTGTGACGGTTCGATCGACGTAGACGATGTACCCAATACGGTAGTCCCATTGCCCAACTAGTTCGTGTGGGATAACCATCCCTCAGCAACCGTGGAAAAGCCGCGCACCAAGCCCACGAGCGCGACAGCATCGAGAAGCGACTGCGACTCCACCCGATTCCTTAGTCGTGTCGCGACTCAGCTTTTCGCCAACCGACTATCGCGCCGCCCGCTACGACGAGGAGTGCGCCGGTGAGAGATCCTGCTGCGAGTGCGACCCGATCACTCTGTCCACCGAAACTCGACCACGCCAGATCGATCGCGGCGACAACCGCCAACGCGATTCCGACTACAACGATCCTGACTTCAAGCGACCGTTCCTTCTCGAACAGCGATGTCCGCAGGTTGGATAGAAGACGTCTCAATTCAACAACTCCTCTTCACATTCTTGGTATCGCTTGTGCGGTACTCACTATGTATTGCCATTTGAACCGTTTTGGGTTCCATCAGGGGTCTCGTCACTCCTCAGTAGGAGGGACCGATTAACCACGCCAGCCTGGTTCGCCGTGTGTCTTGGTATCCCAGCAGACACGAATATGTGCCTTGGCGCGTGACAACCGGGATTTGACGGTTCCGACCTTGATATCGAGCGAGACTGCGATCTCCCTATGAGTCAACCCTTCAACGGCATACAAGACCAGCGTCTCACGCTGTGCGGCTGGGAGGTCACGCAACGCCTCTGTGAGCGGTTCCCGCAGGCGCTCAGCATCGACCCGACCGATGATCTCGCCGGCGGAAGCCGTAATCGGCCGAGGGGGACCCACCTGGATCGTTAACTGCTCGAGGCGCCGCCTGACCCGAAAGTGTCGACTGAAGAGATGCCGAGCAATACCGCAGAGCCACGGCCGCGCGTCCGCCCTGTGGAACTCAAACTCGTCTCGGTGAACAAACGCAACCAGGAACACCTGTTGCGCGACGTCTTCGGCATAGACCAGCCCGACGCGTGTCACACAGTACGTATAGATGGGCCAGAAATGGCGCTGGTAGACATCGCGAAAAATCTGCGGATCGGTAAGCGATCGGCGCATCGACTCGCCGTCATGTGTACCTGGATCCGACCCAGACATAGTGGTGACCCCCCCCTTCGACATGATGACGCTACGAGTGTCAGCCGCCACCAGTATGACACACCTCCCGATTAAGACGAGAGAACGTCGGGAACGCCAACCTCGCTGTTCTAGCGTCCGATTGCGCACAATCGTGCGGTAGTGGACGCCAGAACTTGAGAGAGTTTCGCCGCTCGGTCAAACGTGGCGGTGGTGGTCTATAGACTCCTGGCGGTTGGGAACATGTGAGGGAACACCTATGGCGAAACAACGAGGACCACTCAAGCGACTGCTCGCACATACCCGCGACAGCCGCACCCAGGTCATCAAGGCCGTCGCGTACTCAATCCTGAACAAAGTCTTCGACCTTGCGCCACCAGCGCTGATCGGGACCGCGGTCGACATCGTCGTACGACGCGAACAGTCCTTCATCGCGGGGCTTGGTATCGAGTCGGTAACCAACCAGTTGTACGCCCTCGCTGTGGTCACCGTCGTGGTCTGGGCACTGGAGTCACTGTTCGACTACCTCAGCGTCGTGACGTGGCGCAACCTCGCCCAACAGATCCAACACGACCTTCGCATCGACGCCTACGAACACGTGCAGAGCCTCGAACTCGGATACTTCGAGGACGCCTCGACCGGCGGGCTGATGTCGGTCCTCAACGACGACGTCAACCAGCTCGAGCGGTTCCTCGACGTCGGTGCCGACCGACTCATCGAGATCGGCACCGCGGTGGTTGTGATCGGAACACTGTTCCTTGTCACCGCACCTTCAGTCGGCTGGATGGCAGTGATCCCGATGCCGCTCATCGTGTGGGGATCCGTCGTGTTCCAACGTCGACTCGAGCCCCGCTACGCCAGAGTGCGTGACCAGGTCGGTGTCCTCAACACCGACCTGTCGAACAACCTCGCCGGTGTCGCCACCATCAAGTCGTACACCGCCGAGGACCACGAAGTCGCCCGCATCCGGGCATCATCGGACGAGTACCGGGTCCGTAACGAGTCCGCGATCAAGCTGAGTTCAGCGTTCGCCCCACTGATCCGGATGGTGATCGTTGCAGGGTTTGTCGCCATCCTCGTCTTCGGCGGACTGCTCACACTCGACGGCCGGCTCGGTGAGGGCCTCTATTCAATGTTGATCTTCATGACCCAACGGCTGCTGTGGCCACTCACAACCCTCGGCGAGACATTCGACCTCTACCAACGCGCCATGGCTTCCACCACCCGAGTCCTCGACGTCCTTGACCGACCGCCACACATCACCGACGGCACCAAGGCGAACCTGGTGAAAGCACGCGGAGCTCTCGAGTTCGACAACGTCGGGTTCCACTACGCCAACGGTGTCCCAGTGCTCGATGACCTCTCCTTCAAGGTTGCGCCCGGGGACACAGCCGCAATCGTCGGATCGACCGGTGCCGGGAAGTCGACTGTCGTGAAACTCATGTTGCGGTTCTACGACGCCACCGAGGGGGCCGTGCGGATCGATGGGATCGATGTCCGGGATATGCCGCTCGCGGACCTTCGTGGTGCCATCGGATTTGTATCCCAGGATGTCTACCTGTTCGACGGAACGGTGCGCGAGAACGTTCAGTACGGTTCGTTCGACGCCACCGAAGACGAGATCATCGCGGCTGCAAAGGTCGCCGAGGCGCACGACTTCATCATGTCACTCCCCGACGGGTACGACACCCTCGTCGGCGAACGTGGCATCAAACTGTCGGGCGGTCAACGCCAGCGCGTCAGCATTGCGCGAGCCGTGCTGAAGAACCCACCGGTGCTCGTGCTGGACGAAGCCACCTCAAGCGTCGATAACGAAACCGAGGCCGCGATCCAGCGGTCCCTGGAACGCATCACCGTGGACCGCACCACGATCATCATTGCGCACCGCCTCTCCACAGTCCGCAACGCCGACCATATCTTCGTGCTCGAAGCCGGTACGGTGAAGGAGACGGGTCGCCACGACAACCTCATCGAAATCGAAGACGGCATCTACCGCCGCCTCTGGGACGTCCAAACCGGCGGTGGTCACATCTGACACAGCCTGAGAACTGGCGCCGCCGGAAGCGACTCAGCCTCAGGTTCGGCACCCATGATGGATGAGCTCGACAGCTCACTGGTCGATGCTGGGTGCCCGAATCTCCGTGACCGAATCGTATGAGCCGTTCGCAAGATTGATCGACACACGCGATTCTGAACCGGCGGCAATGTCGTACGGGATTCGCATGATCGGCTTCTCATCCGGGCCCTGCGGACACTCAAACCGGCCTTCGGTCGATCGGACATAGACAGCCATCTCCTGACCGAATTCCAGCGGAACGAGCTCCACGACCCGATCGAGTACAGGAGTGGCGTTGCCTTCGCCGTCGTACGCAGCATGTGGTGCCAGGACGGTGAACCCCAACACGCGTCCAGCGGGTTCAGCTACGAACACTGCGATAAGTCCATTCTCACCGTTGACATCTGCCGCGACGCGCACTTGCACCGGCAAGGCAGGCCGGATGGTCACCTCGGCTTCCGTCTTACCCTCCTCGAGCTGGTACACAATGTCCTGCTGAGACGGCGCTAACGCCCATCCAGTTACAGGATCAATAAGGTCGGGTGCATCCAGAACCATCCGCTCGGAAGTTTGTTCGACGAGCGCATCGGCATTTCTGTACGGGTCCGTGGTGGAGTCTCCGAGCACGGTGAAATAACTTTCGAGAGCGTCACGCGGACTCGAATAAGCCACTGGTACTTTCGGACCTTCACACGTTGACGCCGGTCCAGGGATGGGATCGATCTGACGTTCGAAGAGTTGCTCGGCGGCGTCGGCGAGGAAAAGCGGACCCGCGCCGGGAGCAAGAAGCTCGTTCGCATCGGGTCCGAACACCGCAAGTCCGATAATCTCGTCCCGATCGCTGACCACCACAATCACCTCGGCGGGTAGGTTGATCATGTCCAGATCGTCTGTCGGGGCCGTCCAGTCAGCCTGTATCACTGGTCCCGGAGCACGATCGCTGCCGGTAGGGGTCCAGATAGCCTGAATCGATGACAGACTCACAGTAATTGAGCCATTGGCTCGGTCAACGCGCTCCATCGTGCCTTCCAGCAGCGGCAGATCGTCTCTGACCATGCGGTCGTGAAGTTCGAAAAGCATCCTCAGACTCGAAACTTGGAACCCTTCGTACCCACTTTCACCAGCGGCCGACACCTCTGGAATCGCATCTGGGGGTACGCCGCCGGTGATCGCGTTCTCTGCAATGCCCGACACCGGCGTAGCGGGAGAGTCTCCTCCGGTGCCCCTGTTCACAATGGAAAAGGATGCCATGGCCGTGACAGTAAAGGCCAACACGGGGATGACCCACTTGCGAGCCATCATTCCGTTCCTCCATATGCTCCGGTACGGTCGATGTACACATGGAAACTGGACCTCGATTTCACATAGGCTCGGAACACCGTGGCGTCATTCGTGGTCGAGTTATTGATGCTTACCGAACCATCGCAGGAACTCCAGCTCGTTCCACGATCACCGCACGACAACGCCGTAGTCACTCCAGACCAACCAGTATGTGTCGGGGTTGTGTAGCGTTTGCAGACCGTACCGTCGTACCGCAGATACCGCCAGTTGTATTGGACCCAGACACCACCAGTAGTGCTCGTGTACTTGTGGCGGTAGTCACTCCTGACGTGCAAAACGGGTGTGAGGTCCATATTGTCGACAGGGTTCTCGATCGGGTGATACGGATCGTAAACAGAGGTCATGAATAGATATCCGTTAATCGCCGGGATTCGGACACCGAGACCTCCGGTATTCTCGTACGCCGAACTCGCGGTGATTCCTGACGAACTGCGATACCAGTAGGATGTGCCTCTCTCGAATCCCGGATTGGCGTTCCAGAATGGCGT
>VAPH01041632.1_pt1 | contig 11446 bp, 10 predicted proteins | sample 3393861 | NCBI WGS metagenome assembly VAPH01 (sample SAMN08290439, study PRJNA428436) | hydrothermal vent metagenome | isolation source: Deep-sea hydrothermal vent chimney | place: Atlantic Ocean: South-mid Altantic Ridge | reverse complement strand
CGGAAGAATTACTGAATGAGAAGCGGCTTCGAGAGGAAGGATACTTTAATCCATCACCAATTCGGGAGAAATTAGCTGAACATATGTCTGGCGACAGGAATTGGCAATACCACCTTTGGGACGTTCTTATGTTCGAGTCGTGGCTCGATTCTGGGACTGTAACTTTCTAAACTCCATATCTGTCAACTTTACCGCTTCTTGCTTACTAAATTTATTTACTATCCTTTCTCTGGATCTTTGCCCAACGACAGCGCCTTCGCAGTTTAACCGTCTGATCATTTCACGCCATCCATCCGCCAGGGCCTGTGGCGACCCTGGTGACACGACTTCACCCGTATCCCCTACAATTCTGGCACAATCACCGACATCCGTCACGACACAGGGTGTACCACATGACATCGCTTCACCAATAGCATTGGGCAAACCTTCTCCAAAAGATGAAGAACAGGTATTGATGTCCAATGCACTGTATACATCCGGCATATCCTGTCTAGGACCGGGCCATATAAACCGTTTATTGACCCCTAATTGGACTGTCAGGTTTTCCAGTTCAAGTTTATATTCATCCGGGCCGTCACCAACACAAATAAAGCGTACATCCTTCCGTTCCTTAGACAAAAGAGCAGCAGCTTTGATAAAGTTCCTGTGATCCTTCATGGCATCAAAACGTGCAACAGTTCCAATTAGAATGTCCTTATCATTTACTTCCCATTCTTGACGAACCCTCTGCCGACTATCGATATCATGCTTGAATTTTTCTGTATCATGTGGATTCGGAAGCACGATCATTTTATTCTCAGGAAACCCACGTTGAACAGCGCATAGTAACCCGGATTTGGAGTTCGATATGATCAGATCGGAAAACCTCGCCAATCGTGCCTCCAACCAGTAAGTAAAGCGTGCTAGTCGGTCGTAACAAGACATATCCATATTTGACGCGGCCACTGCTAATACGACAGGTGCTTTACCAAGTAATGGTTTTGCAAGTACAGCGATAATGTTTGCACCAGGAAGATAACTGTGAAATATGTCAATTTGCTGAGATTTAAGAAGCTGGACTACTCTTTTACCAAAACCAAAGATATCCCAGCGCCCTTTTTTTTCCAGACTATGGATTGCAACTCCACTATCCTCCAACTCGAGCTCGAGTTTTCCACCTGAATAAAATACGGCTACTGACACAATATGCCCTGTCTCTTGCAACCCCCTTGCAAGTGAAACAAGCTGGCGCTCCGCACCTCCCACATCAAGAGACCGGATAAGAAACATGATTTTCATAAATAAGAAACCTTAAATGAGGCTGGAATAAATATTGGCTGCACTATTTTTGTTTTACCTGCGGGCTGTTCTGGAGGTCAACTGTTGAAATAGTTCAGTCCAGCGCGACATGACAACATCCGGAGCAAACTTCCGCATGGCTATTTTTGCTTCAAACCCTAATTCTTTTCTTCGTTTCTGGTCATCCATTAAATCTTTTATAGCCGTTACCAAATTTTCCAGTGTATGATTTCTGACCAGTACACCATTTTTCTTATCGACTATTATATCTCTTACGCTTTTATTGTACTCTCTTGCCACCACAGGTGTTCCACATACCATGGCTTCACAAATGGCCATCGGAAACACCTCTGTTATAGAGGCAGAGACAAACATTTCAGCATTTTCTAGTAGATGCCCAGGCGAGCGTACAAGACCTGTAAAAACAACTCTTTCAGCAACTCCAATCTTTTTAGCTAACTCCTGCAAATCCTCTTTTAAAGGGCCATCCCCGACGATTACCAGCCACCACTCCTTATATTCATCCTTTATTTGAGAAAATGCGCTAATTATATCTTCAGTTCTTTTATTCTTAACCAGCCTTCCTATTGAGATTATATACGGACCAGGTATTTCAAATATTTCTTCATGTTCCTTCACGGCAGGAAGATAAACTGGATTGGGTATTTCAACTACGGGGACATGAAATCTCGCTTCAAAGTATTCTTTCGCTGAGCTAGTCAGCACAACAATTATATCTGCCTTTCTATAGACAAGTCGTCTTAATACACTCCATGCTTTCCCAAGTTTTGTGCCAAATGGATCTGTATGTTCTGTTAAAACAATTGGTTTTTTGCAACCCAGACAACTTAACGTGATTAGAATATTATTTTCCGGCAAAAAACTTACTATTACGTCCGGGTTTAGCGTTTTAATTTCCTGTCGTAATACTTTTATCCGTCGGAAATTCTCACGTATAGCCTCCAGCAAACCATTCGACGACTTTAGCAAATCCAGATAGCGTACATTCACACCGCTATCTATTTCATAAAACACATCTTCTGGGCCTGATTGGAACGTCACAACAGAAACATCATATTCCCCGACCAATTCGTTAGCCATTGTTGTTAGTACCCTTTCCGCACCTCCCGATCCTATCATGCTGTCAAATAGGGTAATCTTCATCATCTTCAAATTACTAAACCTAACTTATTGAATCAGTAACCGCTTAACAAAGACCAGTTACATTTCTTAGCTAGAGACCGGCTAATGGTAAGTAGTCGCCATCATGGCTTCGCCTGACCCGAACACCGCGGTGCAGGAAGTCCTCTCTCCCCGCGCTCAAACCTCTTGACCCAGCTAGGTGGCAGAGTGACGCTGGCAAGAATCGCCCAGCAGCGTCGCTGCATCAACAGGCCAGGTCGGCGCCACAAGGCCCGCGCAAGGAACCCGAGTGCCGCCTGACTAAAATTCGGCCCCAACGATCTGGCCCATTGTGCAAAAAGGCGAGATTGCTCATGATGAATATCCCTCGGGGGCACACCATGGTATTTTACAAAGCGGGGTTCGATATGAGAGATCAGCGTTGGCAGCCGATCAGGAATATTGTTATAGGGCCAGCCGTACATATCGTAATGTGTGCTTCCTGAGGCAACCGCAATCTCCTGAGCCATCTCCTTATTGATATCCACGCCATAGCTGGCTAGATTGTTGCGGATAATGCGACTGATAACTTCGTGCTGATGTGCAGCATTCCCGGGACGTGAAATTTTGTCATCATGCAACCGGTACCGTAACAGGACATCCGCAATCATGTAAAATTTCCCGACCATAGCCACCCGGCTCCACAGCTCATAGTCCTGAGCAATAACGGTTTCCCGTTTGTAGTTAAGGCGAGCCTGCCGCAAGACATTAGCGCGGAGCATAACAGTTGGATGGAAAATGGCATTGTGCCATAGCAGGGCCCATTTGGTCTCTACATCATTGCGTAGGTCACCATATTCAGTTTCGACGACACGACCAGCATCATCAATGCGGTCTACCCTGCTGTGGGTAACTACAACCTCGGGGTGTGCATCCAGTACTGCCTTCTGGACGGATAATCGATCAGGCATTGCCACATCATCAGCATCCATACGCGCAATGTAAGGTGCCCGGGCGAGACGCATGCCAAGACGCAAACTTGAGGAGACACCCCGGTTTGGTGTATTGACAATACGCAGACGAGGGTCGCTACATGCTTCTAGGATTGACCGACTATCATCGGTAGACCCGTCATTGATAATCAAAAATTCAAAGTCTCGGAACGACTGGGAAAGAATACTATCAAGCGCCTCCGGCAGGAAGCGGGCTGCATTGTAAACCGGCATGAGTACAGTGATAGATGGACTGCTCATAATTATGCCTGTTCTTTCCGTCCGGTCAGAGCAGTAAAGAGTTCTCTATGATGCGTAACCCACGGCTGGACATCAAAGTTAGACACTGCCCGCTCCCGAGCATGGCGTTGCCAGCGTGGCAGATCGGCAGCTATCTCGCGAATAGCACCTGCCAACTCAACTGAACCAGGTACAGGAATATCATCCCAGGTATCCGGTACTGGCAACAGGATCCCAGCGTCTTCCCCAACCAGTTCAGGCATACCGCCACTGGCTGAACCCACCACCGGTAAACCACTGGCCATGGCCTCAATAACGACGGTTGGACAGGGATCCTTATATTTCGTGTGCACAAGTATATCAGCGCGGCGATATAAATCAGGCGCCTCATCCCGTCCGTATGGCCCAGTGATTTCTACGTAAGCACTCAAACCCAGACGTTCTATAGTGTTCTGCGTTTCTACCACCCCATCCTGCCATGTACAACGACCGGAAATGATAAGGTGGACTGCCAAACCTTCATCTACAAGATGAACAAGAGCATCAAGCACGGATATCACACGCTGTGGTTGTTGATGAGATCCTGCGACAAGAAGTACCAACACCTCAGCCTGTGGTTTTGAAGATGGCACGAACGTCTGGGTATCGATTGCATTGTACTGAATAACGCTTGAGCCAGGTGCCAGTCCGAGATAGCGATCAGCACTGACACGGCAATATTCGCTCTGATAGATAACCAGGTCAGCCATAGCAAGTAATTCGCGATTTGGTTCATTGAGCTTTTCCCAGTCAGGTCCAGCCCAGCCGGGATAACTAACACCATTCTGATTCAGCACGAATCGGGCGCCACGGCTCTTTGCCCAGCGTACAAGTTCACCTGGATGCTGAGGTAACGCACTAGAGACCAGGTAGAGTATATTGAAGCCCTGGCATTGCTCGGGATAGACAGATAGGAGGTCCAGTAGTTTGACGCGTCCGCCTAGCACCATGCTGTTTCCTGTACCTTTACTCAGCACGCCACCATAGCAGACTGTCACGCCACTCACAGCAGGCCATTCTGGAAGCATCGCCATCCTTCGACGATAATACATCCTGGAAAACCGGTCACTCATCTGTGCAGCTACCAGCCAAAGGTGCCGGGGCAAAATTGCTCTAAGCGCCGCCTTCAACTGCTCCACCATACTGCTTTGTAACACACACGTGATCAACAACCGCGGTTATTACTAGGTAACCTGAATTTCCATGTCGTTCCAGGTAGAGTAAATCCAGTCTTTTCCTCACCTTAGTGATCGGTCTCTACTAACGGAAAGGCCCACCAACCTGAGTAGCTCAGATCCATCAAGCGGCCTATGATACGCCGCCAAAACAATCGTTTGGCCAGATCACTTTCAGGTTGTTGCACCTTGAGCCAACTAATTAGATCAGTGACACGATTGGTATCAGAAATTGTCGTGCTATTAATCATTATCTACATATTTCCTACTTATATGTATTGCTGTTAGCCTGTTCATCAAAGATCACTGGCCCCATCCCACGGCAGCCTTCGCCCAAGAACGTTAAATAATTTCTCATTATACGGAGCATAAAATAGCGCCAATTTCCGAAGAGAATCTGCGTATTTTCCAGTGTCGTAATCACCCTTACGATATTGCTTCAACTCCGGTAGTGTATAAGGCCGGGCTTTTAAAAAATTATAAGCATCATCAGTAATTGATTGAGGTTCTCGAAACAAATCCTCACTTGGATACACTCTTATATGTTCTTGATCGAATAACTGCATCCACCGCTGGAGATTATCTATATAGATGCCACGGAGTACGACACGGATAACACTGTGCTCATGCTGGCCCGCATCATCAAGTATAGGTCTCAAGTCTTGTTCTGACAGCCAATCTATACTCCGTTCAACAATGTCCTCAAAGGAATCTTTTAGAACTCCAGCATCGTGTAACATGTTCCAGTCTGACAGTGCTCTTTGAACAGGGTCTCGGAGTAGTACGATAATTCGCACACCCGGTAGCATGCTAGAAATCTTTTCTGCCACATTCCGCCGTGAAAAATATTCTGCACTGGCCTCTCCGGTAACGAAGTCTCTCTTCAACACATTCTTTTGCCACCAGCTGGATACCATAAAGGGGTAATGAGATCGACACATAACCATGCTTCCCGGGCAAGCAATGAAGTTGTTTGGTTCTTTCCGGTCAGCCGCAATAATGTCGGGGTGAGCGACAATATATCGGTACAAAGAGGTCGTGCCACATTTTGCTTCACCCGCAATGATAAAGTCCGGCACTGATCTCAAGGGACTAGTCATCATACGATAGGTTTGCTGCCAATCTCGATGTAAAATATTCACGTTATTTAATCAGGCCCGACCCGGACATGGCTGGCTTCTTTATGCCGCAATGATCAGTAGTGATAGCGATCAGGTGCAGTGATTTGATCCTTTTTTGTCAACTTCTCTTAAAATACAAACACATCTCACTACCATTACGTTCAGATTTCATTGTATCCCATTCTTCTCGGGCTTTTCTTTTCCAGTACTTATCAATTGGGTATGAAATCGCGAAAAAAGGTAATGCCATCAGCAATAATATATAGTGCTTAAATTGTTTTTTCTTTTTTGTTAAAAGCTGTTTAACAATCTGTGCAGGTTGACGAAGTGCATGTATAAAGAGTAAGTGCATCCTTTCTTTCTTTAACTTTCGTCTTGCCTTTTTATTAATAGCCTGAGAAATATCAGAAAACATAAGTATAAATTTAAAATTAGAATTTGTAATCCAATCAATTGCACCATAGTATTGATTAGAATAAAATTCCTTTTGTAATCTAAAATCTTTGGTTTGACATAATTTGCTTAATTCATCCGTGGTCAACCTTCTAAGATGACCTTCTTCTTCAAAAAAGAATCTGTTTTCAATCTCAGTATTAATCCCATCTTTTCGTAGTAAACAGATATTATATTCATAACTCCCTCTATTCCCACAAGGTAAGAAGTGAAGCATAGATGATTTAGGTTTTAGATATTTATTCATCTGATTAAATACTTCACTTAAATTGAACACATGCTCAAAAACATGGTTTGTGAAAATAAAATTAAACTTCCTTTGTGAGATATCTAATTCGCCTGCTTTAAGAAAAGTACACTCTGGATAGCGTATTTTTGCATTTTCAATAGCTTTCTCGCTTATATCAGTACCGTATATTTTCCAAGATGGTAGTGCTTGCCTTATAATCTCCGTAAAAACACCATTTCCGCATCCAAAATCTAATGCTACACCTTTCACTGGAAGTTGGAGATCTTGAATGACTTCAAATACTTTTCTTTTCTTTTCAAGAGGCCATTCATCCATGTAGCCTTGTTCATACCTATCTTCATAAAACTCTATCGAACGCTTTTCATCATATAATTGTGACTTACTTTGTACTTCCATGTTTTTTCCTTATAAGATGATGTTAGCCACGATTCGTAGGCACTGTTAGTTGATTATATTTCGCGGATTCAACTTTGAAGTACAACAGTCGGGTTGATGTCAAAGAATACCTGATTGGGTGTTTTAAAGACCAGCAACGTCCTGATCTTGTCTGGCCATAGCTGACTTCATTATGTTCAAATGATCACTAGCGATAGCAGCAGGGCTATAGTACTGTTCGACAACTTCACGTGCAGCTGTAGACTCACTGCCCCAGTCTATGCGTCCGACGAGAAGCTCCTCGAACGCTTCGCTCCAGTCATGTGAATCCTGACACACACGAATTCCAGATCCATCGGATCTTTCGGCTACACGTTTATAACTCGGGACAGGACTACATAGAGCAATGCGACCGCAGGCCATCGCTAGAGTTATTTTCCATTCTGTGTGGCCAAAATTATAACGGTTGTCGAGGTAACGGGGAGAGATAAAGACACCACCATCATTATAAACAGAAAACAGCTGATTTATAGACCGGTAGGGTATGATGGTCACCGACAACGAGGCCAGCAATGTCTCCAACCTTTTTCTCACCTGCGGGTACAAACGTTGCAAAGCTCCAAGGTCATTTGTCACCAGCACCAGTTCCAGGCGGTCCTTCCAGGACAGCAGAATTTCCTCAGCAGCGAGTAGCTCAAACAGCTTAACTGCTTGTCCTGACCACAATAGCCGAAGACGACTTCCATTGGGTGACCAGTGCTGAAACGAAGCTCGGTTCACATCAACTACATCAGGAATCCAGGTTGTGTGTGGGTTATACTTCTGGCATTGGTCGCGAATGAACTCGGAATCAGCAATTACGGCCGTAGCGGATCGTACCATTTTCTCCACCTCAAGCCTTTGTGTCTGCGAGGGTAACATATCAGTATAGTATTCTGTTCCTGCATGATCAAAATAGTTTACATTGGCATCAAACACACAAGGAATACCCTGTTCCTGCAATCGCTCCAAAAGCTTTTGTGCGCGGGGGCGCATGCTCTTTAGAAACACAACGGTATCGTAGCTCCGCCAGGGGCGATATAATTCGTAATGCCAATCAGATACATGGTGATTAATGTATTCAGAAAACCACCCGTAACGGGCCAGGCCTACGCCTCCCCCTGTGTACCAGGACTCCCGAACCCATGGACGACGTTCTAACAAATCGGTAATAATCCAGCCTACTCGCCGTTTTGATCGTAAACTGCCAAACATTACATCCCACCTCCAGAGATCATGTTTGTACGTATCAATATCACAGGCACACCGCAATTATTTCCGTTCAACCGGCCACCGCGCAAGAATCTCATTAAGTTGAGACAAAAATGCTGTTTTGCGGTGCCACTTCAACCAGGATAGAAAATCGTTGTTAACAGTACCGCCTCTAAGCAACCCACTCCAGATTACGGGATAGGGCCCTTCGTAATATTTATATACCCATCCCCATGAAACATTGATGCGATTCCACATGTCAATGCCGAACAGCTTACCCATCACTGAGCGAATTACATCGAATGTTCTTTTTTCTATTACATCCCTTAGTATAGAAATCCGTGATGTACTCATTCTTCGTCCATTGACTCGATATGAGCTCTGCTTCAAATGCGCCGGGATGCGATCACCCATCCCACCGAGCTCTCTTTCGAATACCCATGGAGTGCGGCGTTCTGTCGTCGTCCCAACCAGTAGAATATCAAGTAGCGCGATGAATGATTCAATGTTCCACAATGCAGGATGAAGCTGGTACTTCCACTGGTGAGAATCTGCCATCTGCTCCAGGGAGTAATGCTTTTTGCCAAGAATTTTCCCTTTAGGCCCGGGACGCCAGTACCCTGCCCCATTCAGGCAAATTGTGACGGCATCAAGCTGATCCAGCATTTCCGGTAAGGTATGATTGAGGTGTTTAGCATGGCAGGCAGTAACAGGAGGGTGATCATCCAGGATCATATAGCATTGTTGAAAACCAAGAGCAGAAAGCTCTTCCAATGCATGCTTTGTTATTGAAACCCAGTCTTTCGGATCATCATGCAGGGGCAGCCAGTTTGCCTTTCCATCTACATCTGTACCGCAAAAATAAACAGGCGGATGATCGTCCCAATGCTGGTCAATCAGGGTGGCCGTTAACTCTGCAAACACCTTGTAACGGTCACAGGTCGATACGAGTATGCAAGTTTTTTGTAGTTCAGGCATCAGGGAAGAACGGCATGGCATCAAGCGTCACTTGTTCACCCCGCATGTATTTCTCACGTTTCCAGCCAGAGATACTATTCCTGCGTAGTGTTTTTCGTAGTCGAGTCACTAGCCGGGCTAGCCAACCTTGAGCATTGAGTTCAGCCGGATTTACCCGACCATTCACTCCCAATTCCCTGCTGCTACGACGAATGAAGCAGGTATGCAGGCACCGAAAGTCTGATTGGTCCCAGGATGTCTCACTGTGTAGATCCAGACGTAATCCCGCGTGGTATCGAGTGCGAAAAATTGGCGTACCTCCATGAAGTCGTTCCGGGCATGGCCCATCCCAACTCTGAAGCGCACCAAAATTATACAGCTTGGTAATGCTCCTACATGGTGGTGCGAGATACCCGTTTGCCTTTTCATAAGATGGGCTCAGATCGGTTACATTAAGCACATTTCCAAAAATGGACCACCAGTCATCATAAATACCTGACAAAAGTGTATGACGGAAACGTTTTAATCCTTCAGGGTCATAAATCTCATCTCCGTCGACCCCAAAAACCCATATACTCTTCCCAGCTAGCTCAGCAATCAGGTCATGGGATTGCGCTATGTGACGAATTCGAGACAACTCAATTTTTGAGTGTCTCCTTGATAGAGACTGCAGGATAGACCACGTGTTATCACTAGAATAATTCTCTGCCACGATAATCCGGTCACAGAAGTCCAACACATTGAGCACGCTACGTTCAACAAAAATATCTTCATTACGTAACAGAAAGATGCCGACGATCTCTTTCAACCTGCCGCTTCCATAATCAGTCTTTGTATGATATTTGCAAAATCCAGAGTCATTCGATCACCGGAGGGGGAATGAACCAGCACTTTCTCTCTAAGCTCGAAGTACTGTTCTTTCATAAGATTCACTCGTTCGACGAGATTATCGCCAAAACCTAAACCGTAACGTTGACCTGCCTCGACAATGCCGCCTCCATCCTGGTGATACAAGAGTGGAAGGCCACACTGAGCACCCTCGACATGGTGCATACCACAGGGTTCCCAGCGGCTCGCCGTTATATATACATGACATTTTTTCAATTCCTGCGCCAATCGTTTTCCATGCAACGGTGCCACCGTTTTTGCCGTCTTCCAGTGTATGGAAGCGGGCCAGCGTCCCACGATGACAAGCTCGACACCTTTGACTTCTCCATTTTCGATAGCATTATCGAGCAGCTCATACTCGGCAAAACCCTTCAGAAGATTGTCAGACCAGTGATGCGTCACAAAGCGTAATGGCTCCTGGCCATTCCACTTCACCGACCCAACCGGATGAAAAAATCGCGGATCTGCACCATTATAAATTACAGTATTCGGGCGAGCTATGTCATACCACCGCTTAGCATGATAATCCCGTAGCCAGGCTGCAATAAAAACAGTGTGGTCAACTATCGCACTGGCTTTTTCTAATAGCGGATCCATAAAATCCGTTCCCTTACGCTGATCACACTCGTTAACCCTATGCAAAACACGTAGCCGTGGATTCCTCTCACGCATTTCTGCAATATCATCAATCCCGAACATCCTGTTCGCCGCATCCAGCCTGGGATCAATGATGACTGCAACATCAACAGACTCATCCAGAGAAAAAACAACGCGGTAACCTCTCCGCAGCAGATATGAGCTAAGTTGTGTCACAAAGGTACTTGAACCACCCCACGGGCCACGTACCGGCTTCATATTGAATGCCACAGTACCTATGGGATGGCGTACTCGCGAAATAATATTGGTGATGTCACTAAACACGGGTAGATTCACTTAATAGAAATCTATTTAAGCAACAGCCTCCCCCGTACGGCTCTTAATAATTTCCTGAGATAGACCGCACTGATATGCAGGCGGTCGTCCCCGGTTTTTATGGCATGCAACCAGTGATCAAGCAATGTCCGAATAGGCCGCCTACTAGACAAACCACTCATATCAAATACCGAGTAGATCTCATCGGTTACATTTATTTTGTACCCCTGTCGGTACAAATCAAGCAAATGTCTCCAGTCATTACTCACCCGGGCACTTTCATCGAATTTATGCTTTACCAGCAAACTACTGCGATAATAAATACTTTGATGACATGCAATCATGCCAAATACTAATGCATCAGGATTCCGAGGCCAAAAAGTGTTACTCCGG
>VAPH01015651.1_pt1 | contig 11458 bp, 19 predicted proteins | sample 3393861 | NCBI WGS metagenome assembly VAPH01 (sample SAMN08290439, study PRJNA428436) | hydrothermal vent metagenome | isolation source: Deep-sea hydrothermal vent chimney | place: Atlantic Ocean: South-mid Altantic Ridge | reverse complement strand
TTAGTCTACAATCAAATAAGCGTACTCCAGTTGCCCACACTAAAGACCGTTCTGATGTTCGTGGTGGTGGACGCAAGCCATGGAGACAGAAAGGTACAGGTCGTGCCCGAGTTGGCTCATCTAGATCCCCACTTTGGCGTGGTGGTGGTGCGACATTTGGCCCTAGAAAAGAAAAAGACTATTCAAAAAAGGTTAATAAAAAGATGAAAATAAAAGCTCTATATGTGTCGCTTTCACAGAAATTGCGTGACGGGGAGATATTATTTATTGATTCATTAACTCTTTCTGAACCAAAAACATCCAAAGCAAAGGATATTTTAACAGCACTTTCATCAATTGACGGTTTTGATACACTACTTTCAAAGAGGAACAACAGCGCGCTTCTTTCTATAAATGAAAAAGATAATATTGTAGAGAGAAGTTTTGATAATATAGGAAATATTGAAGTTGGTGAAACACGAAATCTTAATGTACTTGATGTGCTTTCATATAAATACATAATAATTGTAGAACCAAAAGAAGCAGTTACATTTCTTGAAAGTAAGACTAGCCCTTCATCAGAAAATAAAAAAGTAAATAAGAATACAGACAAAAAAGAAGATATAAAGAAACCTGTTAAGAAAACAGAAACAAAAAAATCTTTAGTTAAAAAAACTACATCTAAAGAAAAAACTGTAAAAAAGGTAGATAAAAAAACAATAAAAAAGTAATATGGCATTATTTAGATTAAAAAAAGATACTGAAGAGAAAAAAACATCAAAAGATGTAGCAATTTCTGATTCTAAAAAAGAGAAAGCAAAAGAGACGATAAAGAGTACAAAAGATAAATCAGAAGAAAAAGTAGTAAAAAGCACCAAATTAAAGAATAAATCTATTAATTCAGATGTCCTTTCACTTAACTATAATAAAGACGTACAATCTGTACTTAAACATTCTCGTGTTACAGAAAAGGTAACTGTCCAATCTGAGAGGGGTGTATATGTGTTTGATGTAGCACCTAGGGCAACCAAGAAAGATGTTGCTGAAGCGATTATTGCGCTTTATAAAGTGACTCCAAAAAAAATAAACATAGCAAAAGTTCCTTCAAAGAGAGTACGTATGCGTAAGCAACAGAACAAATATGGAATTAAATCAGGGGGAAAGAAAGCGTATGTGTATGTGAAAAAAGGAGATACTATTGATATTGTTTAACTATATTATTATATTTGAATATGAAAACATATAAACCAACAACACCAGGTAGACGAGGGATGACACAAGCAACTCTTAAAAAAGTTACTACGACTAAGCCGTTAAAAAAACTTACTAAAGGTAAAAAACGTTCAGTAGGACGAAATAGTCAAGGACGTGTTACAACAAGACATAAAGGGGGAGGTCATAAACGGTTGTATAGAGATATTGATTTCTTTTTCAATAAAAAAGATATACCTGCAAAAATTGAAGCTATTGAGTACGACCCAAATCGTTCAGGATTTATTGCACTTGTATTATATGCTGACGGAGAACGTCGCTATATGCTGTTACCCCAATCTCTTAAGGTTGGGGATAGTATAGTTGTATCGGAAAAAGCACCATTAAAGCCGGGAAATAGACTTGTAATTAAAAATATACCAGTGGGTACATTTGTGTATAATATTGAATTAAAACCAGAAGGTGGTGCAAAAATTGCGCGTTCTGCTGGAAATTATGCTGAGATTATTGGGTTAGATGGCGGTTACACACTACTTAAGATGCCATCAAGCGAAGTGCGAAAGGTTCTTGAAAATTCATGGGCATCTATCGGTGAAGTCTCAAATGAAGAACGTAAACTTGTAAATATAGGAAAGGCTGGACGAAATAGATGGCTTGGTAAACGGCCAACAGTTCGTGGAGCTGCAATGAACGCAGTTGACCACCCGCACGGTGGTGGAGAAGGAAAAGCAGGACGTGGACACAGAAGGGCGCGAACAAAGTGGGGTAAACCTTCAGGTAAAGGACAAAAAACCAGAAAGAGCAAGAAGTATTCAAATATACTTATTGTTAGAAGAAGGAAAGTAGGTAAAAGGCGGTAAATATAAGTTTTGTAATTATAATTACAGAGTCTTATTTAAGTGATGGACTTTTTTAACAGAGACAAGCCTTAGTTTGACACCAGTCTCTGTTTTAGTTACTATGTACGCCAAGCTCGTAAGAGCTTATTATTTTCTGCGCAGAATGAGATGAATAAAAAAGTTAAAACATCTCATGTCTGCTAGATGAAGAGTAGACATTATTTTTACATTTTTATGGCACGATCTATTAAAAAAGGCCCATATGTAGACCCTAAACTTCAAAAGAAGATAGAGGGTAAAAAACCAGCAGATGCGGGTGTTATTAAGACATGGGCACGCAGAAGCCAGATTGCTCCAGAGATGGTAGGGTTTACTTTTGGAGTCCATAACGGGAAAGACCATATTGATGTATTTGTTACAGATGAAATGGTAGGACATAGATTGGGTGAATTTTCACCTACTAAAAAATTCCACCGACATGGAGGTAAAATGCAGAAAGAACTAGAGCAACGACAGAAAGAGGCTGAAATAACAGCAGCAAAAGCCGCAAAAGTTGTAGATAGCAAATAAGTGATACATTTTATAAAACATAGATATGAAAGCTAGACTCAAAAATTACAGACAATCTCCACGCAAGGTTAGACTTGTAGCTAATCTTATTCGTGGCAAAAGTATTCTATTAGCTTTGAGTTCACTCTCATTTCTTGAAAAAAAATCGGCTTTACCGATTAAGAAATTACTTGAATCAGCAGTTGCAAATGCAGAAAATCAAGGAGCAAAAAAAGAGAATCTTATTGTTTCGGATATTCAAATTGACGAAGGATTCTCATTTACCAGATATAGAGCACGAGCACGAGGACGCGCAGCACCTATTAGAAAACGGTCAAGTCATATCAATATTACATTGTCTGACGGTTCAAATAACACACTAACACCTAAAACATAATTTCATGACACATAATGTACATCCATATGCGCATAGACTTGGGATACTTCGGGATTGGAAATCGCGGTGGTTTTCTTCAAATCCACGAGTATACAGAGAAGGTATCAAGATGGATGTAAGTATTAGAGAGTTTTTGAAAAAGCGATTACGCGGTATGTATGTAAGTTCAATTGAAATGGAACGAAATCAAAATATGTTGCGTGTTATTATCAAGACTTCACGTCCTGGGATTGTTATCGGACGCAGTGGAGAAGGAAGTATAAAAATTAAGGCAGAAATCTTAAAATTGATTAAAAAGTTCAAATTTGAAGATATGCCTGAAATTAAAATTGACGTTGAAGAAGTACGGTCCCCAGAATCAAACGCTGCGATTGTTTCACAAATGATTGCAGAGGGACTTGAAAAACATATGCCATTTCGTCGTGTACTTAAGCAGACTGCGGAAAAAGTAATGGCGAATAGAGATGTTGAAGGAATAAGAATCGCAGTTTCAGGTAGACTTGGTGGTGCTGAGATGGCGAGACGCGAGAAGATAAAGAAAGGACGCATCCCACTTCAGACATTTAGAGCTGATATTGATTTTGCGCGAGAAGAAGCGCGTCTTCCATACGGTATAGTTGGTATTAAAGTATGGATATACAGAGGGGATATATTTTCGGATAAAAAAGAAATTAAGTCGTCGTAGGTTATCTAAATCCAATCAGATTTTATATATTATAAGAAACACAATATGTTATTTCCAAAGAAAGTAAAATACAGAAAGTGGCAGACGCAACGTTCAAACAAGAACAAGGTTCATAACGCATCTCGTGGGGTGGAAATATCATTTGGTTCCCATGGGTTGAAGGCGATGACTCCAGCTCGTATTAAGTCAAATCAGATTGAAGCAGCACGGCGAGTGATCAGTCGTACACTTGGAAAATCTGGAAAGACATGGATTAGAATTTTCCCTGACAGGCCGTATACTGCTAAAGCAGCAGAGGTTGGTATGGGAAAAGGAAAAGGAGACCCACAAGGTTATGTTGTGGAGGTACTACCAGGTCGTATATTGTTTGAGGTTGATGGTGTATCTGAAGATATCGCCAAAGAAGCACTTAGAAAAGCTGGAGCGAAACTACCTATCAAGAGCAAGACTGTGGGAAGACAAGGATAAGACACAGATGATGTATTGTATTTATCATGACAAAAAATAAAGAAAAAAATAATAAAGATTTAATAAAGACACTTAATGAAAAACGTGAGGTGTTGCGTAAGTTTCGCTTTGGTATTTCAGGAAGCAAGACTCGTGATGTAAAAGAAGGGAAAAATACACGAAAGGAGGTTGCACAGATTCTTACAGAGCTTAACTCTCGTAAGTAATAAATGATAATACAATAATAATTTATATATTATGACTGACAAACAAACAGAAAAGAATACAAAGGAAAACAAAGATGCAAAAGACACCAAGAAAGTATTTAGTGGAGTAGTTGTATCTAATAAGATGAAAGATACTATTGTAGTTCTTGTATCTAGGTACACCAAACATACTAAATATAAAAAATTTCTTAAGCGTACAAAAAAATATATGGCACACGACAAAGGGAATACAAAGGAAATAGGAGATAATGTAAATATTGAAGAGACGCGACCAATATCAAAGAATAAAAAATTTATCCTAAAGTAATATGATTCAACCACAAACCACAGTAAAAATAACAGACAACTCTGGCGCAAAGATTGGCGTTGTATTTAAGGTGCTTGGCGGGTCTAAACGCAGGTACGCTCGTATTGGAGATATTGTTGTACTATCAATTAAATCAGCAGAGCCCAGAAAATTAGTTAAGAAAAAAGACGTAGTACGTGGCATTGTTGTTCGTCAAAAACAACCATTTAGACGAAAAGACGGTTCTTATATTCGTTTTGATGAGAATGCAGTGGTACTTGTTGAAAAGGAAAAGAAAGAGCCACGTGCTGGACGAATCTTCGGTCCGATTCCACGAGAAATTGCAGAGCGAGGATACCAAAAGATTGTCTCACTTGCGCCAGAAGTTGTTTAGAAAGATAATTGGTGAAATTTAATACATGAAAATCAAAAAAGGAGACAAAGTACAAATAATAGCAGGAAAAGACCGAGGGAAAAGCGGTAAGGTGCTTCGCGCGCTTCCACGTGAAGATAAAGTTATTGTTGAAGGAGTGAATGTGGTAAAACGACATAGACGAGCAACAAATCAGCGCCAAAGCGGTCAGATAATTGATAAAACACTCCCGATTCATGTCTCAAATATCATGATTATTGACCCCAAAAAAGGAGTACCAACACGAGTGGCAATTAAAAGAGTAAATGGAAAGTATACTCGCATTGCAAAAAAGAGTAACACTACTCTTTCATAAAAAATTTATTACCTATAACCTAACACCTTTTATCATGTCTATAACAAAAGAAAAACAGAATAATATTTTTTCTTCAATCAAAGAGAAGTTCAATTACACAAATGTATCTCAATCACCCAAGATTGAGAAGGTAATTGTGTCTGTTGGTGTTGGGTCAACAAAAGATAAGAAAAAAATTGAAACTGTTATTGATAGACTTACAAAAATAACTGGGCAAAAGCCATCAGCGCGTCCTGCGAAGAAATCAATTGCTACTTTTAAGCTCAGAGAAGGGGATATTGTTGGGTATCAAGTTACACTACGTGGTAATCGTATGTATGACTTTCTTGATAAGTTGATTCATATAGCACTGCCACGTACTCGTGATTTCAGGGGTATTAAATTATCATCAATTGATGATATGGGTAACATTTCTATTGGAATTAAAGAAAACACTATCTTTCCAGAGACATCTGATGAAGAACTTAGGGACGTATTTGGTTTTACTGTGACTATAACTACATCATCTAAAAATCGTGAAGAAACCGAGGAACTACTTAGAGGTGTTGGATTTCCACTTAGGAAGAAGGATTAAGACCTTAATTTGAAATAGATTAAATTATATTAACGACTATTTTAAGCCATATAATTACTATTGGCGCGTTGACAAAAAAACGGCTTATACGGTATAAGCCGTTTTTTTATTTTCTTTTCAGAGAATATCTCAATTACCCGCTTAAAATCAGGGGATTATTTGACTTTAGTCCTTACCCCTGATAGTATATGCCAAGCGTTTCAAAGCGCTTTTTTAGTGAAACAGAAGGTCCTTCAGTTATATTACAGTTATATTAGTAGGGTAACTATGTTTAGCTAACAGAGCGCCACTTTTTGTTTAAGAATCCAAACAAAAAAATGGTGCTCAGTCTAAGATTTGCTAGTTCATTACATTAGCATTTCATTCATAAGTAAATCTAAAATGGCAAAAAAATCAGTAATAGCTCGGTCTCAAAAACCACCTAAGTTCAAGTCACGCGTTGTAAGACGATGTTTTCGTTGTGGACGCGTGCGTGGTTATATGAGGGATTTTGGCCTTTGCCGTATTTGTTTTCGTGAACAAGCAAATGAAGGAAATTTACCAGGAATTAAAAAAGCATCATGGTAACTGACCCAATAGGAGATTTCATAATACGACTCAAGAACGCATCTATTGTTAAAAAAGATGTAGTAGTTGTTCCATATTCAAAACTTAGATTTACAGTAGCTGAGGTTCTTCAAAAGATTGGATATATAAATCAAGTTACAAAAAAAGGGAAGAAAGTCCAAAAGACAATTGAGGTTGAGTTGAAATATAATAAAGAAGGCGTGTCTCCTATTCATGGAGTAGAGCGTGTTTCCAAACCTGGACGACGTATTTATTATGGAGCTAAGGAAATCAATCCTGTTAGATACGGTAAAGGGTCGCTTATACTTTCAACACCTAGAGGAATCTTGACTGATAAAGAAGCGCGAAAAGAAAAGATTGGTGGTGAGGCTCTCTTTAAGATTTACTAAAGTATATTGTGTTCTACTAATAAGATTTAACATTATGTCACGAATAGGAAAACAAAAAATTAATATTCCAGAGAAAACAGAAGTATCTGTGTCTGATAATGTTATTTCTGTGAAAGGTCCTTTGGGGGAACTTACACGGGCACTTCACCCAACTATAAGTGTGTCAGTAGATGGTAATGAAGTGACTGTCACTCCAAATGATAAGTCTCCATTAGCTCAGGCACTTTGGGGTACATATGCTTCTCATATAGGTAATATGATAGATGGTGTAAATAAAGCTTTTGAGAAAAAGTTGATTATAGAGGGAATCGGATATAGAGCGAATCTTTCTGGTAAGAATCTTGAGCTTGTTGTTGGGTTCTCTCATCCAGTTATATTTACCGTTCCAGAAGGGCTTACTGTAAATGTTGAAAAGAATAACATTTCTGTGTCTGGGTCGGATAAAGAGAAGGTCGGACAATTTACCGCAGAAATAAGAGCGGTAAAAAAGCCTGAGCCATATAAAGGAAAAGGTATACGTTATGAAAATGAGGTTGTTCTTAGAAAACAGGGTAAGAAGACAGCGTAACTGTAAATGATAACTATATATTTATTACTATGATAGGAAATATTAAAAAAATAAGACGGGTACGACGACATAATCGCATTAGGGCGAAGATTTCCGGTACAGTGGAAATTCCCCGCTTGTCTGTGTTTAAGTCAAATACACAGCTTACTATGCAGGTTATAGATGATGAGAAAGGAAAGACACTTGTTTCAGTCTCAACGTCTGATTTTAAAACTGGAACACTTAAAGAAAGAACAGAAAAAGCTGGAAAGAAGATTGCGCAGGAAATAAAAGAGAAAAATATCAAAAAAGCTGTGTTTGACCGTGGTGGTTTTTTATACACTGGAAATATTAAGACATTTGCTGACAGTGTTAGAAGCGAAGGTCTTGAATTTTAATATATTTTAATACATATGACAGAAGAAATTATACAAAAAAATACAGAACATAATACTACAAGTAACACTGATGGTAATGCTTCGGGCAACACTGGTAAAAGTACCACTCCGGACACTTCTTCTGATGTAGTAAAATCGTCTGATGGAAAGAATACACAACAAGTAGCGAGAAAAAGTTTCAAGAAAAACCCTCGTCGTATTGTTCGCAGAAAAGACAGAGCTAGGTCAGAATTTATTCAAAAAATTATTAGTATTCGTCGTGTTACACGTGTTGTTGCTGGGGGACGTCGTTTTGGTTTCTCTGTTGCTATGGTACTTGGAGATAAAAGAGGACGAGTTGGTGTAGGTATTGGAAAAGCAACTGACACAGCTCTTGCTATTGAAAAGGCTATCAGACAGGCAAAGAAAAATATGGTTAAAATAAAGACAACAAAAGATATGAGTATTCCTCATGATGTAAAAGTAAAATATGGAGCATCTGTTATACAAGTTATTCCAGCGAAAGGACGTGGTCTTGTGGCAGGAAGCTCAGTCAGGACTGTTCTTGAGCTTGCTGGAGTTAAAGATGTTACAGCGAAGATTTTCTCAAGAAGCAAAAATAAACTTAATAATGCTCAAGCTACAATTAAAGCTCTAAACGAGCTTCAGTTATAAAAAATAATATGCAGTTAAACGAATTACAACAAAAAACAAAACGAATTACGAAAAAGCGTGTTGGTCGTGGTGGTCTTAGAGGAAAGACATCAGGACGAGGTCATAAAGGACAGAAGGCGCGTGCTGGACATTCACTTAGACCAGAGATGAGGGATATCATTAAGAAACTTCCTAAACTTCGCGGTCATGGAAAAAACAGGGCTAGAACAATAAATGACTCTACTGTAAAGCCAGTGCCAGTGAATCTATCTATACTAGAGGCATTATTTTTAGATGGAGATAATGTTACTCCAGAGATATTACTTGAAAAGAAGGCGGTATCACGAGCAGGTGGTAAGGTTCCCAAAGTAAAGATTCTTGGTATGGGTACTTTATCTAAAAAAATTACAATCTCAAAATGTACAGTATCTAAAAGCGCAAAGGATGCGGTAGAGAAGGTTGGAGGTACTGTTATAGAAATTCCTGTAGTGTAAATATCATGATAGATACATTTCTAAATAAATTAAGACTGATTATAAAAGACGACACATTGCGTAAGAAGTTACTGTTTGTTGTTTTTGCGTTAATTGTTTTTCGTTTATTGGCTGCAATTCCAATTCCAGGGATTGATATTGTACAGCTTGAGAATTTTTTTGCGAATAATCAATTTCTAGGGTTACTTAACATCTTTTCTGGAGGAGGACTCTCAAATCTTTCTATTGTTATGCTTGGTGTTGGGCCATATATTACCTCATCAATTATTATGCAACTTCTTACAATTATGTCGCCAAAACTCAAAGCGCTATATCAGGAAGAAGGGGAAGCTGGACAAAAGAAATTTTCACAATATTCTAGACTTATTACGATTCCACTTGCGTTAATACAGGGATTTAGTTTCTACATTCTTCTTCAGAGACAAGGAATTGTAGCGGACGCAGGAATCTTCAGTACATTTACTAATGTTATGGTAATTGCAGCTGGTTCTATTTTATTGATGTGGGTTGGTGAGCTTATCTCGGAGTTTGGTATCGGAAATGGAGTTTCACTCATCATATTTGCTGGTATTGTTGCAAGTCTTCCAACAACTATTAGTCAACTTGCCTTCTCGTTTGATATTGTTCAATTGCCTATTTATATTGGATTCATACTTATTGGAGTGTTAATTACTGCAGGGGTTGTTGTTGTAACAGAAGCAGAGCGTCCTATTCCAATTACATATGCCCGTCGTGTTCGTGGGATGAAAGTATATGGAGGGATTTCAACATATCTTCCTATTAGGGTAAATCAAGCAGGAGTTATACCAATTATCTTCGCACTTTCTATTTTATTGTTTCCACAGATGGTATTTAGCTTTTTAGCAAATCTTAATATCTCACTTATAAGCAAAGTCTCATCTGCGGTTTTATCAGGTCTTTCCAATCAACTAGTCTACGGAGCGATATATTTTCTTCTAGTATTTTTATTTACATATTTCTATACAGCAGTTACTTTTGACCCTGATACAATATCAAAGAATCTTCAAAAGAGTGGAGCGTTCATCCCTGGGGTTCGCCCGGGAAATATGACTTCAGGTTATATAGCCAAGATTCTTACTCGTCTGACACTTGTGGGGGCTAGTTTTTTGGGAATTATTGCGGTACTTCCTCTAGGAATGCAGGCTATTACAGGAATAACAGCTCTTTCTATTGGAGGTACGGCGCTTTTAATTGCGGTCTCTGTTGTACTTGATTTAGTTAAAAAAATAGAAGCCCAAATAACAATGCGCGAGTATTAAGATTTCTTAAGTTTTGTGGTCGTCACTTAATTTAATTATAAGGGTTATCAATATCTAACAGAGGCCCTAGATTTTACATTTTAGATACTCACTGGGTTTATGTTCTTGGCGAGTTTCATTATGTATAGGGTATACTATATTTATGTTTAATACATTTGTTATTACAGGACGACCTGGTTCAGGAAAGACTGTGCAAGCTAAATTACTTGCAAAAGAGACTGAGTTCATACATTTTTCACCTGGTGATGAGTATCGTGAGGTAGCATCAAGAGAAACTCAGTTTGGTTTAAAGATAAAAGAATTAATTGATGATGGTGACCTTGGACCAGAATGGTTTTCAATATATTTGTTTCAAAAAGCTGTATTAGACCTGAGTGATACTGACGGAATTATATTTAGTGGGACTGGACGTAGGAAAGATGAAGCCGAATGTTTTCATAATGTAATGAGTTGGCTTTCCCGTAGGTACTCCGTATTTAATATTGTAGTTAGCGAGAAAGAATCTTCTAAACGACTATCACTTCGTCGTACAAAAGAGAATCGTGAAGACGATGAAGAGAAAGATATACCTATTCGTATGAATAAATATGAAATGCATACTAAGTTGGCTATAGATTTCTTTAGGTCAGCAGGAGTACTTATTGATATTGACGGGGAACAGTCAATTGAAGAAGTGCACAAAGATATTTTAAAAGAACTCGGGATGTAATATCTACTTGATTATAAAATTATGATAGCAAATGAAAAAGATAAGGAAGGACTGAGAATTGCGGGTACGCATCTCGGGTTTATTCTTCAGACGCTAGCTGGAATGGTAAAACCTGGAGTCTCTGTACTTTCATTGAACGAAAAGGCTGAAAAAATGATTCTTGACTATGGGGATATTCCAGCATTGTTGAATTATAAGCCACGAGGGGCTATACGTTCATTCCCCGCTACCCTTTGTGTTGCAGTCAACGATACTGTAGTACACGGGATACCAACTGAAAGGAATATTCTTCTTCAAGATGGTGATATTATAGGACTTGATACTACCCTTGTTCATAATGGGTATGTTGTTGATAGTGGTATAACAGTGCCTGTAGGAAATGTGAGCAAAGAAGCTGTAAAACTAATTAGAGTAACTAAAGAGGCTCTCTATGTTGGGATTGAAGCGGCTAAAATAGGAAGTACAATTGGTGATATTGGGCATGCAATTGAGGAATACGTAAGGCAATATGGATATGG
>VAPH01006732.1_pt1 | contig 11461 bp, 11 predicted proteins | sample 3393861 | NCBI WGS metagenome assembly VAPH01 (sample SAMN08290439, study PRJNA428436) | hydrothermal vent metagenome | isolation source: Deep-sea hydrothermal vent chimney | place: Atlantic Ocean: South-mid Altantic Ridge | reverse complement strand
TACTTAGAATACGAGCTAAAATCCAGCTATTTTTGCAAATCGGCGATGTAGTGCCTAATATTTATTTACTACTTGATTTTAGTTGGATTATTTTATACATTTTTGATGTTAAATTTTCCTTCCTTGAAACAATGATGTTGAAAAACGCTCAAAAACAAATTTTTCCAAATAAAAAATGTAGTGCCTTAGGAAAAAACTATTCCCTTTTATTACAATAACTTAGCTGCGTTTTGGTTGGAAGTCGGGAAAATATTATTGTTTACGGATTTGTAAATGCTAATAAGGAGGATGCATGCTTTAATATACCACCGATAAAATACAATCCCATTTCACTTAACCCGGCATAACCTGTACCGGCAAATAATGGCTTCCCTTTTTTCCAAAAACTGGTATGTACGTGCATTCCGCTTCCGTTATCTCCCATTATCGGTTTGGGCATATACGTTGCCGTTTTGTTGTGCTTTTTTGCAGTATTCTTTACAATGTATTTAAACATTAATAATTGATCTGCGGCTTTTAATAAAGGCTCAAACTTTAAATCGATTTCACACTGTCCGCCGCTTGCAACTTCGTGATGCTGAGCTTCTACTTCAATTCCGGCATCAATTAAATTCATCACCATTTCGTTTCTTAAATCATTTAATGAATCTGTTGGGGGAACGGGAAAATAACCCTCTTTGTATCGTGGTTTATGTCCCAAATTCGGACCTTCGTCTGTCCCGCTGTTCCATCTGCCTTCAACCGAGTCAACTTCATAAAAACAACCGTTCGGTACCGAATCGAATCGAACATCATCAAAAACAAAAAATTCCGCTTCAGGTCCAAAATAAGCAGTATCGGCAATCCCTGTAGATTTAAGATATTCCCCTGCTTTAATAACTATATTTCTCGGACACCTCGAATATCTCTCCTTTGTTGCAGGTTCATAAACATCACAAATTAAACTAATGGTAGGTGCTTCTATAAACGGGTCCACAAACATTGTATTGGCGTCAGGCATAATTAGCATATCACTTTCATTTATGTTTTTCCAACCCCTAATTGAAGAACCGTCAAATCCCAAGCCGTCGGAAAAAGTGTTTTTATTCAATTGATTTGCAGGTATTGAAAAGTGCTGCCACTGACCCGGAAAATCCATGAATTTCATATCGATGAATTTTATATTATTTGTTTTTACGAAACTTAATATCTTATCAACTTGTGTGACTTTTTTTCCCATTTGTTTACCTCTTCTATTTATTAATTATTTAAATATCTAATTGCGTTGTTTCTTTTATTGTAGAGAGAACAAATGTTGTTTTTGTTGAAACAACACCTGCCCAGGATTGAATTTCTGCAAGTAATTTTTCCAATGATTCCGTATTCTTTGCAATAACTTTTAATATGTGTGAACCCTCACCCAAGACAGAATGACATTCTATTATCTGTGGAATTTTTTCTACGTGTGTTATTAATGTATTATAATGTTTTGATGAATCCATCGTTACAAAAATAAAAGCCATTAAATCATAACCAAATGCTATCCGGTTTAACTTAGCGTAGTATCCTTCTATTATTCCCTTTTCTTCAAGTTTGTTTAACCTCTCGCTTACAGAGGGAAGTGAAAGCCCTACTTTTTCGGCAAGCAGATTTCTTTTTGCTCTTCCCTCCTTTTGAAGAATCTTCAATATCTTAATATCTAAGTTATCTAACACTATTATCCTTATTTATTTAGTATGTATTAAAATTATAACTTTAAAAGTAAAGTTTTGTATAAAAAGAAGCAAATATATTTTATCCTTTTATTCCGAATTTTGTAAAGGCGGTTTGTTCCGATTTACTTTTGTTAAACAGGTCAAGGTTTTTTTGAAGGCGTGGTTGAAGTTTGTGATAGAGATGGTACTGAACAGCAATGTTATTTAATGACTTTATTTTTATCCCGTTTAATTCCAGCCTGAATTGAACATCCGAATCTTCGCCGATGGAAGGTGCTTCGTATCTTTCATCGAAGCCATTAATTGAAAGCAGGTCTTCTTTGAACAAAGAAAAGTTACACCCCAATAAACCTCTCTTTTTCTTATTAAAAAATTTTCTTAAGAAATTACTTTTAACATAAAATCCTTTTTCAACATAATTGGATTTACCGAACAAGCCGTCTATTATCATAAATAAAATATTCTTATCTAAAAATCCGTTGGTAACTTTTTCAACAGACAGTTTACCGGTAAATTTTTGCGAGAGGTTTACCCTTCTGCCTGTTAAACATATTTTCTTTTTACTGCTTTTTAAATGTTCTTCAACAAATTTAGAGTGAGGCACACAGTCACCGTCAACAAAAATTAAATAATCAGAATTTGAAGACTCAATTGCTCTATTTAAAATTTTGTTTTTTCTAAATCCCTTGTCTTCCTGCCAGATATGCAAAACAGGGAAAGATACTACTCTTGATAATTCTTCTATTTGATTTATGACAGATGAATCCGAACCGTCGTCGGCAATTATTATTTCAAAATCTCTTTCGGTTTGTCTTTCAAAACCGGCTAAGACCAATTTTAGATATTCAATATTTTGATAGAAAGAAATTATTACCGATGTTTTCATCTTTATATTTTAAAATTCATTTTGTTAATATTTATATTAAAAATCCATCGCAGTTAAATACTTGTTTCCAGAAGTATGAATGTATGTTCGCCTTCGGCGATGTATGTTTGTATGCAATATGGATCATCCTGAAATTAATGAAAAACTTGGAACATTAATGATAATCTTAAAAAGTTAGTCTCATACATCCATTCAATCATACTCCATATAAAGTAATTGCCAAATTTATCGCGTAGATGCTAGATTTTTCAATCATTTTTTTCGTTATTTTTCGTTTTCTATATTTTTCTCTTTCTTTCGATCATAAGCTTTCTTGGATTTTTCAACTTTAGGTGGTTTTTGAGGAACAGGGATTCTCTTTTTTATTTTCTTCTTTTTCTTTGTCATTTAATAATTAAAAATAAATTACAAATTATTAATCTGATGAATATAAATTACAAATTTATTTTAACATTCAGTTTTTCAAAATAAAAAAAACTCCGAAATATTTTGGAGCTTTTACAAATTAAAGAACTAATATTTAAGCAATTGTTATCTCTTTAGCCAGGTAAACATCCTGAACCAAATTAACAATCTTTATCCCTTCTTCCATAGGTCTTTGGAATGCTTTTCTGCCCAATATCAATCCCATTCCGCAGGCACGTTTGTTAATATTGTAGCCACTGATTATGCAGTGACAGAAAATTCCTTCACATTTAAGTGTAACGTTTCTTTACACTTCGGTAATGTTTACCGACTTAAAAAGATAACTTTTACCGAAGGAAAATTTCTACCTTTTAAATTTAGAACAAAATGTACGTTTTTATTTTAGCACGATTTTTGCTGTTATTTTAACTAAAAAACAACTATTTTCTATAACTCAATTCATTAAAGCTAAAGCAGATTTTAAAATCTGATGTTGTGCAAAAGGTAGTTGTATAACCATATTTATTTTAAAAAATACGGTACAGCACCCTGAATATATATTTACACATAAGCAAAAAACTTTATCGCAATGTAAGCCATATGTTATTATTACAGCAAGTGAATTGTTCTGCTTTGTATATAGTTAAAACAATAAAAATTAATTTTATTGTTGCAAGCCCCTATCCTTCTATTCAATATTACACATCTGGTTTTATATGAATAATATATAAAAATAATTCTTAATTTTTTCTAAAATAAATGAAGGAAAGTAATGAAAAAAATAATTTTATTTATTGGACTATTGTTATTTAGTCAAAATTATTTTGCACAAGATATAAAATCTATCTATAACAAAAGTTCTGAATTAAAAGGTAATTCTTTTAAAAATGATATTAATAAACTACCACAATATGACATAAATGTAGGTATAAGTAGGGTAAGTGGTCTTAGGTTAGGTGGTAGAATCTTATTTAGTAAATATCTCTCATTTGAAGCAGCATTTGGTGTAGCAGTTTCACAAGTATTTATACCTTCATCAGAAGAAACTAATTTATCTCTCGGGTTAAACATACATCTTTTAGATAAAAAAAATGTAACTCTAAGTTTTATATCAGCATTTATAAATGATAACCGCTCTACACTCAAATTGTCATATTTATCTACGACATTTGGCATAATGATTCTAAATAAAAAAGGATCTCATTTTTTTGTGAGAATGGGGCCTTATGTTGAATCTATTTCAAAAGGTTCATTCTCTAAGGGAGTTTTCGGTGTAAATATTGATTTGGGTTATAATTTTGTTTTTTAAAACATTTATTAATAATTAATTTAATTACACTGCTGCCACCGACCATTCGGTGGAAGAAAAATATTCTAAAAAACTATCTTCTTTAAGAAATTGGTTTTTTTGCTTACGCCTATGAACAAGGACAAAACACAGGAATCCACCGAAGAAATTCACAAAATTTCGATTATATTTAATAATGATTTCAGTGGTTTATTTTATGAGCGAAAGAGGACTTTCGCTCTACAAAGACTTAAAGCTATCATTTCCTTTGCTGGAAGCCAATAATAACAAAGATGACATCTTTTAAAAAGATGTTATCTTTAAATTTCAAAAAATATTAAGCAATGGTTATCTCTTTCGCCAGGTAAACATCCTGAACCAAATTAACAATCTTTATCCCTTCTTCCATAGGTCTTTGGAATGCTTTTCTGCCCAATATCAATCCCATTCCGCCGGCGCGTTTATTAATAACCGCAGTTTCGGCGGTATCGGCAAAATCATTTGCACCCGAAGCACCGCCGCTGTTAATTAAACCGGCTCTTCCCATATAATCGTTTATAACCTGGTAACGGCAAAGGTCTATAGGATGATCGGAGTTTAATTCGGTGTACATTTTTTCGTTAGTTTTTCCAAAGCCGATAGCTTTAAATCCGCCGTTATTTACCGGGAGTTTCTGCTTTATAATATCCGCTTCAATTGTTACGCCGAGATGATTTGCCTGTGCTGTTAAATCGGAGGCTGCGTGATAATCAACACCGTCTTGTTTGAACTCCGGGTTTCTTAAATAGCACCAAAGTATTGTTGCCAATCCCATTTCATGAGCATATTGAAACGCCTGGCTTACTTCGATAATTTGTCTTGAACTTTCTTCAGACCCGAAATAAATTGTTGCACCCACTGCTGCTGCACCAAGATCAACTGCCTGCTCAACAGACCCAAACATAATCTGGTCATATTTAGTGGGATAGGTTAAAAGTTCGTTGTGGTTAAGTTTCACAATAAAAGGGATTTTATGTGCATATTTTCTGGAGACCATTCCCAAAACACCCAATGTAGATGCAACACCGTTGCATCCGCCTTCAATAGCAAGCTTAACAATATTTTCGGGATCAAAGTAAATCGGGTTTGGAGCAAATGAAGCTCCGCCGGTATGTTCAATCCCCTGATCTACAGGCAATATTGAAACATAGCCTGTGCCTGCAAGTCTTCCGTGAGAAAATAACCATTGAAGATTTTTTAGTACGTTTATGCTTCTGTCGGATTGTACAAAAACACGGTCAACAAAATCCGGTCCCGGTAAATTAAGCTGTTCTTTCGGAAACTTTGCCTTGTAATTTAAAAGATCGTCGGCTTTATCGCCTAACAGTTCTGTAATTTTATCAATCATTATTCGTCCCTCTTTCATTTAAATTTATAATATAAGATGAAATTTAATCATTCCTGAAAATAATAAAAAATTATTCTTTTGTTGATTGGATATGGTCAAAAATATTTACGACATGATTTATTGAATTCTCAATAAAATATTTACCGGTGTTCATTCCTCCACAAACTACGCCTGCTAAATAAACACCTTTAGTATTAGTTTCAAAATTACTTTCATCAGGCTGTGGAACTAAATTTATATCATCACTGATATCTATTCCCATCATTTAAAAAAATTAAAATCAGGATGATAATCGGTTATTGCAAGTACAAAATCATTTTTATTCATTGGATAATTTCTCCCCATTATTTGAATAAATTTTATTTGCCTTCTTCGCAGCAATAACAATTCCCTTTATCATTGATGAACTAAATCCGTTATGTTCCATTTCATTGAGGCCTGAAATAGTAATTCCTTGCGGAGTAGTAACTTTATCAATCTCACTTTCAGGATGTTTTCCTCCTTTAATAAGCATTGCAGCGGCACCTTTTGCTGTTTGTGCTGCCATGAACAAAGCTTCTTCGGAATGAAAACCTATTTCGATACCACCCTGCGAAGCAGCACGTACAGCACGCAAAAAAAATGCTAATCCACATGCACATAACGCTGTTGCAGAACCCATCAAATCTTCACTTATCTCTATCGTTTGTCCAACCGCATTGAATATTTTTTTTGTTAGTTCTATTGCTTCGTTATCCGCATCTTCAGCAGCAATACAAGTCATAGATTCACTTATAGCTATTGCCGTATTGGGCATAACTCTAATGACGGAAACGGAAACATTAAGTTTACTTTTGATCTGTTTAATACATGCACCTGAAACGACAGAAATTATTATATGTTCTTCAGTCACTACATCCTTAATTTCATTTAACAATCTGTTCAACTGATGGGGGGTAACTGCCAAAATGATAATTCTATTTTTCCTCACCGCCTCTTTATTGTCGTTTAATGCATTAAATCCTTCTTTGTTTAATTCATCAATAAATTTTTTTCCTTTCCTTGTTACTGTTAAATCTTCAGGCTTTAACATCTTAGCATTCACCAATCCATAACCAATTGCAGAGCCTATATTGCCAAATCCCAATATTGATATTTTCATTTTATTACTAAACATGTTATTCCTTATTATTAAACTTTTAAAGTCTCACCTTCTGACTTTGCAATAATTACTGCGCCACACGAATCACTCCACACATTAACTGCAGTCCTACCCATATCTAAAATTCTATCCACAGCTAAAATAAGACCCACACCTTCCAAAGGAAGACCAACTGCAGAAAGAATTACAGTAATCATAACCAAACCGGCCATTGGAATACCTGCTGCGCCAATTGATGCAAGCAGTGCAGTAAAGACAACCACCAACTGCTGAACAAAAGACAAATCAATTCCATAAGCTTGCGCTATAAACATAGCAGCTACGAGTTCATACAAAGCAGTGCCGTCCATATTTATAGTAGCGCCCAAAGGTAAAATAAAACTTGTTATTTTATTAGAAACTCCCGCATTGTTTTCAACGGCATCCATAGTTAAGGGAAGAGTTGCAGAAGAAGATGATGTGGAAAATGCAGTTAAAAGTGGCGTTGTCATAGATTTAAAATGAAGCCACGGATCTACTTTCCCAACAAATTTAAGCAACAGTGGAAGAGTAACCAATGAATGAAAACCCAAACCTAATGATACCGCAGCCATATATATACCAAGTCTCTGAACAATTCCCCACAATGCTTGTTTGTCTCCAGCCTGATCTGCAACAACAGCCGCTACAATTCCAAATATTCCGATCGGTGTAAACTTTATTACAAAAGCGGTGACATTCATCATTAATTCAAATCCCCCGTTAAATAAATTTGCCAGTGGATCACGATAAATGATTTTAAGTTTTGTAATAAAATACCCGATAAGAATAGAAAAGAAAATAATTGCAAGCATATCCCCCGTAGAAAGTGCACTAATAATATTTGTGGGAACTAAACGAAGGAGAATATTTCCCAAGCTATCGGAAACATTTGTTAGTTTGGTAACATTTTGAGTAAAACCAAGATTAGCACCTACACCGGGTTGAAGTAAGTTTACTAAAATTAATCCTGTAAAAATCGCAAATAAACTTGTAGTTATGTAATAGGCAAAAGTTTTTAATCCGAGTCTTCCAAGGTTCTGTGCATCACCGATATTTATAATTCCGGATGTAATGGAAGTAAAAATAAGAGGGACAATTAACATTTTTAATGCTCGTAAAAACAAGTCCCCGGACCATGCTACATAACTCACATAATCAGTAAAAAACATACCGTATAAAACGCCGAGGAACAAACCGATTAATATTTGCCAGTGTAATTTTAGTTTAAACATATCAACCTGTAATTTTATTGCTTGAATATTGACTTATGAATGAGCCTACTCTAAAAAGTTATGTTCAGTAATAATATAATTTAATTGTAGTTCAAAATCGAACTTTAAATTCCTATAATTGACCTTTTGGGACCTGCCTATGTCGAAACGACTTCGTGCAGACAGGCCTGCCTATGTCGAAACGACTTCGTGCAGACAGGTTCGGCTCATAAATATAACAATTTTTTTTTATTACAATAAATTTTTAAGAATTTCATCGCAGACTGCATAACCGTGTTTAGTTAATTTTATTGATTGGGAATTATTTTCCGCAAAATTATTTTCAATTAGTTTTGAAAAATAACCCTCTTTTTCTTTCAGCCACTCACCACCGAATTTTTCCCTGAATTCTTTTTTATTCAGCCCGTTGCTTCTTAAAGAAAGCATAACGTATTCGTTTAGTTTTTGTTCTTTAGTTAAGACTTCATAATTCCTTACAGCCGAACCGTAATTATTAATTTCTGAAATATACTTTTTTAAGCTTGAAAAATTCCACCATCGCTTTCCGTTCACAAAGGAATGAGCGGCTGTACCGAAACTTAAGTAATCCTGATAATGCCAGTAAGCATTATTGTGCCTGCATTGAAAACCGTCTTTGCAGAAATTAGAAACTTCATATTGTTTAAAACCTTGCCCTGTAAGAAAATCAATAGTAAAAGAATAAAGATCGGCATCGTAATCTGAGTCATGCAGGGTTACTTTTCCGTCAAGAACCATTTTATTTAAAATTGTTCCGCGTTCAAGTATTAAACTGTATGCGGATACATGTGTTATCGGAAGTGAAACAGCTTGCTTAAGATTATTTATCCAAATCTCTTTTGTTTGTTTCGGTAGGTTAAAAATTAAATCAATACTTATATTTTTAAAGCCGGCATTATTAGCATCTTCAACCGTTTTAACAGCAGCATCTTTTGAATGTATACGCGTTAAAAATTTTAATTCATCTTCATTAAATGACTGGACACCTATACTGATTCTGTTAAAACCTATGTTCTTAAATTCTTTTAATTTTTCAAAACTTATCGTACCGGGATTTGTTTCTATTGTTGTTTCAACATCATCGGCAACGGTAAAAAATTTATTAATCTGATTCAGAATTTCATTTAAATAATCTGCATCCATTAATGAAGGGGTTCCGCCGCCAAAAAAAATCGAAGTTATTATCCTATCTTTCGAAAATTCTTTCGAATAAGTTTCAATCTCTTTTTTTAATGCCGATAAAAAAGGTTTGATGTTATCGGTTGTTATTATTGAGTAAAAATCACAATAAATACATTTATGCTTGCAGAAAGGAATGTGGATGTAGAGTGCTGTTTGTTTCATGTATATTTATAAGAAATTCTTACACCTACTTTTATAACGAACGATTTCATCAATTATTTTCTCCTTGCATTATATAATACATTAGTATATATTTGAACTGAATCACTGAAAGTGTGAATACATCGTAGGTGGTGTGTATTTTTTAGGCGGTCATTTGACCGCCTTTTTCTTTGGGATAATAAACTATACCGTAAATATTTTTACTGCTTGCTTTTAAATTTAGAACTTGTCTAATAATTTCCAACCACTTCGTTATGTCTTCAAATTTAACATAGCCTTTTAATCTGTTAGGTAATCCGTGTTCTTCTAATTTAACAGAAGAATATAATGTAATAATATATGATACCAAATCAGCTAATTGAATAAAATAAGATTCTTTTGAATCTTTAGGTAATGGGTCTTCTATTAAATATTTAATTTCTTTTCTATAATTAAAGCCGGAATATTTAGAGGGAATATAATTAATTTTTTGGATTTTTCTAGTTGTCTTTCTCATTTTACCTACACGCCCTGAATCGGTAATAATCATGAATCTTTTATTGCTTTCATTAACAGCAGACAAATCATTTTCAATTCTCTGAACTGAATATGTTAAAGCTTTATCTAATACGTCATATTTATCAGATATTATATTTTTCTTTATAATAACTGTATTAATAATCTTTAGCTCTAATGAAGAAAGAAACTCACAAAATGATGTTATTATTTTGATTTTATTTTGTTTTGAAAAGTTAAAATCCCTGTAAGGATTTTTATCTAAAAGAAAATTTTTCGTATGCATTTCTAAATTAACAGGTAATCCAAAATCATGTTTTAATTTTCTCCTAAATTCTTTGATTAAGTCATAATTATTGCGCCAACTTAGATAATGCATATAAATAGCTGATAACACAAAGAAGGGTGATGAATAAATTGGATAACCATCATCACCAGATTCATCATAATATACTAGATGCATTGGCACTCTTCTTGTTTTTCATCAGTTCTTTAGCCCCGTTTATACTTGCTTCGGTTATTTCCTCGCCGCTCATCAGTTTAGCAATTTCATTAACCCGCTGGTCATCGCCTAATTTATAAATTGAGCTTACAACTCTACCGCCTATTAATTTTTTATTTACTGCATAATGATGATGTGCATTACCTGCAATTTGCGGCAGATGTGTAATTGCTATTATTTGGTGACTTTTGGAAAGCTCTTCCAAAGCTTTGCCGACTTTCTGTGCAATTCTTCCGCTTATCCCGGTGTCGATTTCGTCAAATATTAAAACAGGCAGTGCTTCGGTTTTTGCAAGTACTGATTTTAATGCGAGCATTACACGGGAGATTTCTCCGCCGGACGCTACTTTCACCAAGGGTTTTACATCTTCACCTATATTTGTGGAAATAAAAAATTCCACCTCGTCACAACCGCTATTTGTAATTTTTATCTTTTTATTCTTTGATAGTATATAATTTGTGTCTTCATCTTCAGCCAACAGTCTTTCAATTTTTACTTTAAAGGATGACTGTTCAATACCAAGTTCATTAAGTGTTTCGTTTATATTTTTTTCGATCAAAGGGATTTTGCTTTTTCTTTTATTAGATATTTCAGTCGCTAATTTTCCGCAATCGCTTCTTAAATTTTCAATCTTATTTTCCATTTCTTTTATTCTTCCCGAAAAATTTTCGGCAAATGAAAATTCTTCCCCGATCTGTTTTCTATGTGTCAAAACAACTTTAAGAGAACCGCCGTATTTTTTCTTCAGTAAATTTAAAGCACCGAGTCTCTCCCTAACCTCCTCAAGATGTTCGGGTTCAATATCTATTTTAGAATTATAGGAACGGATTGTTTCGGCTATATCATTTATTTGTGAAAGTACGTTCCTGCTTTCTTTTTCCGTAACGGAAAAGGTTTCATCAATTAGTTCTATTTCGCCCAGCTTCCGGTTTACTTCACCGAGAAGATCCTGTACCGATCTCTCTCCTTCATAAAGAGTTTGATAAATTGAGGTAGTCAATTCAAGGAGCCGTTCGGAATTTTCCAGAATCTTCAATTCATTTGAAAG
>VAPH01001862.1_pt1 | contig 11478 bp, 10 predicted proteins | sample 3393861 | NCBI WGS metagenome assembly VAPH01 (sample SAMN08290439, study PRJNA428436) | hydrothermal vent metagenome | isolation source: Deep-sea hydrothermal vent chimney | place: Atlantic Ocean: South-mid Altantic Ridge | reverse complement strand
TTTTTCTTTTTATAAAACTTATTAAATTTCAAGTACGCAATTACACTTAATATAACCGATATAATTAACCAGGCCCAAATTTGAATTGGAACCGCTGCTGAATCACCTGTTGCATACGAATGCAATCCTGAAAGTAAGTGGTTTACACCCAAATAGGTCATCAATATAGACGTAAATGCAAACACGGTTACCATATTAAATGTGTACTTACTTTTTAAGCCGGGGATAATTTGCATATGCAAAACAAATGAATACACCATGATACTTATCAATGCCCATGTTTCTTTTGCATCCCAGCCCCAATATCTTCCCCAACTTTCATTCGCCCAAATGCCGCCGAGAAAATTTCCAATAACTAAAAGTACCAATCCAATGGTCAATGACATTTCACTTATGGTAGTTATTTCATTTATTGCTAATTTTAATTTTTTCTTATTTTTTTTCGTTGTGACGGAATAGAGGATCAAAGCAACCATTCCTAAGATCATACTAATGGTAAACGGACCATAACTTGCAACAATTATTGCAACATGAACCATTAACCAGTACGAATCTAATACCGGTACCAAATTACCAATAGAAGGATCCATCCAATTCCAATGTGCCACCATCAATAACATAGAGGTTACAAAAGTCGTTGCTGCAAGGGTTAAGTCTGATTTTCTTCCTAAGATCAAACCAAATAACATGGTAGCCCACGATACATATATCATAGATTCATAGCCATTACTCCATGGTGCATGCCCGGATATATACCACCTGATTCCTAATCCGAATGTATGGTAGATAAAAAGTAACCCTATTATTAAAGTACTAAGTTTTATAAGCACATTTATTAATTTTGTATCCTTAAAAATTTGGATTACAACCACAATAAACATAAATAAACTCGCCAACATATACTTCCAGTACAAACCCTTAAAAATATCGTACTTATTGTAAAATAATTCCAGTTTGATCTTCTTTTCAGATGGAATTACTTCTTTACCAAACTTTCTTTGGTACTGATGAATACTACCCAGATACTCATCTGCCTTTTCGTAGTCATTGGTTTTTGCAGCCTTTGATAAAGCCTCTGAATAAATTGATAGTATATTAGCAACAAATAATGAATCATTACCTTTAAATCCGGCTTGAGCAACCTCACGATATGAAAACCACTTGTTATTTTTATCATTTGCCAGTGGAAAAAATTTAAAAATACCTCCTTCTAAGGCCCCAAATAAAAGATTTGCCCTAACATCAATATCTATAATACTTTGTTCGTATTTATTTTTAATTTTATTTTTATGTGCTTTAGCTACCTCATCCTTCAATTTATATACACCTTCTTCTGTAAAAAGATCTGCAAATCGTGCGTATTTTTGATCGTGCGGAATGCCAATTACATCTCTTACTTTGGTATTGTCTTTTTTAATATAAATAAAAGGAACAAAATACCAGGCTCTTGGTTGAGTTACTATAGAAACCAATACCTGATTGGCGTCAAAATCTTTATACGTATCTTTTTTACTTACTTTTCGCAGCAATTCAGAAGCAAAGGTATTAACAGGTTTCATTCTTCCACCTTCATCCTGAATTACCAACTCTCCAAATTTTTGAGCATGGCTTCTATTTACCATTGTAGAATCCATTAATTGATCTATGTTCTGTTCATGTAAAAATTGCCCTTGTGCAAAAAATGTAAAAGAAAAAAGAAATAATATAAATGATAATACAGCCTTCTTTTTTTTTGATTTTTGTGAGTCTTTTTCGTAATTTCCCAAAACGAGTGTTTTTTGAAAATAAGACTAATATCAATCCTAAAAATAACAATGCATAACCCACATAGGTTGTCCATGTACCTAATTTATCATGATTTACCGATAAAAAAGTCTGCTCTACTTCTCCGGTATCATCATAACTTGATTGAAAGAAACGGTAACCTTTATGATCTAGAACGTGATTCATAAAAATTCGATAATCAAATGTATTATCCTGATCAATAACTTTAATTTCACTTGCATAAGATTTCGGACTCATAGAACCGGGGTAACGATCTAATTGAAAATCAAGTAATCTAACATAAAAAGGAAGCTCCATTTGTTTTGCTCCATAACTCAATCTGAAATTTAACCCATCTTGTGAAAAAGTAACAGGCGGTTTAACAACAAATTGAGTTCCGTAAAGGGTAATATTTTTTTTCGTGTTTTCAGTAACTACTTCAACTTCAAGCATATCATCCGGATGTTCTTCTTTAACCCCCGAAACTAATTTCATTTTACCCCTAACAGGAGTCTCGGGAACTACAAATTGCATATTTCCAATTTGGTATAACGATCGCAAATGAAAAACTTGGGTTGAGTCTTTTACAACTTCACCTTTAGTTTGACTTGCCATGATCATATAATTTCCCAGAAAAGGTGATTCAATTCTTAAAGAATCATTTTCTGTAAAAATATTGATCGCTTCATTACTCGGGTCTTCAAAAGATATCAAGCTATTGTGCATATTTATGGTTTCGCCTTCTTTGATATAATGTTCATGGCGGTTTCCTTCACTCGCCTCAACTATTTTTAAATATTTATCTCCTGATTCACTGGTGTCAAGTTGCTTGTATGCATTAGGTATATAATTAACATAATTGATTTCAACAGGCTTATCTTTAAAATCAGTGTTTATAGAAAAATTATTTCCTCCTCTTATAGAATATAAAAAACGAGAAGCTGATGCAATAAAATTGTTTGAGCTTACCGGTTTTTTTGCAAATAGAAAATTCTTATAAATAGGAGATTTTTGCTCATCATTATCATCAATATGAATCTTTAAATACATTTTGTCTGACAATATTAAATTGGTTGTTTCTCCTTCGTAAATAGGCATTACTCCTTCAAAGCTGATGTATCTTGTTATGGCTGCACCGAAAATGATAAAAATGAAGGATAAATGAAACAGTAATATAGAAAACTTCTTTTTTTGAAGCAATTCAAACTTATTTATGTTTCCAATAAAATTGACCATAAACAACAGGAGTATCAATTCAAACCACCAGGTATTATAAACTAGGGCTTTTGCTGTTTGTGTACCGAAATCATTTTCAATAAAAGTTGCTATTGCCATTGCTGCTGCAAACACAATAAATAAAATGCCGGTTAAACGTGTAGAAAATAATGTATTAAATACTTTTTTCATGTGTTTTTATTTATTTTATTCTATCGGTCACATGCTGTTCTCAAATATTCATTTCTTTACCTGCCTGTGGGCAAGGCAGCAAGTTGAAAAACATTTAGCACACTCATTTCATGACAAAATAATTGGATATTTAAAGCCTGCGAAGTTAGTAAATTTTAATAGAATTGTTCTTCTATTTTAAAATATTAATACCATTTTCTAAGCCAAAAATTGATATAATAAATTGAATTTTTAGATTAAGTTTTCAACAAAATCATTTCTCTATAAATAATTTTTCAATTATGTAACAATTATTCCATAATAGCTAAAATATTTTTTGTGTAAAGCCTTCATGATCTATGTATTACTCTGTTTGTCAATACTTTAAAATTTATACAATACTGATATAAGTCATAATTTTAATCTTTTTTCGTGCTTAACTTTACTACACAATTATAAATATCAATTATATATATATATCAAATTCAAATATTATGAAAAATTCAAAATTTATTAGTTCATTGATGATAGTGCTAAGCTTGATTTTTATTCAATGTACAAGTGATCCAATCCCGGGTCCTGCGGGTGAAAACGGTCAGAACGGTCAGGACGGTCAGGACGGTGTAAGTACCGGACCCGGCGAAAGTGAAACTGAATTATTGGTTGCAAAAACACTATTAGGACCTCAAATTGACGGATTTGTTGATGCGTCATGGGCTAACTTACAATCACTAGTTGGAACGACTGAAGTTCCTGATCTCGATAATAATGTATTTAGAGGATATGAAGGAAACACACAAGATGTATCTATAAAAGCCCAATATGATGGTGAATACATTTATTTCTTGGTTCAATGGAAAGATTCAAAATTAGATCTAAATAGAGATACCTGGTATTTTGATCCAAACGATATTCTTTGGAAACAAGAAAGTAACAAACCTGTATTTGATGACGCAGGTAATAAAATTCGTGAAGCCTTCTACGAAGATAAATTCGCAATGCAATGGGATATTGACAATACTGTTACAGATTGGGATTCGCAAACTTGTTTCGCAACCTGCCATACAGGTTTATCCGAAGCCGAAGGTTATGCCAGACATTTTACTGTAGCCTCCGGACAACAAACGGATATGTGGCACTGGAAATCAGTAAGAACAGGATTGCCTAATGGTCAATTTGACGATAAGTATGTAAATGATGAACAACCCAGCGGAAGACAAGGTGATGCAAAAGATTCCGGGGGATATGTAAATAACAGAGTAACATTGCTTTTGGATGGTTCAGGAGCAGAGGTAAAAGTACCTCAATATTATATTCCGGAAAGAGAATACTACTACTGGATTACACAAAATGAAATTGATACAGGTATTGCTTTGGAAATAGTTGCCGTGGCATCTGATGGTAAATTAACTGATGAAGATGGTAATATTATTGATCCTGTAGCTGAAGTAAAATACCAACGTGATGGTGAAACAACCGGTGCCTATGGTATGCCAAGTATTCATACATCTCCATTTATTGGTAGTAGGGGTGATTTATTAAGTGCGAGTAATTATACCGGAAACGGTTGGATTCTCGAATTTAAACGCAAACTATTTACCGGTAACCCTGATGACGTTGTTTTTAATCCGGCTAATGAATATCCTTTTGGATACGCAACATTTGATAATGCAGCAATAGCACATGGTATTAAACCATTTATGATTTTAAAATTTGAACAATAGCAATTTGATAAAAAAAGCAATAATCGAAATTTAAAATTCAATTTCTAAGTTGATTTTGATTATTGCTTATTTACAAATATTAAATTTAATATTATGAAAAAAATAGTAAGAATATTTGGATTTGGAGCCTTGCTCTTTCTGATATTTTCTTTATCAAGTTGTTATTATAACGAAGTGATTGAAGAAGTTTTACCGCCTATCGAAGATGTTTCCTATGCGTTTGACATCCAGCCTATTTGGAATCAATCTTGTATTGCTTGTCACCCAACCTTGGAACCACCAGACCTAACTGAAGGTAATTCATATAATGCTTTAATGAATATGCCCGGTAGTATAGTACCCGGTGACGCTGAAGCAAGCGAATTATTGGAAATGCTAAAAGGCGGTGGCGATAACCCCATGCCTCCCGGTGGAAGTATTGGTCAAGCCAATATCAATTTGTTTGAATCATGGATCAACCAAGGAGCATTAGATAATTAATCTTTAAGAAAATAGACATGAAAAAATATAAAATAATATGGATTGCTTTCTTAATACTTCCATTAATTGTGTTTTCACAAAAGAAGAATAAAGATTCAATTTCAGACAAACCCGAACGCCCTGCATTTGAAAGCTCAACTGTTATAGATAATCAAACAAGTACTATGAACAGTAAAAACACTTTGGAAGTACAATTGAATCACAGATTTGGCTTAATCAACGGTGGAGATAATGACTTAGCCGGTATTTGGGCTCCTTCTAATATTAGAATCGGTCTTACCTATACAATTCTTGATAGAGTAACCCTTGGTTACGGTACCACTAAGTTTGATAGACTGCAAGATTTTAATTTGAAAGTTGCATTGTTAAATCAAACACGTTCTAATAAAATACCGGTAAGTATCACTTATTACGGTAATTTTACTATTGATGCCAGGAAAAAAGAGAATTTCAATCTGATACAGGATAGATATTCTTTTTTCAATCAAATAATATTTACAAGAAGATTTAATTCAAAATTTTCTTTACAAATTGCTCCTAGCATTTCTCATTATAATTTGGTAGAATCTTATATGAAAAATGACAGGTTCGCTGTTGCTGTTGGTGGTAGATATAAAGTAAGTCCGAATACGGCAATTTTACTTGATTACAGCCAACCAATCAACCAATTTAATGACCCGGAAAGGCCAGATGTTAACCTTAACCTTCCCGGCATTAGTATGGGTGTGGAATTTGCAACATCAGGTCATGCCTTTCAAGTATTCATTTCCAATTATAATGGTATTGTACCTCAAAAAAATTATATGTATAACCAAAATGATTTCTTTAAAGGCGATTTCTTAATTGGGTTTAATATTACAAGATTGTATAACTTTTAAAATCTAGAGTATGCTGTAATTAGTAAAATTAAAAAGTCGGTTTTACAATGATAAAATCGGCTATTTAATTTAAAGCGATTGAAATAACTCTAAAATAATTATCCTATGAATAATCTTAACAAAAAGAATAACAAAATTTCAAGAAGAGGTGTGTTACCCATATTAGGTAGCAGTTTACTAATACCATTTCTTGGATTTGGAAATTTAAAAAATAACAATGTAGTTTTTACCGATGAAAAAGAAGAGTACCAAACTTTATTAAAACCGGATGGAACTGCGGTAAAAGTCAAAATCAGTACACTAAAAAAATCAAAAATTGTAAAGAAAAATCTTTCCAATAAATCATTGCTCAACTGGCTGGGTAAAAAACTTTAAATTCATTTAATGACTGCTTATTATGGAAAACAGCAATAAAAATTCAAGACGTAAATTTCTTGATAAAGGGTTAAAAGTGGGACTTATAACCGCAATTGGTGGGTTTGGATTGTCAAAACTCGCCAATGAAATAAATGCTAAACCTGAATCTATTTCCAATGAGAAAATGGAATTAATGACTACTGATGGTACACTAATTCAAGTAGATACCACCGATGTTGAGGAAATTGTTCATTCGCAAAAACACAATGTAAAGTACAATGTTAGAGAGGGGTATGCAAACAAAAAATTTGTCATGGTCGTTGATCTAGCTAGATGTAGAAATGCCAAACAATGTGTAACTGCCTGTAACAAACATCATTATATCACCGGTGATAATGCTTGGCTTAAAATATACAATATGAAAGATTCTGAAGAATCTGCTCCTTATTGGATGCCAAATTTATGCCAGCATTGTGATAGGCCACCATGTGTTAAAGTTTGTCCGGTTGATGCTACATTTAAACGTAGAGATGGTATTGTATTAATAGATAATGAACGCTGTATAGGATGTAGGTTTTGTATGGCAGCTTGTCCATATTCTGTAAGAGTATTTAATTGGGATGAACCGAATCAAGGGGAAATAAAATTAGATTTGTTAATGGCGGAACACAATCAAGAAAAACCAACACTAAATTATGCAGGAATACCCAGTATTAAAGGAACCGTTGACAAATGTGATTTTTGCCCTCATATGATAGATGAAGGAGAATTGCCCCACTGTGTTTCTGCCTGCCCCAATGGTGTTTACTTTTTTGGTGATCTGTACGAAGATTCAGTTACAAATGGAGATGAAACATTTCAATTAAGTAAATTATTAAAAGATAATGCGGGCTACAGACTCATGGAAGACTTGAGAACAATGCCAAGCGTTTACTATCTTCCACCTAAAGACAGGCAACAAGAATTTGAAAAAGGATTAGAGAATTACACTGAATTTGAATCTGTTGAAAAAACTGAAGAATCATGAAAACATTTAATCAATTAACAGAAGATCTGGCACCTAAAAAATTCAATATTTATGGAAAAATATGGATGGGAATATTAATTGCTACAGTTGCAGCTGCCATCTATGCGTATACTATTCAATACAGAAAAGGTCTGGTCATAACCGATATGCGGGATTATGCTTTATGGGGTATTTACATCTCTAACTTTGTTTTTTTTGTAGCGATTAGCCTTGTAGGATCTTTGGTCACAGCAATTTTAAGACTATCTGGTGTAAAGTGGGCCACACCCCTAACACGAATTTCAGAAATAATAGCAGTTGCAGCTATAATCATGGCTGGCATAACCATAATAATTGATATGGGTAGACCTGACAGAATTATAAATTTATTTTTACATGGAAGATTACAATCTCCAATTATTTGGGATGTAATTGTAATTACTACTTATTTGGTTATTAGTGTATTACTGCTTTATTTTCCTTTACTTCCCGACTTACAAATATTGAGAAGAAAAAGCAAAAATAATAAAAAATTGGCAAATATATATGCTAAGTTTTCTTTGAATTGGAATGGAAACAAGAAACAAAAAAGTATTTACAATTGGTCAATACGGTCATTATCTGTACTCATTATTCCTGTAGCATTCGGAATCCATACCGTTACTGCCTGGCTATTTGCAACAACATACAGGGCCGGATGGGATAGTTCAAATTTTGGTCCCTACTTTATTGCCGGAGCTTTTGTTGCAGGAACAGGTACGGTAATTACTATTATGTATGTATTGCGAAAAACGCATAAATTAAAAGATTATATTACAGATTATCATTTTGACAGAATGGGAAAACTATTGGTACTATTAAGTTTGGTCTATTTGTATTTTAATGTGAATGAATATTTAGTTCCAGCGTATAAAATTACGGCAAAGGAAGCCGATCATCTACACGAATTATTTGTTGGAAAATACGCAACTCTATTTTGGTTAGTAATTGTGGGTGGTTTAATTCTTCCTGTAATATTATTATTATTTAAAAGAATGCGAAAGCCATTCCCTCTTTTTATTATTGGTTTAATAGTTGTATTAGGAGCTTGGTGGAAACGTTTTATAATTGTTACACCTACTCTTTTACATCCGTTTTTACCCATTCAAGGTGTGCCAAAATCATGGCATGATTATATTCCTACTGGCTTAGAATGGACGATTACAATTGGTACTTTAGCTTCGGCATTATTAATAGTTACGATATTGGTAAGAATTGTTCCTATTATTCCAATTCATGAAACTGCAGAAGAAAGAGGGATTGAAGAACTTAAAAATATTACTAGTGATGAAAAATAAAATAAACATATCTAACCTATTGTTGATCTGTATCAGTTTTGTATTCATATTATTTACAAACACTAAAATTAATGCTCAAACTAAAAAGCAAAAAGCAAGAGTTTCTATATCATTTTATAAAGAAGAAAATAATAATTTTATTAAGGTTTCCGCCAAGTATAAGGAAAATAAAAAGTATAGACCCGCAATCGGTTTAAGTTTAAAAGTTTACAGGGTATTTGATGATGACAGCCTCGTTTATTTAGGAAATATGCCAATTGACAATAAAGGTACTGCACTTTTTAATATTTCAAAAATAGTTGGATCTCATCAAGAGGAGTACAATTTTAATATTATTCACGAAGGTTCCGAAAAATTTAAACAATTTAGTAAAACTGCTAATCTAAAAGTTGCACATTTAATTACTGAATTAAAAACATTAGACGATAACCATTTTATTGAAGCCAGGTTAACGAATTTCGATAATGATCCTATTGCTGATGTTGGATTAAAAGTTCAATTACACAGGTTATTTTCGCCATTACCAATTGGAAAAGGAATTTATTTTACCGATGAAAATGGTCTTATAAATATACCTATTGTCAATAAAATGCCTGGAGTAGATGGTAAATTAAATTATGAAATTATTCTAGAGGATAGTGACGATTATGGAACTATTAAATCTGTCCTACGAACAAAAATTGGTAAACCAATTGAAGATTTATCCACTTTTGATCAAAGAACTATGTGGTCACCTCCAAATAAAACACCAAGATTTTTGCTAATATTTCCAAATTTAATTATATTTGGAATATGGGTGTACTTATTTATTTTAACCTTTAATCTTTATAGAATTTCAAAACACAAAAACTCATAAATTATGAAAACATTTAAAGTCCTTACATTAGTATTAATAGCTATATTCATGCTTTCTTCTTTTAAAACATTTGTACAAGATAAAGAATGGGTTGTTCCGGAAGAGTATAAAACAATGAAAAACCCATATAATGGTGACAAAGAATCAGTTAGTTATGGTAAATCTCTTTATATGAAACACTGTAAATCTTGCCATGGAAAAGAAGGTCTGGGTGACGGACCTAAAGCTGAAGAGCAAGAAGGTGATCTAGGAGATTTTTCATCTGAAGAATTCCAAACACAAACCGATGGTGAATTACTTTATAAATTGATCGAAGGAAGAGATGATATGCCTTCTTTTAAAAAGAAAGTTCCAGATTCCGAAGATCAATGGGCTATTGTAAACTTTATTAGAACATTAAAAGAGTAACAATAACATTTAAACTAAAGAGAGGAGTTTTTATACTCCTCTTTTTTTTTCATAATATATTTTCCGATAAAGGTTATAAATAGTACAATAATTATGAAATTTAAATTTTTCTATTGTTATTGCAACACACTTTATAGCATTTTATCAATTTAAAAATCACAACTCAATTTCAAACTCCCATATTTATGAGCCAAACCATTTTTTATCTCACGGCTTAAAAAAGTTTGTACCAAGCCTAGCTTAATTCTTTTATACCTTAAATTTAAACTCACATCGATTTGATGTACAAAATCCTCAATTTCAGACGGTTTAAGAACATAAACATCATTGCTATTATTAAAAATACGTCCTAACAAAGTTGCATCATAAATAACCCAGCGGCTGTTCCAATTAATTTCAGAATATATGAAAAACTTTTTTGCCATATTATTATTTTTTCCAATATTTTGTGAATAATAATCGGGCATCCAACCAAAGCGAAGGTGTGACCCAATACCAATATTATTTCTCAATGTTCCCGCTTCAGCTCTGCCTAAAATCATTAGATCAAAATATTTACTCTGAGTTATCCCTTTTTCATAATCGTATAAGACATCCAATAGGAATTCGTTATTAATCTGATTATCCCAACCCAAAAAAGTTTTTGATTTTGGTAATAATTTATGAACGAAATTTTGAATTTCTTTACCTCCCGAAACATTTCCTAAAAGACCAATCCCAATTTGAAAATAGTTTGAGCTTTTAGATGTATACTTTCTAGTTTCTTTATTCATATTTATTAAAAAATAGGAAGAAAAAGGTCTATCACCGTTCAAATTGTCTATATTATTTTTATCTATTGGTGTATACATTTTGTGTTCTACTCCAATTCCATATTTATCGTATTGATTGGTTTTTGGTGCAGAAAATATATCGAATAGAAAGAATTTCGATAAATTTGGCGATGAAAAGGATACCTCAAAGCCTTCTGTATAATAATAATCTGTATTATTTAAAATATCATTGTCAAATCCAATTTCTAATCTCTTAAAATCGTCATACATTTCAGGAGACGAATCTTGCCCAAAAATCAGAGCAACCCGAATAAACGTATACATTAAAATTGCATATTTATACATACTCAAAAAGATTTATTAAGGTTTGTTTACAAGGGGGTGCAACAGGTTATATGATATCAATCACAAATCAATTATGCCAAAATCATCTATTAATGGATGGGAATAGAGAAATTATTCAAATGAAATGTTAAGTACAAGCATCATTCATTTAATTATTATACTTC
>VAPH01000427.1_pt1 | contig 11478 bp, 9 predicted proteins | sample 3393861 | NCBI WGS metagenome assembly VAPH01 (sample SAMN08290439, study PRJNA428436) | hydrothermal vent metagenome | isolation source: Deep-sea hydrothermal vent chimney | place: Atlantic Ocean: South-mid Altantic Ridge | reverse complement strand
TGCTTTCGGTTTGGCCTTTTTCAACAGGCATGGACGTGGGTCAGACAGATAAGTTGGTCCACTTTACCATGTATTCTATTACGACATTTTTATATTACCGGTGGATGAAAAGTATCTGGATGGCTGCACTTTTCAGTGCATCACTTGGTTTTCTAATGGAAGTGGCCCAGCACTTTATCGAGTGGCGCACTTTTTCACTATTCGATTTTTTATTTAACTGCGCCGGTGTTATGATTGTGTCTCTTTGGTATTATGCAGTACGAGGCAAAATTGTCACACATGGGAAAGATGCTTAGAGAAATTTTTTACAGTAGATTTACCCCTCATTCTCTGATTGTTGTCTTTTACTAAGAACCGCAACATACTTTTCAAGCTCTATGAGTCTAAGTTCCTTTTCCACTGATGCATCACAGAAATCTTCGAGTTCTTTTATTCGGTTGTTCACCTCTTCCTCAAGCTTAGCGCGTTCAGTAACATCCCTTATAAGTTGAACCATGGAGCTGATATTACCACTTTGGTCACGTATTGGTGAAGCCATGACTTCGAGGATATGCCCTTCAGAAGGTATGGTATGAGTGTAGGTCGTTTTTGTCGACCTTGCCTCCTCGAATACAGGTGGAAAAGGACAGATGGCAGTGGCCGCACTGCATGGCTTGTGAAGACCGTGCAAGAGGTTGTAGCAATTCTTGCCGACTATCTCTTCCTTTGAAAGTTTAAAAAGTGTACATGCCGCGTAGTTAGCATCGAGTATCGCATAGTTTTTACTGATCACAATCAGTCCTTCGGCCATACTGTCCAGGACAGTCTCCAGAAAGGAGCGAGTCTGCTCAAGTTCAGCCACTTTTTCTTCGAGTTTTTGAATTACCCTCTGGCTGTGAAGCTTTAGGAATGACGGCTCCATAAGCGACTCGAAAAACGGGCTTTTATTACCGGTTTTTGTCTTGGAAGAAAGTAGTTCCTCCACAAGTTCAAGTATTTTTTTGGGACTCTGGGGTTTCTGTATAAACCGTGTGGCTCCTAAATCATAAGCGAAATCAATGTCCTGAGGTGAGGTAAAGGCTGCCGAGTAAAAAATAAACGGAGTGTTTTTAAGAACAGGATCCATGCGAATGTTTCTGCAGAACTGGTAACCGTCAGACAACGGCATCATTATGTCTGAAATAATCAGGTCAGGCCTGTTCTGTCTGGCCAGCAGCAGACCCTCTTCTCCATCTGATGCACAAACAGTATCGTAACCGGAGATTTCAAGGATCTTTTTCAAAACATCCTGTGAAATCTCGTTGTCATCTACAATAAGTATCAACATATTGACGCATTATAGCCTAGAGCGGTACTGGTGGGCAAGATAAAAAGAAAAGAAAAACATAATAAAAACAAACATAGACTAAAAATAAAAAGGCGAAAGATATTCTTTTTATTTCTTAAAATACCTTTCGCCTCCTCATGTTTTTAGCGTTTTCCTTGTGCTTTTAAAGCATGGATTCCATTTCTAAGGCTGGATGCCCGACCGAGGTAAGAAACTCAACGAGTTCCTCAGACTCTGTAGCAATGGTTTCATCCGCTATTTTATCCAGCAGGTCAGGAGCTCCGCCCTCCACAGCCATTGCCTCAAAAGACTCTTTCAGGCTTTCCTTCAGAGATTTAGTCATCCAGACAACACGTTTTAGACCACCATCACCGTAAAGGAATTTTTTGCTTGTAACAAAGTTTCTGCCTATACCCATAAAGCCTGGGGTCTGTAAACCTCCGCCTACGGTTCCGGCAAGTGTTGAGAACTTCATGCCTATAGGTGTCATATCAGCAAAACCTCTGTTTACCAACATAACGCCGTTTGCTTCAGGCAGAATCGCACAGATTACCTCGAAGCACCCGCAGGAAGTCATGGGATTATCCATGATCGTATAGGCGTTCATGGTTTCAACAGCACCACCTGTGGACTTCATGATATATTCATCCACTCCTGACCAGCGTCCCTTTGAAGCATCAAGAACATCGCCCTTATGAATTGGCTGGTTTCCGCCTGTCGGATCTATCTCGTAGGCGGCTTTGCCGTCAAGCCAGTTATAGGCTCCACACAGGCCAAGTCGCTCAGGAGTAATAACACATGTATGGCTTGGTGCAAACGACTGGCAGAGCAGGCAGGAATAGAAGGTATCTACTGAATCATCCGTCAGATTTCCAAGCCGCATGTCCCTCTCTTTGTAAGCCGCTCTGGCTTCTTTTTGCATTTTAAGCACGTCTTCTTCATCGACATAAAGAGTTACCTGCACCTTATCCACAATAGACTTAAACCTGTTATGGAACATGGCTGTATGGATGTCTCCCATGTGCTTGAGGGTAAAACCATCTTTTTTGGCATTATGACTGATCCTCATCCAGTTAATGTCACGCTGGCCCATGTGCCAAATACCCTGGGCCTCATTCAGGTTATGGTGGATTTTCCGTTCAATGACAGCCTCGAAATCTTTCTGCATCTTACGACCGGCCACATCAATAACAATACCCATAGGCATTTTCCCGCCAGCTTCGAAACGTTTTTCCCAATCGGTTCCGACTATAGTGACCTTGTTATCCTCAATATCCTCGAGTTCTTTCATCCTGACCAACTCAAAGGCAGGAGTACGTTGACCTCCAAACTCGATAAATGTATCATCTTTGCGAATTCTTTCACCCTCAAACGCCGGTCCGTACGATACCGGAATGGGTGGCTTTTCGACCGTGATCTTAAGGCCTCTGACCTCAATGGCTTTCTGCACGATTTTGTCAGGGTCTAATTCCTTATCAACCTCTTCGTAGGTGCAGACACCAGTAGGATGTATAACCGGCACATCGGTATCACAGATCGCAGGGAAGCCCATATTTATGGCTCCGGCACCTGTGGCCCACTTTAATTCGTCCAAACCGCCAAGGCCAAGTGCAAATGCGAAAACTCTATCCTTGGTGTACTTTAGAATTCCTTTGAAATCTCCGGCCTTCATACCACCAAATATAAGAGCAGCCCTTACAGCCCAGTTCAGGGCATAAATCGTATGCTCGGTACCTGGACCCAGAGGCACAATTCTGGTATCCCAACCCATTTGTACACCCCGCCTTAAAAGCTGTTTAGTCACAGAGTTACCTTCTGCATTAGCGCCTGAGAGAAATGTAAGGATATTTTTTTCCTGAAGCTCTTTAACTATTTTCTCCGCAATTTCGTCAGAGGGAGCAGGGCCGATAATAGCAGCAAAACCCGGCATTGTACCATCCACAAGCTGAATGCCAAGGTTTCTCTGGATAGTATCCGTAATAAATCCATTGTATGTTATGCCCAGAGTGTCATCCTTAACAGGCTCAAGTCCGGCTATATACCGGAGGGCAAGCCATATTTCCTGTGCAAAAAGCGTGGCCATTCCGGCATCCAGAGCCTCGCCGAGATAAGGTTTCCAAAGTTCATCTGAAGGCTCTTCTGTCAGAAGTTCCTTAGCGAACCGCAGTCCCTCCCGCATTTGGCCAAGGGTTTTTATCTGATAACCTGTCATGGCGTTTATCATCGGAAGTTGGAAAGCGGTATCAGGGAACTCGAACTCCAGCTCCTCACCCTTTTCTGCGATAGTCTTGTTGAGCATCTCCTCGGCCCGTGTAACCATCTCGTGTGACGCGCGTATGGCTGCAGAAGCTATAAATTTAGACATTATGTAAATCCTCCTTAAAATATCCGTTATCGGGATAATATTATGAAATTTAAAACAGGCTGATTTGTTACAGGCTAAAAGAGTTATATATAATCATTTTAGTGATCGTAAGTCAAGAGTCCAGGCCTGTGAGGACTGGTATTGCTCGGTTTTTGTCACCTTTATTCTGTATACTAGTTTGGTTTAACGATGCGAGAGTTTTGCATTATAATACTTTGACCTACTTAAGGAGGGTTTTACGATGATTAATGTGTACTACGATAAAGACGCCGATACAAAAGAACTGAAAAAGAAAAAGATAGCCGTTATGGGATACGGCAGCCAGGGACATGCACATGCAAATAACCTGAGAGACAGCGGATTTGACGTTACTGTAGGTATACGCAAGGGGCCAAGTTGGGATAAGGCAGAGAATGCTGGTTTTAAGGTGAACACTCCGGACAAGGCGGCCAAGGATGCGGATGTCATCATGATCTTGCTGCCGGATGAGTTTCAGGCTGATGTCTATAGCAACGAGATCAAACCCAACATGAAGAAGGGGGTATATATCGGATTCGCCCATGGCTTTAATATTCATTTCAACCAGATAGAGCCTCCTGCTGATGCCAACATATTTATGTGTGCTCCAAAAGGCCCCGGACACCTGGTACGCTCCGAGTACGAAAAAGGCGGCGGCGTTCCCTGTCTTATCGCTGTTAATAGCGACCCGTCCGGAGACACAAAAAAGATTGCTCTGGCTTACGCCTCAGGAGTAGGAGGAGGACGTACCGCTATTATAGAGACGAATTTCAGAGAAGAAACCGAGACCGATCTTTTTGGCGAGCAGGTAGTTCTGTGCGGCGGGCTTGCCGCTTTGATTACCGCAGGGTTTGAGACTTTGGTCGAGGCCGGTTATGCTCCAGAAATGGCCTACTTCGAATGCCTGCACGAGACAAAGCTGATCGTAGACTTGCTTTACGAGGGTGGTATCGCCAATATGCGTTATTCGGTATCCAACACCGCAGAGTATGGCGACCTGACAAGAGGACCTCGTGTCATATCACCGGCTGTAAAGGCTGAAATGAAGAAAATCCTTGGAGAGATACAGTCAGGAGAATTCGCGCGCGAATTTATTCTGGAGAGCAGAGTGAACAAGCCGGTATTTAAGGCGCTGGAACGGCAGGGCGCTGAGCACCAAATAGAAGAAGTCGGCAGCAAGCTACGTGCTATGATGCCTTGGCTCAGCAAGAAAAAATTGGTAGATAAGAGTAAGGCGTAAATTGAGATGAAAAATATTTATAGCCAATCAACTCCTGCATTGCAGGTCTTAACTTTGCCACTGCCAGCTTTAACTATGGCATTGCTGGTGCTGATTTAGTGAGATTTAGCATGGCTCCGGAGGGATGGCCGTTTGTCATAGTTTTCGCCCTGTTGGCTATTGCTACAGGTGTTGTACTTAGACCCTGGATGTCTGTTTTTCCTATTTTGCTTTTGTGTTTTATGCTGTTTTTCTTCCGTGATCCGGAACGTGTGACTCCGGTGGATGCCGGAGCTTTTGTCTCACCGGCAGATGGAGAGGTGGTATTAATCAAGGATGTCCAAGAAAACATCTACCTTAATACTGATGTAATAATGATATCTGTTTTTATGTCACCCTTTAATGTACATGTTAACCGGGCTCCCATGGACGGAGTGGTAACTGATGTCGTACATGTGCAAGGTAAGTTCATGGCGGCATTCAAGGAGGAGGCGTCACTTGCCAACGAACATATAGACATGGCGATGGAAGGCAGGCAGGGAAAGATTCTAGTGCGACAGGTGGCTGGATTCCTGGCTAGAAGGGCTGTCTGCCGGGTAAAACCAGGAGACCAGCTAAAAAGAGGGGAAAGATATGGTGTCATCAAGTTTGGCTCACGATTGGATATATATCTTCCTAAGGACACAAAGATTTCGGTTGCAATTAACGACCGGGTGACAGCAGGCGAAACCATACTTGGAACAGTTGACTTGAGGGATAAGGAGTGAGAAAAGGAGTATATCTGCTTCCAAACGGCCTGACTCTATGTGGCATGTTTTTTGGTTTTTTTTCTGTGCTTGCCTCGTTCAATGCAAATTACGAATCAGCTGCATGGGCTATTATTATTGCAAGCGTATTCGACGGCCTGGACGGTTGGGTTGCCAGACTGACCAACACCACTTCCAATTTTGGCATTGAGCTGGACTCCCTGTCAGACCTTATAGCTTTTGGAGTGGCTCCAGCAGTGTTGATATATAGTTGGTCTTTGGTTCCATTTGGTCGTATCGGCTGGTCTGCTGCGTTTCTGTATGTAGTCTGCGGGGCCCTTCGTCTGGCTCGCTTCAACGTTCAGAGGGTGTCTACTGAAAGTAAGTCTTTTACAGGAATGCCTATCCCGGGCGCGGCTGGCATTGTGGCTACTACAGTTCTCTTTCATCACGAAATATGGGGAGGGTGGCCGGAAAAGAACGTTCTGTTTCTTCTTCTGGCTTTTGTGCTGGCGATTCTTATGGTAAGCACATTCCGTTACCATGCTGTTAAAGAGATAGATTTCAGAAAACGCAAGCCTTTCTGGATTCTGGTTGTATTTGTTATTGTGGTTGCACTTATTATCATGCATCCACCGGTTGTTCTTTTTGTATTCGGAATTACATATATGTTATGGGGTATTATCGAAAGTGTTTATCTTGCATCAAAAGGTAAAAAGACGATAACAGGAGCTGTAAAATGAGAACAATCCAGATTATGGACACAACTCTTCGGGACGGCGAACAGTCACCCGGAGCAAGCATGAACATTGATGAAAAGGTGATTATAGCGCGTCAGCTTGCACGCCTGGGTGTTGATGTTATCGAGGCGGGTTTTGCATACAGCTCCAAAGGCGATTTCGAATCGATAAAGACGATCGCCGGGGAATTAGCCGGTGAGGATAGTCCTGTTATCTGTAGCCTGGCCCGCGCGCGCGAGTCAGATATAAAAAGCGCCTGGGAGGCGCTACGGGAAGCCTCGAAAAGCCGTATACACGTTTTTCACTCAACATCTGATATACACTTAAAATATCAGTTTAAGGTTAGTCGTAAAGAGGCGTTAAAACGGTCTGTTGAGATGGTGCAACTTGCCAGAAGCTTTGTTGGTGATGTTGAATTTTCGGCTATGGATGCCACCAGAACAGATATAGATTACCTCTGCGAGATTATGACCGCTGTTATCGAAGCCGGGGCCACTATTGTAAATGTGCCGGATACTGTTGGATACGCCTTGCCTTGGGAATTCGAAAAGATAAACCATACACTAAAGACAAAAGTTTCAGGGATTGAAAAAGTGGCAATTTCTATGCACTGCCACAACGACCTCGGCTTAGCCGTTGCTAATTCACTTGCAGCTATACAAGGTGGAGCCGGACAGGTGGAGTGTACAATAAATGGTATTGGCGAACGGGCTGGAAATTGCTCAATGGAAGAGGTTGTAATGGGCCTAAGAACCCGTAAGGATTTTTTTAATGCGGATACCAGAATTAATGCCGTGGAGTTTGTAAGAGCCAGTCGTCTGGTTACAAAGATAACAGGGATACCTGTTCAGCCGAACAAGGCTATTGTCGGAGCAAATGCCTTTGCCCATGAAGCCGGTATTCACACTGACGGACTGTTGAAAGAGCGCAGTACTTATGAAATTATCAAACCCGAGTCAGTCGGGTTTTCCAGGATGAAACTAGTGCTTGGCAAACATTCAGGCAGGCACGCCTTTAAAACCAGGCTTCAGGAATTGGGCTACGAACTTGCAGAAGAAGATCTCGAAAAAGCTTTTGTGCGCTTTAAAGAACTGGCCGACAGAAAAAAAGATATTTTTGATGAAGACATAGAGGCACTTATTTCTGATGAAGTTTTCACTGTCCATGAGGTTTATCGCCTGGAGGCTTTAAAAGTATCGAGTGGGCTTAACATAACTCCAGAAGCTGTGGTTAGGCTATCCACCCCAGAGGGTGTGCAGGAGAAGGCTGGGACCGGCGACGGTCCGGTAGATGCGGTGTACCGTGCCATTGTCTCAATAACAGGAACAGGCAGCAAGCTCCTTAAGTTCGAAGTTAAAGCTCTCACAGGCGGCACTGATGCCTTGGGTGAAGTTGTGGCTATGGTTGAAGCAGGTAAGGAAACTGTGCGAGGACACGGGGCTGATACAGATATTATTGTAGCTGCTGCTAAGGCATATCTTTCCGCATTGAACAGGCTGGCTTCTAAAAAAAGTTAATACATACCAAACACCATTTAAGATTATTACGAAAACAGATGCGGTTCGTGCTTGGCTATTCTGTTTCTTCCTGCTTCCTTTGCTTTGTAGAGAGCTTCATCAGCCAGCCTTATTGTCTCTTGGAGTGATGAGCCGTCCAGCGGAAAACTGGCCACTCCGCCACTTATTGACAGCATTCCAAGTGGCTGCTTCTCTCTGTGGGCAAAGGGATGTTTGGCTATTGTCTGCCTGACCCTGTCAGCATATGAGTGTGCGCCTTCTTTTGTTATATCTGGTAAAAGCACGATAAATTCTTCTCCTCCGTAACGGGCGAATACGGAATTTTTACGTGTGGATTTGCGTACAAGAGCGGCAAGTTCTTTAAGAAGAACATCTCCCTCCGGGTGACCGTTGGTATCGTTAAAAACTTTGAAATTGTCAATATCAAAGAGGAAGATTGATACTGGTGTACTATCCAGAATTGCTTCTTCCACCGCTTTTTCAGCTTTATCGAAGAAATACCTTCTATTGTAAAGTCCGGTAAGAGGATCGGTACTGGCCTCCTGTTTTGCCCCTCCCATATATGCCTGATTGTTAAGCGCCGTGGCTGCAATATCGGCTATCATCACAAGCAGATTTGCTTCATTTCCTATAGTCATCCCCGGTTTGCTTATCGCAATAACGCCTAAAAGTCGGTTGTTAAAGGTAATCGGAGCTGCTATCCAAGGCTCTTTTTGACTGTAAGCTTTGGCATCTATATCTGCCTCTGGCAAATCACTATCGGAGTAACCGGCAGTTTTTACGATACGGTCCTGGCCAGCCTTACCCACAAGTCCTTGCCCCAAAGCGAAAGAGACAGGCTGATTAGGTGAAAAAGCAGATTTGTTAAAACTCTTTTTAAGAACTTTTTCTTCCTCGTCAAAGACATAAATATCTACCGTATCCGTGTTTGTTATGTCACGAACCAATCTTGTGACGGATAAGATGATCTCGTCGAAATCAAAAGTTGCGTTAAGACGCTTTACAGCAATGGGAACATTCAACATAAACGACAGGTAGCGGGCATTAAGAGCGTTTAGTTGGCTAACCTTGGCGTTTAGACTTCGTATATGCTGATCCTGGGTACGTTCTCCCTTGCTAATGGCACCTTTGTTTTTGGACACAGTCTTTCCACGCCCCACCGCAACACCCATACGGTATATGACAATGGCTGCGATGACAGCTCCTATAAGGCCCACAATCTCCGGGCTTAGTTGAAAATTTTCTATCTGAACTGGTAGTTCCATAACAAAGCTGAGGTTAAGATCTTTTCTTATCGGCATTATAGTTATATTTTTTAAAAATAGCACAATTCTAGACAATACATCTAAGGGCGACCTTGCTCTATCACTTATCATTTCGGATACTCCCCAATTTTCTAAAGGGAAGATAAGATATATTTTTCAGTAGTTTATTGTCCAGAGTTGATCGATTTTGCTTGATATATTAAGGGGGGAAGGCGAGGGCACAAATTAAGCATGCAAGAGATCTCGTCAGGATTGTTTTTTTTCCAACAATGTTTTAAGTTCGGTCATGAACTCGCTTATGTCCTTAAAGGAGCGGTAAACCGAGGCGAAACGAACATAAGCTACCTCATCAAGACTTTTAAGCCTATCCATTATTTCTTCGCCAATCAAAGAGGAGGGGATTTCGTTTTCTCCGGTTTCTTGAAACTTCCTCTCGACGGCATCTGCAACCTCTTCCAGCTTATCAGCGCTTATCGGGCGTTTTTCACAGGCCCTTGTAAGACCCTGTCGTATTTTCATCAGATTAAAACGTTCCCGGCGTCCGTCTTTTTTTACCACCATTGGTAGAGACTCCTCCACCCATTCATATGTAGTAAAACGTGATTCGCACTTTAGACATTCTCTACGCCTTCGGATTGCTTGCCCATCTTTTGAGGAACGGGTGTCTATAACCTTATCTTCCTGGTGGTTGCAAAAAGGACATTTCATCGGTTAAAGCCTCCGACTTTTAGTAAATTAATAAATTAAATAAGTTAAGTTAAATAGAGTAAGTAGATTCACATTTATCCCATAGGCATTGCAGATCAAGATTTTGTAAATGTGTTTGGTTGCATATCCTAAAGTGGCTAAGCAAACCACAACAAAAGGATAGCCATGAAAAAACAGCAACACCGACACGTAGTAAGAATAACTGTTTAAAACATATTTTCCAACCTCTTCCTTTGCATTTGATTCCCAAAACAGCTAACCCAAGTTCGACAGCAAAAACAAAAAAGTCATTCAACATCAATGAGTTACTGCTTCTTAGTAGATTTTTTCTACACTACAACTTTGAGACTTGATCGATATTTTTTCTAAACTGAAGGCCCTCATGGTTTAATTCGCAAACCTATTGAAATTACTGATAAAACCCCATTGCTGCGAGCCAGAGAGGATGTATTGACCGGGTGTTCGGTCACGGTCGATTCTTCGCTTGATTGAAGCAACAAGTTCGGGTGCGTATTGGATTTCATCAAGAATGAGCGGTGCTTTTCTGTTGTTTAGAAAAAGCTCTGGACCCTGACGGACATTATCGATATCCACGATCAAAGACCACGACCTGTGCCTGCTTACCCAGAGTATGCTGCAAGAGTGTACTCTTGCCAATCTGGCATGCCCCGCTGATGACCACAACTTATTCCGTCCTTTGCCTACTCCAAAGTAACACTATTGTGGCAACTGCAATGCCACACCAAAGCAATACCCATATTATTTCTGGCATCCAGGTTATATTGGCGAGGGTAGCACCGTCTCCGTAATGCCGTCCATCAATGAGATCGAGTGGGGCACGAGCGGCACTGACCATGATATAGACACCGGCAAACTCCATAACGCGTGGAAATATTTCACCAATGACATGGCCTAAAGAGACATACAGTGTACCGCTGATAATCAACATTATCAGTATGGTGATGATATCTCTGGCATACAGGATAGCCGAGAGCATAATCATACTTAGCATAAAGAAGGCAAGCCAACGACTGGCCGATCCACTTGCCTTGGCGAAGAGATAGATAATCGCACCCCATGCGACGGCACCGATATACCCGGAAAAAGTTACAAATGGTTGCCAGCCACCTTTGGTATAACACAGGCCGGAACCATTAAAGTGCAGCACTATTCGCTCAATGGAACCGCCGCTGGCCATCGCCGCTAGACCATGACTGATTTCATGAAAGTAAGTCTCCATCCAGGAAAACGGCCAATGAACAAAGGGAATAACAGATAAAAGGAATGCGCCAATGACAAAGAGGCTAAATTGATAATGGTGCTTCATATTTTAATAAGTTAGTATCAAGTTTTTCTTTGGTTCCACAGAATTAAATTAAGTAAAATGTTCCCCAAATTCGCACAGTAAGACAGGAAAGGGTAAAGCATTATGGCAGTTTATAAAGAGACTCTAATTAATTTGGGGAGGTCGTCTTTCGTCTTTTCTTCTTTAGCAAACCTAAATAATTTCATCAATAAACCCTAATTTCTTTGCCTCTTTAGACTGAAGCATCTGACTGTTTCTGGATAATCTTACTATTTTTTCTAAAGAAAG
>VAPH01074840.1_pt1 | contig 11479 bp, 11 predicted proteins | sample 3393861 | NCBI WGS metagenome assembly VAPH01 (sample SAMN08290439, study PRJNA428436) | hydrothermal vent metagenome | isolation source: Deep-sea hydrothermal vent chimney | place: Atlantic Ocean: South-mid Altantic Ridge | reverse complement strand
TTGATGCGACGTGCTCGGCGGCCGCGCTTAGCTCGGCAATGGGTCGTGTCGCTCGCGATGCCACGGCGAGACCTGCGGCACCTGCAAGGAGGAGACCGACGATACCTGCGATCGTAAGTTGACCCGCGAGCGCACGGAGTGCGGCGTCCGTCTCTTCGAGCGATCGTGCGATCTGGAGTACATCACCACCGGGCAACGGCATCGATACCATCCTGACGTGTTCCTCACCGATCCAGGCGCTGGAGAATGTTCGACCCGCCTTTCCCTGCTGTACGGCGAGTGTCGACTCGTCTATCGGTAGCTGTGGGTCCGAATCTCCGAGGGTGATGAGCGAACCGTCCGGCTTCAGGATCTGCCCGTACAGGGTGTCAAAGTTTCCAGGGGGTCGACCAAGCGACTCGGCAACGTTTGGCAGGAGATGTGCCGCGATCGGTCGTCCGCGGGGTGCTCCGGCAGCGGCCCGCAGCAAGCTCGATGCTCGGCCATCCAGGCTTTCATCGACTTGATTGACGAGTTGGGCTCGGGTGAGAAAGTAGGCGCTACCTGCGACGAGTAGAACTGCGGCGGCGACCGCCGCTGCCGATGCCAGCGCGACTCGGGTCCTGAACTTCACGGGTCCACCCGCGCAACATAACCCACACCCCGGACCGTCTGAACGATACGTGGTAGGCCGCCCTCTTCTGTCTTGCGTCGGATGTACCCGACGTATACCTCCAGGGGATTCGAGCTGGTGTCGAAGTCGTATCCCCAGATCTCTTCGTAGATGCGTGACCGCGGGATCACGATCCCCGCGTTCTTGACGAGAAGCGCCAGGAGGTCGAACTCCGTCTTGGTGAGGCTGATGTCGGTATCGCCCCGGCTAACGGTTCGTGCTGCGCTGTTCATCGTAAGGTCACCGACGCGTAGAACATCGGTTGTCGTGCCACCAGAGCGGCGCAGTAGTGCCCTGATGCGGGCGAGCAGCTCCTCAAGAGCAAACGGCTTCACAAGGTAGTCGTCGGCTCCGGCGTCAAGCCCGGCAACACGATCACTCACTTCGTGACGGGCGGTGAGCATAAGCACCGGTGTCGTGATGCCGCGACTGCGGATGAGCCGACAGGTCTCGAGTCCGTCGAGGTGCGGCATCAGAATGTCGAGGAGGACCAGATCGACAGAGCCGATCCGTAGCTGCTCCAACGCGGCCGCTCCATCATTTGCGGTGATAACGTTGAACCCTTCGAATAGAAGCGCGCGCTCAACCGCGTCTCGAATTGCAGGATCGTCCTCCGCAATGAGGATCGTTGCATCGTCCGTTGTCATCGGTCCGTCTCTGTAGATCGGTTCTCATCTTCGTCTGCATCGGTTCGATTCGTGTGACAATCACATGAGAACCCGATGAGAGAACCCGTGACACCAGAACGTAGGTTGGGTCCGTGGCTCCCCGGGACTCATCTACTCACTCCGGCACGATGACCGTTCGAATCGGCGCCGTGCCCGCCGCCAGCCCATCGAGGACGCGGTTAACTGCGGCGGCTTCAAGGGGGACGGTGGCGCCGATCAGCGGCTCGACGGAGAAATCGCCGGCTGCCGCAAAGGCCATGAGGTCGTGCAGGTCTGCAAGTGTGTGATCGGAGCATCCGATGAGTTCGCGTTCGCCGGCGACCAGGTCGGTGTAGGGTCCGATGGAAAGGGTATCGGGAGTGAGACCGACGGCGACTGCCCGTCCGAGTGGATTGAGGGAATCGAGACAGGTGCGCATCAACTGCGTCGATCCGACCAGCTCGAGCGTGACATCGGCTCCGCCCGCCTCGCGGATCGCGCCCACCGGGTTCGCACGACCATCGATCGGCTCGGCTCCGAGGTCAGCTGCGGTTGCCAGCTTCGACGCGTCGATGTCGACTGCGAAGACGCGACGCGCTCCGAGGATGAACGCCAGCTGGATTGCTGACATGCCGAGTCCGCCTGCGCCGAAGATTGCGACGTCCTCTCCCTCGACAAGCCTGCCCTTACGTAGGGCATGCAGAGATGTGGACGATGAGCATCCCATCACGGCGGCTGCCCGATCACTCACCACTGACGGTACGACAACCGTGTTGCGTTCCGGAACGGTCACGTACTCGGCGTAACCCCCGTCGCGGTCTTTCCCGACCATTTCCCCGGCCGCGCAAAACCGCTCACGACCCGACACGCAGAACGTGCAGACTCCGCAACCGACCGTGTAGTGCACGACGATTCGGTCCCCAACGCGACGGCTCTCGCATGCGGTGCCAACCTCGACGACTTCGCCCGCTACTTCATGGCCGAATATCCGCCCGGAATCCACGGCCGGAAAGCCGGAACGGTAGTGGAGATCCGACCGACAGATGCCGGCCGCCAGCACGCGAATCCGGACATCCACCGATCCGAGCGTGCCCTGGACGACAGCCTCCATTGTGAGAGGCCGGCCGGGTTTGGTGAAACGGAGTGCCTTCATTTCGTGGAGAGTAGCCTGCGACGACTGGTCTAATCGCCGCTGCGACAGGATTAAGGATTCGCTAAGGTAGCGGATCTGGAGGCACAAGGGGTACGAATGCAATTCGTAACGTATGCCGGTCTCGTGGTACGCCGCGTGTGGGCCAAACGAGGAACCCTTATCGGGTCGTTCCTCGGGTCGGCAATCGTGATCAGCCTGTTCGTTGTTGTCCCGCTGTACGAGGATTCCATCAAGGCGGTTGACCTCCAGTTCACTCTGGCCGGTGCCGGTGATGACGGTACGGCGATCATGTTGAGTACCACCATGAACGACTTCAACCTCACCATTGCGGGTGAGAACAGGGACGCTGTCGTCAGGAACGGTGAGAAACTCGATCCCTGGTATACCCAAAGCTTCGAGTGGTTTCGATCAAGGGAGTTCGTTGTCATTCCCATCGAGGGTGCGGTGACGACAGAACTAGGAGAACGGCTTAGTTGGCTCGACCTTGCAGAGCAGTGGCGAGAACGAAAAGCCGCCTTCGTGCCTGAGACGCCGGACGAGACGTTCGACGAATCTCCGCCGTACCCGGTTCCGCCGCGAGAAGCACTTCAGTATCGGGCATGGGGCGGTGCGGACATCGAGTCCCGGGTGATGTTGATTTCGGGAGCATGGCCGGAGCCTGGTGCGATGCGCGCTGTGGAAGACGTCGGTGTGGTGCTCCAGGGGGTTGTCGGAATTGGCCTGGCAAACACGATGGGTCTGTCAATAGGGGATCGTTTCCTGACGCGTCCGCTAGTGGTTGAGGCCTCCGGGTTCGCAATTGTCGAGGTTGCTGCAATTGTCGAGGCCGTAGATTCGAACGACGCGTACTGGGGGATCAGCCGACCGAACGACCTGATGTTCTATGAGCTGGAATCCTTCGAGTCCTGGATGGTCGGCATTCCGGTCGACCCGGGAACCGATCCCTGGGAGAGGGAGCGTACGGGTTTCTTCGGGGCGATCGTGAACCAACGATTCAGATACGACTTGGACACCGATCAGGTTGCATTCAAGGACATCCCCGAACTTCGCAATGTCATCTCCCAGATGCGCACCAACTCTGCTCGCGAGACACAGGGGCGGGTGGTGACCGAATCTTCACTGATCCGGCTCCTTGACCAGTTCGATACGCGTTCGGTTGTGGTTGGCGCCCCAATTCAAGCGATTCTGGCTCTCGTCGTTGGTGGCGCTATCTACTTCCTTGTTTACACCGCGTCGTTGACATTGGAACGTGAGGGCACAGAACTGGCATTGCTGTGCTCAAGGGGCGCGGGAACCTGGCAAACAGTCGGGATCCATATCACCCAGTCGGCGATCGTCACCGTGGGTGCAGCGGCCGTTGCCCCGTTATTGGCGCGCGCCCTCGTTGCGATCACCGGACGTGTGCCTCCGATGTCAGATCTGACCGGTGGTGGGGCGCTCGGCGTGACCGAGGCGCAATCGCTGCGGCCGTTTCTGGTTGGTGGCGCCATCCTCGCGTTCGGGGCTATGGGGCTAGCGATCGTTCCTTTTGCGCGCCGATCGGTCTTAGAGCTCCGTGTCCTTGCGAGCCGTCCGACAACACAGTCGATCTGGCAGCGGTACAACCTAGATCTCTTTGCCGTGGCACTCTCGTTGGTGGTTCTCCTCCAGCTCCGGCAGCGCGGGTTCATCATTTTCGAGGGTGACAAGGTTGAGCTGGATCCAATCGCTGTCATATTCCCCGTCCTTCTGTTGTTCACGGGGGCGTTGTTGCTTCTGAGACTTCTGCCCTTCGTGTTGCGCGTCGTCGGGTGGGCCATGACGCGATCCGGGAGCCTCTCGTCTGCGCTTCCGGGCTGGCACCTATCCCGTAACCCGGTTGCCTACGGCCGACTCGCTCTCCTTGTCTGGCTGACATCCGGACTCGGAGCGTTCGCCCTGACCTATGCGAACACCCTGAATACGTCGTTCGCTGACCGCTCGGTGTTCGAATCAGGGGCCGATGTTCGCGTTGTTGGCGCTCATGCCGGCTATCTCGACCTGGGTGATGAATTCACGACAACTCCCGTCATGAGGACTGTCGGCGGGCCGTCACAGCGTGGCCGTCTGGCTCAGATACTGGCCATTGATCCCGAGACGTTTCCGACCGTTACCGGTTGGCGCGACGACTACTCCCCGCTACCACTTGAAGAGGTGTTCACGGCGTTGCGTCCCGACGAGGAGGTCGCGCGTGTCGGTATCGAGCTGCCGGAGGATGCAACCGGTCTTCGTTTTGAGGGCATTGTCCAGCCACCGACCGTTCTTGCAAGTTTGGACTCGCCCGACCCTCGGGAATCGGCCGTCAGCGTGGTAGTCAAAGTCATGGATGCGAGAGGCAGGCTCTGGACGATCGTCTCATCCGAGGAGTTGACGTTCGAGGAATGGAAGTCCGTCGAAGTCGACTTTTCGGCCGGTCTCCAACTCACGAGTGGGGCCAAGAGGTATGTCGACCCTCCGGTTGGCCCATTCGAGCTCCATACGCTCTGGTTTGAACTCGGTTCGAACCGCAACGGGCTCCGAAGCAATGGGGATAACGTCTATATCGACGACATGGTCGTGACGACAGCCTCCGGTGAGGTGCCGCTCGACCTCTCCGAACTTGAGTCGGTAAACGGGCTATCGCACCGAAGCAACGTCGCAAATCTCGATCTCATCCAAGATAAATATGAGGCCGTCCCGCCCGGCTTCGCAATTCCGGCAGTTGACGACATGCGACAAGATCCTCTCTTTCGGGACGGCTCCTCCGACCTCTTCAGGTCTCCGAGGAGAACGACGCAGAGCACGCTGATTCCCGAGCTTCGCTACCGCGTGGCGCCGTTGAATGTGCTCGTGGACGGGGACGTGCAGTCATCCACGGGTCTCGATGTCGGTACCGGGGTCCGGATCTCGATCGGCCTTGTGGATCTCGATGTCATCATGGTCGGGAGGATTGATCTGATGCCGACGATGACCGACAAACGGTTCACCGGCAAGATGGTGTTCGACCAGCGTCCTCTCGTCGCCGCTCTCAACGGTGCCGCTACCTGGAGTGTGAATCGTCCGGTCGCGGCTGTGGCGGGTGCCGACGAGTTATGGATCAAGACCGAGAACCCCGATGCGGCGGTCCGGCGGGCGACGGGTGAACTGGGCACGGCTCCGGACGAGACGTACACAGCACGGGGGAGCGCGGCGGATTTCGCCGGGCGCCCCGTACAGATCGGTCTTGTCGCGATCTTGTTTGTTGGCGCCGTGACATCTGTTGTGCTGGCTCTCGCAGGTGTTGTTAGTTATGTGCTCCTTGCCGTGTCGCGCCGTGCGCGCGAGATGGGAATTCTCCGCGCAATGGGGTTTCCTCGTCGCGGCGTCGCGATGACTTTTGCCCTTGAACAGGTTGTCGTTCTCGGACTTGGATCGGTCATCGGTGTGTACGGCGGGGTGCAGCTCATGCGTTTGATGGTGCCGTTCCTTCAGCTTGGCGAGACCGCCGAAGTCGTCGAACCAACGGTCCGTCTCGCTGTGGCGGTGCCGGTTCTACTTAGTTACGTTGCTGTCGTGGCGGTGTTGCTGGTCGGGGCTGTGTTGTGGGCGACACGACGGGTGTCCGTGTCACAGATGAGCGAAGTGCTCCGGGAGGTGGAACGGTGACGGCGGCGATGGTGGAATGTGTCGATCTCATCAAGATCCACAAACAGGGTTCGCTTGAAGTTGTGGCACTTCACGGGTTGAACTTCTCGATGGAGGAGGGCGAGTTCGTGTCGGTGGTTGGTGCATCGGGAGCGGGGAAGTCGACGCTGCTGAGAGTCCTGGCCGGCCTCGAGCAACCATCGGCAGGGTCGGTAACGGTTGATGGTGTGGACCTGTCCGGGATCGACCGGCGAGACCTCACTAACTACTACCGCAGGAACGTTGGATTCTTGTGGCAGGACTTCCACCGCAATCTGCTTCCCTACCTGAAGGTACGCGCCAACGTCGAGTTGCCGATGCTGCTTGCCGGTGTTGGAGCCCGCAGGCGCAAGGCGCGAGCATTGGCCCTGCTCGAAGCTGTGGGTCTGCGGAATCTAGCGTTCGCCAGAGTTGGAACCATGTCCGGTGGAGAGCAGCAACGACTTGCCATGTGTGTCGCTCTGTCGATGCAGCCGAAGCTCCTACTCGCTGACGAGCCTACCGGAGAGCTCGACACGCTCAGCTCGATCGGGATCTACGAATTACTTCGAGGGATGTGCGATGCGGAGGGACTCACCGTTCTCGTGGTCACCCACGATGTGGCGCTTGCGACACGAACCGACCGGGTGGTTCGGCTTGCCGACGGCAGGCTTGTTACTACCCAGGGTGGAGCCAACGAGGCCGTCGTGCAGGTCTCGCCGGATGGCACAGTACAGCTTCCTAGGGAGATGTTGCGTGCCGCGGGGATCGGTACAACGACCCGGGCGAAACGAACCGATGATGGCATTTTGATCCGACCGATGGACTCCTACGATGCTTGAACTCCGCAATGTCTCGAAGGAATACGTACCCGGAGCTGTCGGCGCCGCTAATTGCAGCATGGAGGCCGAGCGTGGAGAGTTCATCGCACTCTTCGGTCCGTCCGGATCAGGGAAGACATCGCTGTTGCAAATCGCCGGGTTGTTGATGCGCCCCGACAGCGGTGAAGTGTGGATGGATGGGGAGCGCAGGGACGACGTGTCAGAGGCCACGGCCGCCCGTGTGCGCCGTTCCAAGCTAGGTTTCATCTTCCAAACCTCAGGCCTCCTTCCGTTGTTGTCGGCTCACGAAAATGTCGACATTTCGCTCCGGCTGCTTGGTGTTGGAAGGAGGGACAGGACAGGTGCGGTCGAGTTCGCTCTCGATCGGGTTGGGATGCGCAATCGAGCGGCACACCGTCCCGAGGAGCTATCGGGTGGCGAGCAGCAGCGGGTCTCGATTGCTCGAGCGCTGGTGCATGAACCGGCGTATCTGTTTGCCGATGAACCAACGGGGGAGCTAGATACTGCGACCGGTGCTGCGATCCTGAGTCTGCTGCGCGATGTGGCACACAACAACACCGCGGTGATCATGGCCTCACACGACCCGGCCGCTATCGAGTTCGTGGACCGAGCCCTCTATGTGAGCGATGGCCGTCTTTCGCACCCTCCCAAGCGGGCGCTGGTGCGCTGGCTCACCGATGGAACACCAATCGATGCGGCCACACGCCCCTAGCGCGTGTTTTCGGCCGAGAGGAGTGCGCCGCAGCTGAGCGCCACAATCAAGATTTTGTGGATCCATCGCCGCTTGGCTCGCCGGGATTGGGTAGGTACCTGTTGCGGGCAGTGGTTCCATACTCGTACGATGGTCGACGAGTGGAATCAAAGAGAGGAAGGTCGCATGCATTGGAATCGACTGGTCGCCCTTGCGGGCGTGATTATTGGAATCATTGGACTATCACTAGAGGGTCTGACGACCGAAGGGGAAGCACTCCTGCCAAACCTCAGCGCGGCGAACCCTGCCTTTCCCGACGGGATCCCGACCATCTGGGGTGGACTCGCCACATGGGCGCAACCGGTACTCGTAATACTCATCCTTGCGGTGGTGATTCTGGCGCTGCGTCCCGACCGAGCGGCGGCCATGGACCGTACGTCGTCGATGATCGTATCGGTGATTGGTGTCGCTCTTCTGGCCTACGCGGTTGTCAGAATGCTTGATGCCGGCGATAAAGCCGATGGGCTCCAGGCGGCGTTTGCGCAGGCAGCGAGTGCGGGAGCGATCCCGACGGCGTTCACCGTCGCTACAGGATTCGGCTTTCTCATACTGATCGTGGGCACGGTCCTTGTGATATTTGGCGGGGCAATGGGATTCGTAGGATCCGACGACGAGTAGCTGATCCCTTGTCGATAGTAGGTTTCGGGTCACCACGGTGACCCGAAACTTCGTTCTGGCCGATTCTTTGCCCTTGTTGCTGCTTGTTGTGACAGTGGCTTCGTGAGTGAACTACCGGCTAGTCGCGGAAGGGGAGGACACAGAACTCGTTACCCTCCGGGTCCGCGACGACTTCCCAGGCAATCTCGTCGAGAACATGTTCGGCGAAGACTTCGCCGCGATGTGACACTCTTTGGCAACGACCTCCCTCCCATCCCGGCAATGGCGGAGTGAGAAGGAGGTCGTTGCGTTGTGGCATTGATTGTCGGCGTCAGGCTTGTGTCGGATCTACGACGATTGTCCCACCGGTTCGTGTCCCACTCCAGATTTCGATATCAGCCGCCAGGTCCAGGGACTCGACGGGCGCGGAGCCTTCGTACACACCCCAGCTCTCGCGTGGCAGCATCCACATCACCTCGAACTCGTTGCCATCGGGATCAGCCCCGTAGAGGCTTTTTGTGGCCCCGTGACTCGACTCGCCCGTGTATGTGCCAAGGTCCTTGAGTGTCGTACGGGCCGCGGCAAGGTCCTCGATGGTGTCCACCTGCCAGGCAAGGTGATAGAGCCCCGGGGCACGCCGAGGAGGCTTGCTCGCACCGGCGCCGATTCCGAAGAGACCAAGGTCGTGATGGTTGCTCCCGTGATCGAGCCGTAGGAACGCCGCATTGGCCCGAGGCTCGCGCGCGATTACATCCATGTCGAATGCCGTAGTCCAGAACTCGATCGACCGCTCCAGGTCGCTCACGAAGAGCACGGCATGATTCAGGCGCACGGCCGGGATGCTCATCCCGCGTCGTCCTGCTTCACCGCCTCGATGTCGATTTCGATCTTCGCGGTCTTACCGATCATGACCCCTCCGGTCTCAAGGGCCTGGTTCCATGTGAGTCCGAACTCCTCACGGTTGATCTCAGTTGATGCGTTGAACACGGTTCTTACACCGCCCCATGGGTCGAGTACCTCGCCGCCGAAGACTAGATCAAGCGTCACTGGTTTGGTGATGTCACGGATGGTGAGGGTTCCATCGAGAGTGAATCCGCCACTCGAAATCGGCCGGATGGCTGTGCTCTTGAATGTCGCTGTCGGATACTGCTCAACATCGAAGAAGTCTGCCGAGCGGAGGTGATCGTCTCGATCTCCGACTCCGGTATCGATCGACGCGACGTTGATGGTCACCCCGGTAGTAGAGGCGAGTTGGTCATCCGTCACATTGATCTCGCCCGAGAAGTCGGTGAAACGTCCGCGGACCTTTGCGGCCACGAGGTGCCGGATGGTGATGCTGATGGCCGAGTGGGTGGTATCGATGACGTAACGTCCCGGTGCGGGAAGTGTCGAATTGCCGGCTGCGGGAGCAGCCTCAGGTGCTGACGTAGTCATAGGAGAAATCCTTCCTAGTTGATAGTTGACGACTCAACAGTTGACCATACAGCATGAAATGTTGACTTGTCAACAAATTTCATGGTAGGTTCTCCGTATGCCGGGAAGCAGCATGTTCGACAAGCGAATCGATACGTTCGGTCGTCTCCTTGAGGTTCGGGCCCGGCTGGATCGCGAGCTCGGTCAGTCCCTGGAGGAATCCCACGACCTGTCTCACACCTGGTTTGAGGTACTGCTGCGCATCGGTCGCGCTAATGAAGAACGCCTCAAGATGTGTGACCTGGCGAATGAGATTGCGCTCACAACCGGTGGCGTGACTCGTCTGGTTGACCGGATGGTCGATGCCGGCTACATACTGCGGGTCCCGTCACCCTCAGATCGCAGGGTGCAGTTCATTGAGCTCACCGACACCGGACGTACGTTGCTCGAAGACGCGTGTGCTACCCATCTCGGGGACCTTGAAGATCAGATGTTCTCGCGTTTGACGATACGTGAAGCTGAGCAGCTTGATGCTCTGTTGGAGAAGCTGCGCTGAATCCGGTGGTCTGCGGCAGGCGTTGTCCGGACTACGAGATGATGGAGTCATCCATCCCGGATATCTGGCGCAGCAAGTCGGTTTGACCGGTGTGGTAGGTGTCGTGCCACAGCTGGAAGCGGATCCGCTCGGCCAGCGTCTCGCCGTCCTCGTCGCGAGTAGCGAGAGTATCCCCGGCGGCGGAGAGGGCGTCCGCGACGGCGTGTTGACTTTTGCCGACAAGATCGATGAGATCCTCGAGTGAGACGACATCGGGGCCGTCCTCGGTGATGGGATCGGCCTCTCTTCGATACGGATCGGCGTGTGGTGCGAACAGCGGCTCGGCCCCCAGCATCACCAACACGTCATCACGACTCACCAGAATGTGACCGATAACCCAGTTCATGCAGTTGATGTTGTACGGCGCCTGGGTAAGGGCCTGAACGTGTGTGAGTCCCTTGTTCTGTTCGCGTATGATCCACGTGTTGCGCCGGTAGTCGGCGATCAGTCCCTCGGCCGTGGTCATCATCGTCTCCTCACTGCTCGGATGAGCTGCCCGTTCTTTTCCGAAGCCTACGTAAAGTCCCGATGGACGCGGCTCGCGGTCGGCCCGCGCTGGCCTTGATACTTGCTCCCGGCTCCGGCACTGCCGTAGGGGTTTTCTGCCGGTGTTGAGAGTTGATAGAACGACACCTGTCCGATCTTCATTCCGGGGTAGATGGCTATCGGCAGGTTTGCCACGTTCGAGAGCTCGAGGGTTACCTGCCCGTTGAAACCAGGATCGATGAAGCCGGCGGTTGAGTGAATCAGAAGTCCGATCCGGCCGAGACTCGACTTCCCTTCAAGACGAGCAACGATGTCGTCTGCAAGCCCGATCACCTCCGCTGTCGCCCCAAGCACGAATTCGCCCGGATGTAGAATGAAGGGGTCGTCCGGTGTCGCCTCGACCTCCTTTGTCATGTCCTCCTGCGGTGCCTTGGGGTCGATGAGTGCGTACTTATGATTCTCGAAAACACGAAAGGATGCGTCACATCGCAGGTCAACGCTCGATGGTTGGACCATGGCCTCATCGTATGGATCGATGATGATCCGGGCCTCGGCGACTGCTTGTTTGATGGTCCGGTCGGAGAAGATCATGCGGTGAATAGTAGCGAGACGGTCGACGCCGGTTTCGTAGTCGATGCGGTTGATGGGCAGAAGATCGGCGGCGTGGTGAGGACCATAGTTTGCGTTGATCTCTGGTCAGACGA
>VAPH01031490.1_pt1 | contig 11479 bp, 10 predicted proteins | sample 3393861 | NCBI WGS metagenome assembly VAPH01 (sample SAMN08290439, study PRJNA428436) | hydrothermal vent metagenome | isolation source: Deep-sea hydrothermal vent chimney | place: Atlantic Ocean: South-mid Altantic Ridge | reverse complement strand
CATATTTAAATAATAATGCAACACAAAATCCTACGACAAATGCAAACCTTAATTGCGTTATAATATTTATAAATTAAGTTTAGTTTTACACAAAAACTAAACGATATCAATGAGTTAGCAATAATTAAATTATACTATGTTATTTAATGTTCCACGTGGAACATTATTTAAAAATAGATTAGAGAGGTGAATTAGTTTGTATTTTTATAATACAGAATATGATGTGGTTGTTGTAGGAGCTGGTCATGCTGGTTGTGAGGCAGCACTAGCGGCTGCCAGAATGGGGATGAAAACTGCTATTTTTTCTATAAATATAGATAATATAGGCCATATGTCATGTAATCCCGCTATAGGAGGTCTTGCTAAGGGACACTTGGTTAAAGAAATAGATGCGCTTGGTGGCCAGATGGGAATTAATACCGATCTTAGTGGAATCCAGTTTAAGACACTTAATATGAGTAAGGGTCCTGCGGTATGGTCGCTACGTTCTCAGTCTGATAGAATTGTATATAAAAATATAATGAAAAAAACTCTGGAAAACCAATCCGGCCTGGATATAAAACAAGGTGAGATAATTAATGTATTTACTAATGATAAGGGTATTTTAGCCGGCGTCGAATCGGCTTTAGGTGTTAGGTATCGTGCCAGGAGAGTGATTATCACTACTGGAACCTTTTTAAATGGCTTAATCCATATAGGATTAAACAATATGCCTGGTGGAAGGGCAGGAGAATTTTCTGCTACTGGTTTATCAGGATGTCTGAGTTCACTTGGATTCAGGGTTGGTAGGCTTAAAACTGGCACTCCTCCAAGAATAGATTCAAAAAGTATAGACTTCTCAGAAGTAGAGGTTCAAAAAGGAGACCCAGAGCCTGATATGTTCTCTTTTCTTAGCTCTAAACCTGTTTTGCCACAGTTAGATTGCTATAGAACATATACAAATGAACAAACCCATGAGATAATCCGAACAAATCTCAATCGTTCTCCGCTTTATTGCGGTAATATAAAAGGTGTAGGACCGAGATACTGTCCCTCTATTGAAGATAAAATTGTCAGGTTCTCGGATAAGTCGCGCCATCAGGTTTTTCTTGAGCCTGAAGGGCTTGATACCACAGAATACTATGTAAATGGTATATCAACGAGTCTTCCGTTTGATGCTCAGGTTGCTCTAGTTCAAAGTATTTCTGGGTTGCATAAGGCCCAAATAACGCGCCCAGGCTACGCTATTGAGTATGATTTTATTGATCCAACACATTTAAAACCATCATTAGAAACAAAGATTATAAGTGGCCTTTACCTTGCCGGGCAAATAAATGGAACATCAGGCTATGAAGAGGCTGCAGCCCAGGGACTTATGGCAGGGATTAATGCTTCTCTAGCAGTACAAGGGATGGATTCCCTTGTATTAAAAAGATCAGAGGCTTATATAGGAGTACTGATAGATGATTTGGTTACGCGCGGTACAGAGGAGCCTTATCGTATGTTTACGTCAAGAGCAGAATATCGTTTACTTCTTAGGCAGGATAACGCATGGGAGAGACTTACTCCGCATGGAATAAGGGTAGGACTGGTAGGTGGAGAGCGTGAAAAGATATATCATAAGCTATCAGCAGAAGTTAATGCTGCTTTAACCTATCTTAAAAATACGAGGGTGATCCCTAAAAAAGGGCTTAGTTTTGTTAACACAGATGTTATAGCTCCGGGAAGTTCTTTCTACCAGATCTTAAAGAGACCTGAAATTACAATGAATGATATTATTGAAAAAAACCCAGGTGGACTATCATTAAGCGCAACAGCCAGAAAAAAAGTTGAGATAGAAGTTAAATATGAGGGATATGTGGCAAGACAGGTGCAGGCTGTGGAGCGATTTAACAATATGGAGCAGAAATCAATACCGGAAAACTTCGATTATAGTGGTCTAAGCGGGCTTTCTAACGAAGTAAGGGATAAACTTGAAAAAATAAGACCTAGATCTGTAGGTCAGGCCAATAGAATTCCAGGAATAACACCTGCAGCCATATATGCTTTATTAATTGCGCTCGAAAAAAGAAGAAAAGTTTCAACACAATAAAATAATGAGTACTGAGAATTTAGATGATCCTAATTCCCGTAGTTTGAGCTTCAAAGATGAGTTAAAACGTGGCGCTAAACTACTAGGTTTAAATATTTCTAATAATAAACTCAACTCTTTTGATATATACAGAACTGAACTTCAGAAATGGGGGAAAGTATATAACCTTACTTCTAATTTATCAGATAGCGACATTCTTACCCGTCATTTTCTTGATTCTCTTATTTATCTAAAAGGATTTCCTGAACAGAAAAACCTTACCGTGGCTGACATAGGTACAGGAGCGGGTTTCCCTGGAATTCCTTTGTCAATAATGCAATCAGACATGACTGTTACATTATTGGAGCCAACTGGTAAAAAAATAATATTTCTGAATAATATTGTGAGACGTTTGAATTTAAAGAATGTCCGAGTACTCCAGATGCGCGCAGAGAATTATAAGGATGAATATGATTATTCTGATGTTTTTGATGTTATTGTTTCACGTGCACTTTTTGACTTAACTGACTTGGTAAGAGTTACATCTACAATGATGCAGCCAGGTGGTAGGTGGATATTAAGTAAAGGCCGCAGATACCTTCATGAACTTAAAAAAGAGCTTGGAAATATCGAGATAAAAAGGGTGTCAATACCTTTTGAAAATGTGGATAGATGGTTGATAATCTTGATAACTTAAAATGTTCCCCGGGGAACATTTTAAGTTATCTCTTTATATTCAGTAATTTACGGCTTTGTATTGTTTTGTCAATATATTGTTGACATTTAACATAATACGTAAATCGGTATGTTAAGTTTGTAATCTTTAATAAATTGTAAGAAGTTTTAAAAAAAGTATAAACAGGCTTTATTAATGTCTACTTTGTTTATCTTTATAAAGCAAGTATTTTAAAGAAAATATGATAATAAGTAAGGAAATAAGTCTTATTAAGTGTTAATAGTTTTCAATATGCCATAAATAGATATTTTTACAGGTTATTGAAGTTGACAATATATATTATTGGAATATAATTAATTATGAAAGTAGTGTAAATCTAATTAGTATAAGGAGGTGTGGATCATGGAAAAAGGAAAAGAACTGCAAGAAGGAGTAAGACCAGAAACCTCAAGAGCTCTTTCACCTTTTGACGAAGCAGAAAGGTGGTTTGAGGATGCCTTTAGAAGACCTTTGTCTTTGTTTGGTCTTGGTCCATCGTGGTTGCCTAAATTAAGGTTTTCGGAAATGGAGGCTGTTACACCATCTGTGGATATCTTTGAAGACGCTAGCAACGTGGTAGTAAAAGCGGAAATTCCCGGAATAAAAAAAGAGGATATTGATGTGCGTTTGACTGACGATGTTATTACTATTTCCGGGGAAAAGAAGAAAGAAGATAAAGTAGAAAAGAAAAACTACTGTAGGTTGGAACGTTCATACGGCTCCTTCACACGTAGTTTCCGGTTGCCAAAAGAGGTCCAGGCAGACAAGGCAAACGCAAAATTCGAAAACGGGATACTTGAAATAAGTATTCCAAAAACAGAACAGGCAAAGAATAAAGAAAAAAAGATCAATATTAGTTAGCAAAGTTAAGATAAGGGCTTGCGCATATAACTTTATAGATTTAGCGCAAGCCCTTGTCTTTTAATGTTCAAAGCTAAATCGTAAAAATTCTTCCCTTTCTCGAAAAAGCTGGCTGTAGCCAGGTTTATCCAGAACCAGTAAATCATAAATAAAATTACATTTTTGGCGCTTTTGTTAAACTATACAGTTATGTCTGCCAGAGATCTTATAATCGAAGGTGCGCGCCAGAACAACCTTCAAAACATAACTCTCTCTTTACCACAAGACAGGGTGATAGTTATAACCGGAGTTAGCGGCTCCGGAAAATCGTCACTTGCATTTGATACCATTTTTGCCGAGGGCCAGTGGAGGTTCATAGAATCTCTCTCAACGTATGCTCGTCTGTTTCTTGAAAAGATAGACAGACCGGATGTAGACTCTATCCGCAATATACGTCCGGCCATTGCACTTGAGCAGAGAAACTCTACGCGTGGCGCACGTTCAACCGTTGGCACAGACACGGAGTTGTATGACTATTTCCGACTTCTCTACGCCGCGCTTGCACGGCCCAAATGCCCATCTTGCAATAAAGAACTTCTTAAATGGACGCCCTCGGCGGCCGTGGCCCATCTTATTGAGTCCAGGTCCGGCAGCCGTGCTCTTATAAGTTTTGAGTCTGATGCTGACCGTATCGAAATGCTCCGGCGACAGGGATTTCTTCGGTTTAGGCAAAACCACAAAGAGATAGATGGTGATCCCCTGCCCGGTCCTATAGAGGTTATTGTTGACCGGCTTGTGATAAATTCGGAAAACAGAAGCAGACTTGCCGACTCATTTGAAACTGCCTGGAAGCAAGGCGGGGAGATGGTTCTGATTGATATGCTGCATGAGGGTGTAGAGAAAATTTCATCCAGATTTATCTGTAGCGATTGTGGTATCGAGATTCCGGAACCTCAGCCACTTTTGTTTTCATACAATCATCCAATCGGCGCTTGTCCAAGCTGTAATGGGTTTGGCAATATACTAAGTTATGACCCTGACCGTGTAGTTCCTGATAAAACTCTCTCCCTGGCCCGTGGTGCGATCGAGCCATGGGCAAAGCCGTCTCACCATGACTGGTATCGTCAGTTCTTGGACCAGGCATCTCGGGCCGGTATTGATATAAATATTCCCTTTGGCCAGTTACCAGCCAAGCAAAAATCTCTAATTTTTGATGGTGCTCCAGATGTTTACTCTATCGGAGATTTTTTTAAAGAGCTTGAATCACGTCGCTATAAACTTCATATCCGTGTTTTTCTCAGTCGGTACAGGCGTGCTTTTCCCTGCCCTGATTGCAGAGGTGCACGGTTACGACCAGAATCTCTAAGTTATCGGCTTGCTGGTCAGTCAATTGCCGATATTGCGGACATGCCCCTTGACAGGCTGGATCAGTGGCAGGCTTCGCTTAAACTATCTGAGTACCAGCGTGAACTTGCGGGAGAAGCACTTCATCTAGTCCAGAGCAAACTCCGCTTTCTTCGCCGTGTAGGTCTGGATTACTTGACAATGTCCAGACAGACTAGAACCCTCTCAGGTGGTGAAGCACAGAGAATAAATCTTTCTAACCAGCTTTCAGCTCGTCTGACCGGTACACTTTACGTACTGGATGAGCCTACTGTAGGGTTGCATGCAAGGGATACGGAGCGGATATTGTCAATTCTTAAGGATCTCTCCAGGATGGGAAACAGCGTGATTGTGGTTGAACACGACAGGACAATTATCGAGTCGGCAGACTGGGTAGTAGAGATGGGACCGGGTGGTGGACATTACGGAGGAAAGGCACTCTATAACGGCAGTTCATCCGGGTTTCTTGATACAGATTCACTAACAGCAAAATATCTTACCGGAAAAGAGGCCATACCTACTCCACTTTCATGGCGCCGCAGAAAAACGGTAAAGTGGCTGACACTGGAAGGTGCTTCGGAAAATAATTTAAAAAATATAACCTTATCTGTTCCACTGCAAACCTTTACATGTATAACCGGTGTTTCCGGCTCTGGAAAATCCACTTTGGTAACTGATACACTGTATCCAGCAGTATCAAGAACTCTTAAAGCGGACTTTGGATCTGCTAATTCCACGGACGTTTTGTTTAAAGGTAAAGTGCTTAAAGGCGTGAAGAACCTTAAGGGCGTGAAACTCATAGACCAAACACCGATTGGTCGGAGCCCGAGGTCAAATCCTGCCACCTACCTGAACGTGTTTAGTTACATTCGAAAAGAGTTTGCCGCACAGCCAGAGGCAAGACGGCTAGGGTTTTCTGCTGGCAATTTTTCCTTTAACGTTCCGGGTGGACGGTGTGAGGAATGCAAAGGTGAGGGAAGCCAGAAGCTGGAGATGTATTTTTTTGAGGATCTATACGTAATGTGTGACGAGTGCAAGGGCCGACGTTATAGGCATGATATCCTTTATATTACCTATCTTGGCAAAGACATTCACCAAGTACTTGAGATGACAATTGATGATGCCATAGACCTATTCTGCGCTGTGCCGGCTATTACTAAACGTCTTACTCCGCTTGCGGAAATCGGACTGGGATATCTCAAACTCGGCCAGCCAGCTCCGACTCTTTCTGGTGGTGAGGCACAGAGGCTAAAGATATGCGCGGAACTTGGAACCACCACCGGGCGGGGGGGAATACTATATATATTGGATGAACCCACCACCGGGCTTCATTTTCATGATATCAAAAAGTTTCTTGCCATTTTAAACCGGCTGGTAGACGATGGCAATACTGTGCTGGTTGTGGAACATAATCTCGACATGATAAAGTGTGCAGACTGGGTTGTGGATCTGGGACCGGAAGGTGGTGAAGATGGAGGTTTTATCGTGGCCGAAGGGCAACCTGATGAGATAGCATATGTAGACGCATCCCATACAGGCCGGGCGTTAAGAAGTATGATTGTAGGCCATGAAGGCATGAAAGTTCCTCTTTTTAAAAAAAAATAATCTAAAGATACCCCAGCGATACTTTTTAATATTAGCAGCTTAATCCAAGTTTGGTCTTTTGCTTAGGTGATTATTACTACGCAATATCTGCCAGATAAATGGCACTTACTAAAGTTGCTCTTGCTAGTCATATTGGTGTATTGCCTAAAACTGTTAATGAGGGGAGCATTCCCCATTTTGTTGTGAAATTCATTTAAGAGTCGAAGGTTTCTTTTGAATTTGGTTCCTCAGGAAAATTTGTGGATAAAATACATTCCGAATTATCAGTATCTTGGACTAGTGGAATGTAGGTTACAATTTACAATCCCTTATCATATTTTCCATCAGAAGCAAGATTTATATAGATAGTTATCATGATCGCCATAACCGCTATTGCCACTCCTATTTCGATTCCCAACATGCCGTGCGAGCGGGCCTCCACCGGCGTGGTGGCCGGTAGAATCGTACTCAACGCGCTATAATCCAGAAAATTTGCACCTAGTAAAAGACAACCGACACCAATGCTAGCATAGATAAGAACGCCAATATTGCCAAGCAGCAGGTTCCATTTTTCACTCATACGCTCAAGCATCGTTTTTAAGTCAGAACTAATTCCTATCAGGATAAAACTTGCTCCGAGTATAACCCCGCCCTGAAAACCACCGCCAGGGCTGCTATGACCATGAGCAACAACGTATAAAGCAAAAAGCTGCATAAATGGCACGATCTGGCGGGATATCGATTGAATAATTCTATCCTGATATACTCTATTTCGGCCTGTTTCATGCTTCTTTTCTTTAATGTCTTTTCTTTTGGAGCGTCTTAAAATTGCAATAACTGCCACGCCGGCGGCAAATATGACTGTGGTCTCCAACATGGTGTCAAAACTACGATAGTCCGCCAATATGGCTGTAACAATATTTGGAACGGATGTTTCTTCCATTGTGCTGGTGATGTAATGCGAAGACAGGTGTAGACTTGCAGGTGAACTTGGATCAGCCCAGTCCGGAAAATCTTCAACAGCAAAAAGCAGCATAATGCCGGTAATAGAAACAGTGAGTAAGCCGATAGCTTTCAATCCTTTGTTCTCCTTGTAGTTCTGTACACAGCGGCAATAAAGAAAATAGTACTGACTCCTGCGCCTACTGCAGCTTCGGTAAAAGCTACATCCACAGCCCCCATGCCCATCCAGAGCAGGCACATCAAAAAACTATAGGCTCCTAAAATAATTACAGCGCTCAGGAGGTCTTTTACAGTAATGGCAGCAATAGCGCATGCCAGAACCATGGTCAGGATAAGCAGATTGAGTTCCCAGATCATAGGCTATCTCTCTTCATGCTTTTCTTCTTTTTTCTCTTTTGTCCACGGTTTGGCCCCTGACTCAAAACCTGCATCAATAATTGCATGAGTTGCCGTAGGACTGGTCAGAAAAATAAATATAAGGATAAATATTATTTTAATAGAAACAAAAAGTGTACTTATTGAAAAGTCATGAAGATTATAAATAGCAAGTCCTGTCAGCATTAAAAGTGAGGCAAAGGCGTCTCCCTTTCCGGCTGCATGCATCCTGGAGTAAAAATCAGGAAATCTTAACATCCCGATGGACGTGGCAAAGAAAAAAAGAAAACCTGCCAGTACGAAAAAGACTGTGATGATATTTATCATGAGGTTTTTCCTTTTTTGTGCCGTGGCCCAAAGCCGGCAAGAGCAAGGTTTTTATAGTGCTGAAAATACCTTGAAGCGGCAATGGTTGTGATAAAATTTAGTAGAGCGTAGGCTAAGGCAATATCTACAAACATATCTAATCTGTGGTAGATTACTCCAATAATAATTAACATTATAGTAGTTTTTGTACCTATAACATTAACGCCCATAATTCTGTCAAACACAGTTGGTCCCCAAATTACCCTATAGAGAGTCAGAGCCATCAAACAACAAAGCCCGACGCCGACTGCTACAAAAAAAGTGTCCATCATGTATTCTCTTTAAAAACCCTTGCAAGCTGTTCTTCCATCTCTCCGGGAACTCCCTCGGCGCTTTTTTCACTAAGAGCATGAATATAGTACTCGCCATCCACAATTCGTATAGTAATCGTGCCTGGTGTAAGCGTAATGGAAGTGGCAAAGACGACCTGTGCTATATCTCGCTTAAGATGAGTTTTAAAGTTGATGATTTTAGGGTCAATTAAATCCATCATCCTGGGATGAAGAGCAAGGTATGCTACATGCAGCGTGGCCAAAAAAATTTCATATATAAGCCAGGGAATATAACGGACAAAACGACACATTTCGACTGGCTTGTTTTTCTCTGCTATTTTATGAAAAAAAAGGTCCTTGGAAATAAACGCCACAAACACACTGGATATTATTCCGAGTGCTAAATGAAATAGATCGAACTTTCCAGACAGCAGAATCCAGAAGGCGAACATGGCAAAAAAAGTGTATATAAAATGCATTGTCTTTTCTTAAAAAGTCTTCTGGAAATATGTGTTGCTACTTGGTTGAAAATCCTACCGGCTATAAAGCCGTTTAACCAGCAAACTGGATCTACACAAACATGTATAACACGTCTTTATGTGAGCCGTCAATAACAAAAGATACCAGGTTTACATGATTCTGCTTGTGTTACGGGACAAAAGATACTATGTTAAACTGGCCGGGCATAGGTTAGATCCTAAAAAATGGAGACAAATTTAAATGCATAAATTCACAGGATTAAATCATCTTGCTCTGGTTACTGGCGATATGGATAAAACAATCCGCTTCTGGAGAGATCTTCTTGGCATGCGATTGGTGCTGACAATGGGGAAGCCTGGCTACCGGCAGTACTTTTTTGAGATATCCAAGAATGACTTGATCTCCTTTTTTGAGTGGCCTGGTATTGAGCCCACTCCATTTAAACGGCACGGGGGTTGTGTTGTAGGCCCTTTTATTTTTGATCACGTATCGTTAGGGGTGGAAAAGGAAGATGATTTATGGGATCTTGCGGATAAGCTTATGGCAGCGGACATTCCGGTCTCGGATGTAATCGATCACGGATTTATTCACTCCATCTATACTTATGATCCAAATGGAATCCCACTGGAATTCAGCCACAACGTGGAAGGTGTTGATATTCGTAAAAATCCGCTCATGGCAGACATCAAACCATCAAAGGTGACGCAGGAGGGCGCTGAGCCTATGTGTCATCTCTGGCCGGTCGTAAAAGCAGAAGAAAAAACCACGGAAGAGGATCGCATGACCATTTCAGGAGAAGGCAGCGATCTTTTCTAACTTCTAACTTCTAACTTCTAATTTCTTACTTCTTCTTTCCTCTATCATTTCCTCGGCATGTTTTAACGATGTCTCTGTGGTTGTCCCACTGAGCATTCTTGCAAGTTCGGCGATCCGCGCATCGCCTTCGACCTTTCTGGCGCGAATTGCTGTTTCTCCGCTTGTGGCTACCTTTTCAATCTTGATGTGATGATCTCCGTAAGAGGCGATCTGTGAAAGATGGGTGACACATATGACCTGGTGCTCGTTCGAAAGTTTTTTCAGACGTCTGCCTACGGCATTAGCAGTGCTTCCACCAATGCCTGCGTCTACTTCATCAAAGACCAAAATCGGCGTCATGTTGCCCATTATGCTTTTGATGGCCAGCATGACGCGGGACAGCTCTCCGCCGGATGCTATACGGGCAAGTGGTCTGGGCTGTTCACCCGGATTGGCGCTTATCATAAAACATACCCGGTCACGCCCTTTCTCACCATCACTCTCCGGCCCCAGCAGGATTCTAAAGCGTGCTTCCGGCATATCAAGCTCTGAAAGTTCATCCTGAATACTCTTCTCAACTTTGGAGGCCGTAGCCTTACGGCTTTTGGTAAGCTTTTCGGCTGCTGCTACATATGTTTTCTCAAGCGACTGAATCTCAGAAAGTAGCTGATCGCGATTTCGTTCTGCGTTATCAATTCTATCAAGATCCTGCTTAGATTTCTCAAGATGCGCAAGTATCTCCTCTATTGTCGAGCCATACTTGCGCTTAAGTTTTTTTAGGAGTTCCAGCCGATCTGTGATTTTGTCCAGCCACTCAGGTTCCGCCTCCAGTGAGTCGCGATAATCGCGCATAAACCTGGCCGAATCCTCTACGTAAGGTATCGCCTCACGGAGCGCATCAGCGGCGCTTTTAACAGATTCGTCATAACGTAGAATCTCCTCCAGGTCTGCAAGAGCTCCGGCCAGGCCGCCGAGACAGGCTGTTTCGGCCCCGTACAGAAGGTCGTATGCATGCCCGGCATGATGACTCAACTTCTCGGTATTAGAAAGTTTTACCCTTTCATCCTCAAGATTACTGTCTTCACAGGGCTTAAGGTCTGCTTCTTCGATTTCCTCCACCTGGAAGCGAAGCAGATCTTCTCTCTGCGCTCTGTCGCGCTCAAGTTTTTCCTGGCTGCGCAGCCGCTTCATGGCGTCCGCCAATTTACGATAGAAGCTTTCTACTTCCTTTCTAAGACCTAGAAGATCTCCGCTTTTATCCAGAAGATCCATTTGACGGTCTTCCAGAAGCAGAGATTGATGTTCAAACTGGCCGTGAATATCAATCGCTTCTGCGCCAAAACCGCTTAATGTGCGAAGGTTGGAAAGAGTATTATTTATGTAGATTCTGTTTTTGCCTGCCGAGCTTACAAGTCGGCGGAGAACCACACCTTCTTCTTCCTGTTCAATGCCGACATTTGCCAGAGCCGGAGAGAAATCTATACTAAGCAGTCCCTGTACCTCAGCTTCGCTTTGCCCTGAACGAATCATATCAGAGGCAGCCCTGTCTCCAAGTAGCAGTCCCAGTGCCTCAAGAATCACAGATTTGCCAGAGCCGGTCTCACCAGTGATCACATTCAACCCGGAGGAAAACTCAAGGTCAAGCGAGTCAATAAT
>VAPH01065622.1_pt1 | contig 11481 bp, 9 predicted proteins | sample 3393861 | NCBI WGS metagenome assembly VAPH01 (sample SAMN08290439, study PRJNA428436) | hydrothermal vent metagenome | isolation source: Deep-sea hydrothermal vent chimney | place: Atlantic Ocean: South-mid Altantic Ridge | reverse complement strand
CATTTGATCTTATTAGATCAGGCCGAATCAGACCTGTATGATCTGCAACAGATATTTATCAGAAATAAAGTAAAAGATTTTACGGTTGAATTGGCTGATATTAGAAATGAAAGAAGGTTGAAGAATATTTTTGAAAAATACAATATTGATTTGATATTTCATGCCGCAGCTTATAAACACGTTCCTTTGATGGAGGATAACCCCTATGAGGCGGTTAAAGTTAATATTTACGGTTCAAGTTTATTAATGCAATTAGCCGTAAAATTTGGTGTGCAAAAATTTATCATGGTTTCAACCGATAAAGCGGTTAACCCTACCAATGTAATGGGTGCAACCAAAAGAGTTGCCGAGATCTTTGCCAATTGTTTGAATGTTGAAAGTAAAACAAAATTTGTTACTACGCGGTTTGGAAATGTACTGGGATCTAATGGTTCGGTAATTCCGCTATTTAAAAAGCAAATAGAAAACGGAGGTCCTTTAACGGTTACACATAAAGATATAACCCGTTTTTTTATGACTATACCCGAAGCCTGCAAGTTGGTATTGGAAGCAGGAGTTATGGGAAATGGAGGTGAGGTTTATGTTTTTGATATGGGTGAATCGGTTAAAATATTTGATCTGGCCAAAAAAATGATCCATTTGAGTGGTATGAAATATCCGGAAGATATAGATATTAAAATTACCGGTTTGCGTCCGGGTGAAAAACTGTTTGAAGAGCTATTGACCAATGAAGAAAATACAATACCTACTTACCACAGTAAAATAATGATAGCTAAAATTGAAAATACCAATCTTAATAGTATCAAACAAAAAATAGAAGGTTTGATTGCAGTACATGAACTTAGTCATCATGATATTGTTGTTAAATTAAAAGAAATTGTTCCTGAATATATTTCAAGAAACTCTGAATTTGAAAAACTGGATACGGATAAAGTAAAAGTAAAAAAATTAAAGATTGGTTAATTAAAATATAAATAAATTGATGTAATAAGAGATGGTTTTTGGCTGTCTCTTTTTTTTTGTTATTCAAACACACCCCTAACCCCTCTCTAGAGGGGAACACCGAAGTTTAAATTAGTTGCCTCTGCCAATTTAATATGATTAGACCAATTCAAAACATACTTAATATTCAGGAGTGACAGGAACTGGTGTACCTCATATCAGTTCCCCTCTTGAGAGGGGCTAGGGGTGTGTACTTTTTAGAGGTCTTATTCTTGAAAGGTCTAGGGGTCTACCATGTTTTAACTACACTAAACTCTCTTCTTAAAATACACCCACAAATAAATATACCGTATATACAAGGCAATCAAAATAGGAATCATAGCTATATGAAATACCTGAATTCTAAATATCCATAGCAATACCATTATATCTAATAATACCAAGAGGGTAATAATATAGTAATTACTCACACGTCGATTCCGGTTGATCAGAAAAGCAAAGATCAAATTAGGAGCAAAAGCCCAAAGCACATTAAAATTTTGGACTGTTGTAGAATGGTCTGTAGCAAACCACAATAACAATACTACAATACCAACAATTCCGGTTATACCAAAAATAGCAGAATCTAATATCTTATTTCGTTTTCCTTTTTTATAATCAATAAATGTAAAAATAACCACCAGAATCGCCAGAAAACTAAAAACAACCATTGGAGTAAAAGGTTTATTTGGGAAATTGTTCTCAAATTCCATCAAAATATCTTCGGTCTTTTTTACAATAGGCTTTTCTTGGTTATTTTCTTTGATCTTTATTTTTGTGAAAGCTTTAAAAACAAAATCGGGTAAGAACATATATTCTTTTGCACTTGCCTTTTTATCGATTACAGAGCCCAATGCCAGATCGATCCCAAAATCACCCCAGGGCAGATTTTTGAGATACAACTGGATAAGATCACGATGCGTATAATTATTTTGATCAAAATTGTTGTCAAAAATTATTTTATCTCCCAAAACATTTTCCAATACATCGTATAGTCTGGTTGAGCAATTGTCATAAAAAAAGTCGTATTTATAAGAACGATTTTCTGGTTTGGCATTATTCTCTAAAAAATTGTAAACTTGTTGAATTTCGTTCTTATCTAAGTCGAGTACCTGACCTTTAACCCATCTTTTTTCGCGGTGATAACTTCGAAGAAATACGCCAAAGTTGTATGCGCTTAAATCATATAGTAGTTTTCCTCGAACAAATTTGAGATAAAAATTGGGTGTCTCAAAATTGAAAGTCCCGTAATTATATACTCTATCTATATTATTAGGTACGTCTCTGATTCTAAATGCACTATGACCAAAGGTTGCATATAGTTCATTATATCCCGGACCAACCGTTATTACACTTAATTCCGCCTGGGGCGACAATTGGATTTGTTGTGCTTTACCTGCAAGAGTAAATAGAAATAATAATAAGAATACTTTTCTCAAAGTGAAAATTTTAATTAGAGTATAAATATATAATTATCAATTTGAACTAAGTAATTTATTTTAAAAGAAAAATTATAAACTAAATAGTTATTTAATCCTTTTGTCATTCCCATGTAAATGGGAATCTCATTATAGTTAGCCAAACAATAATGAGATTCCCGCTGTTGCGGGAATGACAACTTTATTTATATTCTAAAACCGAAAATAACTTACCTAAAATAACCAAATTCAACTTTGATAGAAAATATATTCGAATATAGAGTACCACTGGCACCACCAATATTAGCCAAAGCATAATCTACATAAATCCCTCTGTATCTGAAACCAACACCAAAATTGGGTTCCATAGATAGGCTGGTTCCTCCATTAAAGTCGGCAAAGTTTTGAAAATTATTTACACCGGCACGTAAATACACGATTTTAGCATAATCAATTTGAAATCCTATAGCAGGATCAATACTAACAAAACTGGTGGAAATAATATCATTGGTCTCTGCAAAGCGCATATTGATATCTATTTCTGTTAAGAGATTAAAATCTCTGAAAACAGCAAAAGATTTGGCTATACCAAATTGTGCCTTAGGCTTCGTCAGTTCTAAGGTTTCAGGAGCCTCCTGATTTTCGCCTGGAATAGCATTTTTAATTTTATCAAATTCAGCCTGATCAATACTCCAGGCATTAAAAGTGGTTGTAATATCACGTAACATCAAACCAAATTTCCAGTGCGATTGTGTTTGAAATTGAATAGCTGCATCCAGTCCGAATCCCCAGGAAGAGGCAAAATCACCTATTTTTCTACGAACGATCTTAGCATTTAGTCCAATATTCAACCCCCGAACCGGTAGTCTTCGGGCATAGGCAATATTAAATGCGTAATCGGCAGCAGAAAATAAACTGATATTATTATAATTAATATTTCCCTGACTATCAATAAGTTCTGTAGTATTTAATATATCATCAACACCAAATCGTATTAGTGCAACGGCAAATGTACTTTCGTCATTAATTGGTTTTGCAAAACTTACGTAATCATATTTACCAATTCCCTGGAAATACTCGGCATGCATCAAAGCACCCTGCATATCAGTAATATTGACCAATCCGGCAGGATTCCAATAAATAGAATTGACATCATCACTGGAAGCAATAACAGCTTTACCCATACCAAAAGCAGCAGCATCAACTCCCAAACTTAAAAATTCATTGGAAAAACTTCTTAACGCTTGTCCGAATGAAATTTGAGAAATGATAAAAATAAAAAAAATATATTTTTTCAATTTCAATTGCATTATTAGTTGCAAATATACTTAAACCGATTTATTGTTGTAAAAATAGGATAAAAACAATACAAACCTAAAGGTGGTAGAGTGGTCTATAAAAAATTGTAGTTCACGCTCCCGATAGCTATTGCGAGAGAGAAATCAAAAAGCTACTATTCATACATGTTCTTGAAGAAATTGAACTACTCTATTTTCTAACCACAATCCATTTGCAGGAGAAAAATTGGAATTAAAACCAACATGCCCACCATGTTTTGTAATTTCCAGAATAAAATTTTGGTTGTTCTTTGCTTCTGTATGGGGATACAGGATTGAGATAAAAACGGATCATCGCCGGCTGTGATCAATAAAGTTGGGACTTTTATTTCGTTTATGAACTGTTTGCTGCTGTTTTTTTTCCAATAGTCAAAAGCATCTTTAAATCCGTGAGCAGGAGCGGTATACATATTGTCAAAATCATGAAAGTTTTTGACTTTGTCTATATTTTCTTCTTTTAAAAATGAATTGGGAAACTGTTTTAATTTTATATGCGACTTCTTTTTTAAGGAAATCAAGAATCTTTGCATATAAACCGTATTCCAAAATTTTGCAATCTCTTCTGAAGATCCTTTTAAATCGCAAGGAACCGATATGGTAGCAGCCGATTTAATTTTTGATGGTAATTCATTTCCGGTTTCACCCAAATATTTTAAAGTGACATTACCTCCTAAACTAAAACCTATTAAACCGTATGATTCATAACTGTATTGTTTTTCTAAATAGTGAATTACATATTTTAAATCATCCGTTTTTCCACTGTGGTAAGAGCTTAAAAGCCGGTTTGGCTCTCCGCTGCAACCCCTTAAATTTATAGCAACAACGTCCCAGTTATTATCATTTAATACCCGGGTCATTGATTTTACATAGCTGGAATCTGAACTTCCTTCCAAACCGTGAATTACAATAGCTATTTTATTTGAATTTACCAATGAAAAGTCAAGATCAAGAAAATCACCATCATTTAATTCCAGTCTTTTTCTTTGGTAAACAATATTAATATTCTGAAAAAGAGTACGGTATACCGTATTAAAATGTTTACTTTTAAAATAATATTTAGGATTGTAAGTAGAATTTTCGATTAAAGCCATTATATTTTTTAATATTTAATATCACAAACAACCAACATTAACTAACAAACCCACAATCTCTAGACCCTACTAATTATTCTTCCAGAGCTCTATCTAAAAGGTTTTCAGGAAGTGATTTTTTAGTCTTTGCCCCCAGTTTTTTTAAGATCTCAACACGCCCAATCAAATTACCTTTCCCATCAGATAATTTATTCATGGCAGCACGATAACTATCTTGCGAAGCATTGATCTGTTTCCCCACCTTTAAAAGATCTTGTATCAAACCTTCAAATTTATCATATAAAGCACCCGCCTGTCTTGCTATTTCAATAACATTTCTTTTTTGATCTTCCTGTTTCCAGATAGAAGCAACGGTAGTTAAGGTAGCCAATAGGGTAGAAGTAGAAACCAAAACAACATTTCTATCTAAAGCTTCTAAATATAAATTATGATCACTTTGCAAAGCCAGCATCAATGCTGGTTCAAGGGGCACAAACATCAAAACATAATCGGGGCTGTTTATACCGTATAATTCTGTGTAATTTTTAGCACCTAACTCTTTGATGTGTTTACTTATACTTTGGATATGGCTTTTAAGGCTTATTTTTTCATCTATTTCGTTTTCCGCATTAAAAAATTTTTCATACGCCGTCAATGAAACTTTTGAATCGATTATCAGGTGCTTATTATCGGGTAAACTAACAATAAAATCGGGTTTTTTTAAGTTCTCTTCTTCATCCCGAAAACCACTTTGTGTGGTGTAATGGACTTCCTTTTGCAGACCGGCTTTTTCAAGGATGGTCTCTAATTGAAATTCACCCCAATCTCCTTGTTTTTTAGAATCGCCTTTTAAAGCTTTGGTTAAATTAACCGCATCTTTACTCATTTGTTCATTCAACTCCTTTAAACTAATAATTTGCTGTTGCAGAGCTGATTGCTTTACTATACTTTCCTTATGGGTATCTTCAACCTTTTTTTCAAACGATTTTATTTTTTCCTGAAGCGGATTTAATATCTGCTCTATATTTTCTTTATTTTTAGCTGTAAATTTGCTGGATTTTTCTTCTAATATTTTATTGGCAAGAATTTCAAAATCTTTTGTGAATTTTTCTTGTAGTTTTTCAACTTCAGAAAGATGATCTTTTAATTTAGTTTGTAAATTAATTATTTCAGCATCTTTTTTTGTCAGGTCTATATTCAGCTGTTCTTTTTCATTTCTAATCGATTCTATGCTTTTCTGTAGCTCTGAAATCGATTTCTCCTTTTCCAACTTTTCATTGATTAGTGTTTTTGACCTTTCTTCTAAAGTAGAAGTTGTTTTTTCAAATTTGAGCTTGGTTATAATATACGTCAAAACAATTCCTATAACCAAAGCTACTAATGGCAATATGTAAATTAAACTGTTTTGCATAAATATATTAATTGAATGTGATTAACTGATAACCTTTTGATTGGTAGTAGACTAAAGCGGTTAATGCCGATAATGACATCTTTACATTGTCTGAAAGTTGCTCTTTAACATAATCATTATGTACAAATGATTGTCCGCATACATAAACTTTTACATCATCCTGAGCGAGAATATCTATCAATTTAGAATTCGGATTATCTACATTAAATTTTTCATTATATGCTTTATTAGTTAGGGCATTTTTTGTTGCGGCTCCATGCAAGACCAATACAATATCCAGATTTTCAGGTTTAATGCCATTTTCTGTGTGCATATTTATAAATCTGGCAACTGTATTTATTGATGAATTGAGTTTCTTATTATTTTTTCCATCTGTATAAACGTCAAAGATCACTTTGTATTTTGTATTTTTATCCAATAGAAGATCAGGTTCTGCAATTTTGTAGGTTTGACCAAAATCTGTAATTTTTGTTCCGGGATTCGTATTCTTTTCTTGCGAATAATTTATTGTAACAAAAGTAATTACGAAAAGGTAAAAGAGAAAATATTTCATATTCAAGTATTTAAAAAATTAATTACGATATTACGAAAAATTTATTTATTAAATTGACATATTTATTTATAAATGAAATTAATTTCCAGATTTATTTTGTTTACTATCATGGGATGGAAAATAGAAAATGATTTCCCAAAAGATATTAAAAAATACATTATTATAGCTGCTCCGCATACCTCAAATATGGATTTTCCTATTGGGATATTGACGAGATTTGCAAAAGGAGTTGATGTAAAATTCATAGGTAAGCACACCTTGTTTAAACCTCCTTTTGGATTTATTTTCAGAGCTTTGGGTGGTACTCCGGTTGATAGAAATAAAAACACCAATATGGTACAGGCAATAATAGATATCTTTAGCGAAAAGGAGGAATTTATTTTTGCATTATCTCCAGAAGGAACCAGAAAAAGAACAAAAAAATGGAAAACCGGTTTTTACCACGTAGCCAAAGGGTCTCATGTACCAATTGTTATGGTAGCTCTTGATTTTGGCAATAAGAAAGTGATTATTGACCAACCGTATTTTTTAAGCGGAAACCAGCAAACAGACTTTCAACATTTTCATGATTTTTACAAAGACATTAAAGGAAAGAATCCTGATCAATTTGGGACTGATTTTTATAAGAATTTATAGTTTTATTTCACGCGCCCAATAGTAATCGGGATCACTCAGATATTACAGATAAGAAACATATATGCTCATACCCGAAGGCTATTAGAAGCGAACTGATAAATCTATTGCAACTAGTTCATTTATTTCTACTTTGTATAAATTTTGCAATATTTATGGCTATAATTACCGTTAAAAAAAGTTGACCGGTAATGACTAAAAATAATGTCAGAGCCTGTGATTTTTCGTTTACAGGTATTATATCACCATAACCTAAAGTTGTCATTGTTACAAACCCATAATAAATAAAATTAGACAAATCCAGTTCAATTCCCGTGGTATGATAAAACGAATTGGGGTAAATATATTCAAGGATAGCCGATAAAAAGCCCCCGATCAAACCAATAATCAAATATCCGGTTATAGAAACTAAAATCATATTTTTTGTCTCACCCTTGAGTGACATAGCTTCCTTAAGTACCAAAACAAAAGCGTTGATTATTAGTATGGAAATTCCGATTTGTGAGATATATCCAAAAATATTTTTGTTAAGAATAATATTAATTATTATGGCAATAAAGGTTATGTAAGCTATAAACCTGGAAATTTTTATTTTGCGGACAATAAAATAACTTGCAAGTGCAATAATCAAAAAGATAATTTTAAAATAAAGCTCTTCAATAAATGAGTCTTTGGTTAAAAAAGGAGGTACAAATAGTATCAATAAAATAGAAATCAGTAATACAGATATTTTATGGTTTGCTATAAAATTGAGCACAGGGTTCTTTTTTTTCTGATCAGGCATGTAATAACTTTTAAATTGACAGATATAAATTTAATAAAATAAAAAACTACATTAAAAAAATATTTGCAACTTCGATGTGGTTTTAATACTTGCTTAAAAAAGATATTTATCCTTTATAAAAAGGTAACTTCACTAATGTTGCTGCTACAGTTTTATTACGAATTTGAATAAATATTTTTGTACCGAGTTTCGTATATCCTGTTTGAACATAGCCCAAACCGATTCCTTTTTTTAAACTCGGACTCATGGTGCCGGAAGTTACAAGCCCAATTTTCTCACCCTTTTCATTTACAATATCATAACCCTGACGGGGAATTCCTCTTTCATCTAATTCAAAAGCTTTTAATCTTCGGTTTACTCCTTCTTCCTTTTGTTTTTTTAATACTTCAGAATTTGTAAAATCCTTAGAAAATTTTGTGATCCACCCTAATCCTGCTTCAATAGGCGATGTGCTGTCATCGATATCATTGCCATATAAGCAGTAACCCATTTCTAATCGTAATGTATCTCTTGCTGCCAATCCGATGGGTTTGATACCGTAATTTGCACCGGCTTCAAAAACTTTATTCCATATTTGCTCTACTTCATCATTTTTGCAATAAATTTCAAAACCACCGCTTCCTGTATATCCTGTTGCAGAAATTATTACATGATCAATTCCTGCAAAGTCAGCCACTCTGAATTTGTAAAAAGGGATTTCACTTAAATCAATAGAGGTCAGACTTTGCATGGCTTCAACAGCTTTTGGACCTTGAATTGCCAACAAAGAATAAGCATCAGATATATTTCTCATATTAGCGTTTACATCATTTTGAGAAGCGATCCAGTCCCAGTCTTTTTCAATATTTGAAGCGTTAACAACCAGCAAATAAGTATTTTCCTTGATTCGATATACAATCAGATCATCAACAATACCACCTTTATCATTTGGCATGCAGCTGTATTGTGCATCATTTATATTTAGTTTAGAAGCATCGTTACTTGTAACTTTTTGGATTAGAGATAAAGCAAGTTCTCCTTCGATCAAAAATTCCCCCATATGGGAAACGTCAAAAACCCCGATAGCCTTTCTAACCGTTTCATGTTCTATATTTATACCTTCATATTGTACAGGCATTTTGTATCCGGCAAAAGATACCATTTTAGCACCTAGTTTTTCATGTATATCGTTTAGAGCTATATTTTTCATCTAATCACAGGTTTAATTTTCTAAACACAAAATTATTGAAAATATAATGGATATAAACTATAAATTGATAGTATTTCAAATTATTCGTGAGTTGATTATATAAAAATTTCGATCTACTCGAAATAAGGGATTTGAGTTTTTAGATTTCAATTTTTTCCATTCTTTACCTGGTTCGATCCATTTTTCTTGATCGTCAATATAAATCTTTACAGGAAGATAAAATCCTTTAACTACATTTCTATAGCGATACTTAATAGTTGATCCTTCAATTTTATATTCCAAAACAGGAACCTTCTTAGTTCTTAAATATTGATCGAAAAAACCATGTAATTCTAGCCCCGATTGATTCATTATATAGTTTTCTATTTCTTCAGAAGTAACAACCTGATGATAGAATTTTTTATTTAAACCTCTTAAAATATCTCGAAACTTCTCATCATTATCTACTAATTGACGTATTATGTGAATAATATTTGCGCCTTTGTAATACATGTCGTTTGAGCCCCGGTCGTCTATATTGTAGCGTCCGATAATTGGTTTGTCATTTTTAATATTTTTTCTGATACCGATCACATAGTCACTTCCCGCTTTTGTTCCAAAATAATAATCCAAATACAACACTTCACTATATGTAGCAAAGCCTTCATGTACCCACATATCAGCAACATCCTGAGTTGTTATGCTATTAGCAAACCATTCGTGAGCCGATTCATGAATAATGATAAAATCGAATTTTAATCCCCATCCGGTACCACTCAAATCACCTTTCTGATAACCGTTATTAAAACCATTACCATAAGTAACTGCGCTCTGGTGCTCCATACCCAAATAAGGAACTTCTACTAATTTGTAACCATCTTTATAAAATGGGTAAGGTCCGTACCAATATTCAAAGGCTTCCAACATTTTTGAAACCTGCTTGAATTGCACTTTAGCCTTTTCCAAATTATAGGGTAAGACATAATAATTACAATCCAGCACCCCATTTTCTCCTTTGTATTTTTCATAAAAATGCTTGTAATCAGCAATGCTTATGTTAATCGCATAACTATTTATAGGATTTAATACCTGCCAGTGATAAGTTTTGGTATCATCGTGGTTTTCTTTTACACTGATCAACCTACCGTTTGAAACATCCATTAACTTTTCAGGACTTGTTACTTTAATGCTAACACCATTATCAGGTTCATCATAGGGATGGTCTTTACAAGGAAGCCAAACACTTGCTCCGATTCCTTGATTTGAATTGGCAACAAAATCATGTTTATTGAGATCTTTTTTCCAGGTAAATCCGCCATCCCATGGTGGATTTACTGCCTCTTTCGGTTTGCCTCTAAAATATATAGTAATTGTATTGATATCATCAATATTTTGTTTATCCTGAAGCTCAACAAAATAAGCATTTCCATTTTTTTTGTATGCTAAATCTTCACCATTTTGTAATATTTTTACAATCTCCATAGGTGTTTGCAGATCAATTTGCATGAGCTGAGAAACCTTTAAAACTTTATATTCAACTGTATTGGAACCGGATATAAATTTTTTATCAGGTTCTACTCTAACATCTATATCATAATGTAATAGATCCCACCATACCCTTTCATCAGTTATTGATCCTCTTAATTTATTGGGATTCGTAAATTTTTTATTTTGAGAAAAAAATAGAGAAGTGCTCAATAGCAGGATTAAAACAAATAATTTTTGCATTAAAAATAGATTTTTTTTGTAAAAATAACAATTTCAAAATACCGATATGCTTAAACAGATAATATGTTTAAATATTGTTTTCACTTTCGTGGAAAAACTTGGATCATTAAATTTCAAATTAACACATTTTCAAATCACCAAATTAACACATTTTCAAATTAATTCAATAGAAACCTCTTCATCTCTTCATAGGTACTGATAAAAGTAGCTTCTTTGGTTTTATCTATAACTTCCTTTATTTGTGGAGGGAAATCAAGATTTCGGCCAATTACAGGTTCCACGACTTCTAAAAACTTAACCGGATGCGCGGTTTCCAGAAAAATACCCTGCATTTTAGGATGGTCGTTCAAATACTTTTTTAAGCCCAGATAACCAACAGCACCATGAGGATCGGCTAT
>VAPH01038890.1_pt1 | contig 11482 bp, 7 predicted proteins | sample 3393861 | NCBI WGS metagenome assembly VAPH01 (sample SAMN08290439, study PRJNA428436) | hydrothermal vent metagenome | isolation source: Deep-sea hydrothermal vent chimney | place: Atlantic Ocean: South-mid Altantic Ridge | reverse complement strand
CCCACCCATTCGCCGGTCGCCAGTTTCGGCAGATACTTCTGCTTCTGTTCTTCACCGCCGTAAGTTTCGATAGGGTACATGACCAGCGACGACTGGACGCTCATGGCGGAACGGTAGCCGGAATCCACCCGCTCGATCTCGCGCCCCGCCAAGCCGTAGGCCAGGTGGCCCAGGCCGGCGCCGCCGTATTCTTCGGCGACGGTCGGGCCGAGCAGGCCCAGTTCCCCCATCTCGGTCATTATGGCGCGGTCGAAATGCTCATTCCGGTATGCTTCGACGATGCGGGGGGAAAGTTTGTCCTGGGCGTAGGCGCGGGCGGTGTCGCGGACCAGGCGCTCTTCTTGCGTCAGCTGGTCTTCCAGAAACAAAGGATCGTCCCACTGAAATGGCGGTTTCCCGGTCATGATGATTGTCTCCGCGGTCTATTGGACGGGGGTGATCGTGGCAGGTTCCAACGTTTGCCTTGATATTGCCGCCGCCGGTCACAACATATCCGGATTATCAGGCCTCATCCGCCCGGGGTTGAAAATATCATCGGGATGATATGACAAAACTGCCTATCATCAAGAGCATAACGCGCCGCTACGTGGCCGTCCTCGGTGTTCTGGCCGGGCTATTGGTTGTCGGCTATTACGCCTTCCACGCGCTAATCGACAACCAAGATACCGCCGCCGCCGCCATCAACGTCAGTGGCCGCCAGCGCATGCTGTCGCATCGGGTGGCGATGTCCACCTACATTTACACCCACAGCGCCGACGCCGCCGAAAGGAAGAAATATCGCAAGTCGCTCGCCTTGTCGGTCTCCTTGATGGAGCGCTCCCATGAGGGGCTGATCGGCGGCGACGAGAAGATGAACTTATCCGCTAATTCGTCGCCCGAAATCAGCGCCATTTATTTCAGCCCACCCTATGAACTAGACAGGAAAATGCGCTCGTTCCTCTCCGACGCCAAGGCAATCGCGGCGGCGGCCGGGACGATAGGCCCTGACGATCCCCGGGCGCGGCGTGTCCTGGCCGCTGCCTGGGGGCCGTTGCTTGAGGCCATGGACGCGGTTGTCCGCCGCTACCAGTTTGAAAGCGAACAGCGGGTGAAGCGGTTCGACATAGCGGCCGATAGCGTTCTCGTCTTGTCTTTGTTGGTGCTGGCGCTGTCAGCCTTCGTTGTTTTCAGGCCGCTGACGCGCCGGGTGGGGGAAGAAATGGAAAATCTGCTGAAAGCCGAAGCCCGCACCAAGACGATTATTGAGCGTTCCCTAGATTGTATCGTCGCCATGAACGACGAGGGCATGATCGTCGAATTCAATCCATCCGCCGAGCAGACATTCGGCTACACCCGCTCGGAAGCCATCGGCAAGCCCCTGGCGGAGTTGCTGATACCGCCCCGTCTGCGCGATCGGCACCGGCGCGGGCTGAATAATTATATCGCCAACGGCGAGGGGGCGATTATCGACAAAAGGGTAGAGATGGAGGCCATGCGGGCCGACGGCGCCGAGTTTCCGGTGGAACTGACAATTTCCGTTTCGGCCATCGGAAAACGCCGGATATTTACCGGCTTCATGCGCGATATAACCGACCGCAGGATAGACGAGGAACAGCTTGAGTTATATCAAAATGAACTTGAGCGGAAGGTGAGCGAAAGAACCCGCAACCTGTCGAGTGAAATCAACCAACGCCAGCGCATGGAAACCGCCCTTCGCGAAAGCCAGCAGCGTTTGCAGGCGATCACCGGCAGCCTTTTCGAGGGCGTGCTGGTGGTCGATGTCAACGGCCATATCGTATTCGCCAACCGTTCCGCCTGTTCCCTGCTCGGTGGGCGGGACGACGGCAAGCTCGCCGGGCTGGACATCGACGACGTGTTTCTGTTGAAGCGGGGGACGGAGGATGTTCATTTCACCGACAGCCCCTTCCACCGGGTTGTGGAGAGCGGCAAAACCATTCGCGACGACGACGCCGTGTTCGTTACCAATGATGGGGACGTCCTTTGCGTCGCCTTTGCTTGTTCGCCTCTCATTGAAAACGGCATGAACCGTGGAACCACCATTTCCTTCCGCGACATCAGCGCCCGCAAGGAGGCGCAAGACGAGGCGTTGCAGGCTTCCAAGCTGGCGAGCGTCGGCCAATTGGCGGCCGGCATCGCCCACGAGATCAACACCCCGACCCAATATATCGGCGACAACCTGCGTTTCCTGAGCGAGGCCCACCGGGACATCGCCGCCGTTCTCGATGCATACCGCAAGCTAGCCCGGGCCGCCGGCAGGGCGGGGGTGCTTGGCGAAAGCGTCGCCGCCGCCGAGACCGCCGCCGAGGAAGTCGATCTGGAATATCTTTTGCGGGAAATCCCCGCGGCCACCGATCAGTCTCTAGGCGGGGTCGAGAGGGTGGCCCGCATCGTCCTCGCTATGAAGGAATTCTCGCACCCGGGAGCGAGGGACAAGACGGCCGCCGATTTAAACCGGGCGATCGAGAACACGCTGATGGTCTGCCGCAACGAATGGAAGCACGTGGCCGATGTCGATACCGATCTGGACCCGGCGCTGCCGCCGGTTATCTGCCTTCCCGACGAACTGAACCAGGTGTTTCTCAACCTTATAATCAACGCCGCCCATGCCATTGACGAGGCGGGCGGGGGAGCGGGCGAGGACGGCAAGGGGCGCATCACCATCGCCACCCGTGGTGACGAAGATTGGGTGGAAATCAGGGTTTCCGACACCGGCGGCGGCATACCGGATGAAATCCGCAAACGTATTTTCGATCCCTTCTTCACCACCAAGGAGGTCGGCAAGGGGACCGGCCAGGGTTTGTCGATCTGCCGCGATGTCGTGGTCGAGAAGCACGCAGGCAAGATCTTTTTTGAATCGGTTCCGGGCGAGGGAACGGCGTTCGTGGTCCGCCTTCCGGTCAACGGTCAAGAGGCAACCTCCGAGGCCGCGTGATGAAAAGCAGCATTCTGTTCGTTGACGACGAAGCCAAGATTCTGCAAGGACTGCGGCGCATGCTTCGGGGAATGCGGGGTGAGTGGGTGATGGCGTTCGCCGAAAGCGGCAAGGAGGCTTTGGAGCTGTTGGAAAAGACGCCGGCGGACGTGGTGGTTTCGGACATGCGGATGCCCGGCATGGACGGGGCCCAACTGCTCGACGCCGTGCGCAAGCGCCATCCCGGCGCCGCCCGCATCATCTTGTCGGGATACGCCAACGAAGAAAGCGTGCTGCGGACCATCGGACCGGCCCACCAGTACCTGGCCAAGCCGTGCGACAGCGAGACCTTGACCAAGACCATCACCAGCTCCCTGGAGCTTCGCGGGCTGTTGAAATCGGAAAAGCTCCGCCGCCTGGTCTCCAGCCTCGATACCCTGCCGACCCCGCCGGAGGTTTATTTCGGACTCCTGGAGGAACTTAACTCACCAAAGGCCTCGGTGAATTCGGTGGCTGAGATATTTTCCCATGACGTAGGCATGACCGCCCAGATCATGAAACTTACCAATACGGCGTTTTTCGCCCTGCCGATAAAAGTCACTACGGCCCGAGACGCGGTTCAACTGCTCGGTTTCGACACCATCCGGGCCATGGTTTTGATGACCGGATTCTTCAGCCGGTTTAAAGGAGACGCGAACGCGACATCGGCCCTTGAGCGTTTGAGCAGGCGCAGCTTCGCCATCGGCGTCCTGGCGAAAACCATCGCCGAAAAGGAAGGTCTGGGTAAACCGGTCGCCGATCAGGCGTGCTGCGCCGGCGCGCTTTCGCATGTCGGAACCCTGCTTTTGATCGCCAATCTGCCGGCGGAGTTCAAACAAGCCGTGGCCATGGTCGAAAAGGAAGGCATCGCCATCATCGAGGCGGAACGGCTTGTCTTCGGCGCCAACCACGCCGAATTCGGCGCCTATCTGCTGGGGCTCTGGGGGTTCACCGACCCGATCATCGAGGCGGTCGCCTACCATCACCAGCCTGGTTTGTGTTGCAGCCGCAAGATCGGGGTGCTGACGGTCCTGCACGCTGCCCAGTATCTGATCCGCGGCCGTGAGGATAATCATGGAATAGAGGAAATGCCCGGCGCCGCCCTCGACCGGCAATACCTGGCCGAAGCGGGAGTAGCCGACAGTCTGCCGGCATGGCTGAAGATTTTTCATGGTCTCAAGAAAACGGATCGGAACGGATGACCGGCAAGGTTCTGATCATCGACGACGACGCCAACCTCCTTGCCGGCCTAAAGCGGCAATTCCGCAAACAATTCGACCTCTCCACCGCCCAGTCCGGCGAGCAGGCGCTGGCCCTGGTCAAGTCCGAAGGCCCGTTTGCGGTGGCGGTAAGCGACATGCGGATGCCGGGCATGGACGGTATCGGTGTTTTAGGCGCGTTGAGAAAGGCGGCGCCCGACACCGTGCGCATGATGCTGACCGGCAACGCCGACCAGCAGACCGCCATCGACGCCGTCAACGAGGGCAATATCTTTCGTTTTTTCACCAAACCATGCCCCCCGGAAGTTCTCGCCAAGGGCATCGAAGCGGGGCTCGGCCAATACCGGCTGATCACGGCGGAGCGCGAACTCATCGAAAAGACACTGGCCGGCAGTGTCAGGGTTCTGGTCGACGTTCTTTCCCTGCTCGATCCCGACGCCTTCGGCAAAGCTGCTAGAATACGCGATTGGGCGCGCAAAATAGCCGGGCGCATGAACCTTTCCCAGCCCTGGAAACTGGACATGGCGGCCATGCTTTCGCCGATCGGCTGGGTGGCGATCCCCGCCGAGATTCAGATGAAGGTTCACGCCGGGGACAAACTAACCCCGGTGGAGGACGCCATGATCCGGGAAATTCCCGAGACCGGCAGGAAATGGATCGCCAATATCCCGCGTCTCGGGCCGGTGGCCGAGATCGTCTATTATCAGGGCAAATGCTTCGACGGCGGCGGATTTCCCGAAGACGATGTCGCAGGCGAGGATATCCCGGTGGAATCTAGGATTATCAAGGTGTTGGGCGACCTTGCGGCAGCCTCCCCCGGCATGGTTCCCGGAAATGATGCCTTCAAATTTCTTGACGCTCAGGCGCAACGCTACGATCCCGCCATACTTCGCCTCGCCCGTGAATGCCTTTTACGGGCGGACGAAGACGGCGGCAATGAGCATGAGCGCCATGAAGTGGCCGAACTTCCGGTCAGCCTGCTCATGGCCGGCTATCGGCTGCTGTCCGATGTCGAGGCGGAAAGCGGCCAACTCATCTTGTCCAGAGACCAGGTGATTTCCGAAACCCAACTGGCCAAGCTCCGCAATATCGGCAAAATCCACGGTATCCGGGAGCCGATCAGGGTCATGAAGAACCTCCCCGTGAAGGAGTGAGGCTGCTCAATCCTCGCGCAACGCCCGGTTTATAGTGCCGCTAACCGGCTTGATCAGGTATTCCAAGAGCGTTTGGGCGCCGGTGATGATCATCACCTCGGCCTGCATGCCGGGCTGGATGTCGGTGATGCCTAGAACCTTGGCCGGGTTATCGGTCAGTACGATGCGGGCTAGGTAGTATGAAAGGCCGGTGCGTTTGTCGGTGAGGGCGTCGGCGGAAACCGTCAAGACCCGTCCTTCCAGGGCTGCGAATCGGCGGCGGCTGAAAGCGGTCAGACGAACCTGGGCGTTTAGGCCCGGACGGACCACGTCGATATCCCTCGGGTCGATGCGGGCCTCGATGATCAGGCGGTCGGACAAGGGTACGATGTCGAGCAGGGGTTCGCCCGGCCCGATCACCCCGCCCGAGGTGTGAACCTGGAGATTGACGACGGTGCCGTCCCGGGGAGCGCGGATGTCGATACGGCGAAGCACGTCCTCGGCGGCGCGAATTTTTTCCAGCAGATCGAGCCGCTCGTTCCGAACGTCCTGCAATTGCTGGGCGACGTCGTTGAGCATCGTGGTGCGCAGTTCGGAAATCTGAAGGCTGACCTCGGCGATGGCCTGTTTGGCCCGTGCTATGTCGGCAAGATATTTGCTTCGACCGCCTCTGATCTCGGCGAGGCGGCGCTCCAGTCTTAACAGCCTCGGCTTGGGGGCGAGGCCTTTTTTAACCAGTCCCGATACATCCGCGATTTCGGTTTTGATAAGTCGTATCTGGGTGTTGTTGGCCCTGATCTGGCCTTTAAGGCCGGATATTTCCTCCGTTGTCTGAGCGACGCGCAACTTGAGGATTCTCTTTTTTCCGGACATCGCTTCGCGGCGCGCATAGAAGATGTTTTTTTGGCCGGTGATTATCTCGGCAATTTTTGAATTGTCTTTATCCGCAATCAGGCGGGCCGGAAAATCAATTTCCGGCTTTCCTTCGCGTTCGGCTTTGAGGCGCGCTTCGAGCGCCAGAGCCGAATTCAGGCGTCCCTGCAAAAGCTCCCGTTTCGCTCTCGCCAAGGTATCGTCGAGCCGGATAAGAATCTGGCCCGCTTTGACTCTGTCTCCGGCCTTGACCAGGATTTCACTGACTATGCCGCCTTCCAGGTGCTGTACAGTCTTGCGCTGGCTTTCGACGCTGACCACGCCTTTCGCCACCGCCGCGCTATCAAGCGGCGCCAGGGCCGCCCAACCGCCGAAAATGCCGAAAAAGGCGACGATGATGACGAGGCCAAGGTATACCGGCGTGCGGATCGATTCCCATAGGCCCGCGTCGTCTCGGGCGTCCGCCGCATCGGCTGGAGCAGTGTATTCGGAGCGGTCTTCAGTCATCATCTTTCGGGGGCTTTTTGGGCCGGTGCATCCGCCGACATTCTGGCGAAGATCTCGTCGCGCGGCCCGAAGGCCTGGATTATCCCGTCGCGAAGAACCAGTATCTTGTCGATATGCTGAAGGATATTGGGCCGGTGGGCGATGACAATCAGCGTCACGCCTTTTTTCTTGAGGGTTTCCATAGCTTTCAGGAGAGCCGTCTCACCGGCCTGATCGAGGCTCGCATTCGGTTCATCGAGGACCACCAGACTGGGGTCGCCGTAGAGCGTCCTGGCGAGTGCGACCCTTTGGCGCTGACCGCCGGAAAGGGCGGCGCCGTCGTGGCCGATTTCGGTCTCGTAGCCTTCGGCAAGGCCAAGCACCATTTCATGCGCCCCGGCCAGACGGGCCGCCTCTATAACCGGTTCTGATTCGCCGTCGGCCATGCGGGCGATGTTCTCCCGCACCTTGCCGCTGAACAACTCCACATCCTGCGGCAGATAGCCGATGTGTCGTCCCCGGTCGTTGGCGTCCCATTTTGTAAGATCGGCGGCGTCGAGGCGGACGCTTCCCATGCCCGGCTCCAAAATCCCCACCAGCAGCTGGGCCAGCGTCGTCTTGCCGGCCGCCGACGGACCGATCAGCCCCAAGGCCTCGCCCGGTTCGAGGCTGAATTTGACATTGCGGATGGTCGGCTCCTTGGCGCCGGGATAGCGGAAGGTGACGTTCTCAAGCGTCAGACGGCCATCGGGCCGGGGCAGCGTTATGGCGGCGCGGCGCGGCGGATTTCTGGCGAGCAGTTCCTTGACTCGATTGTATGCCCCGCGTGCCCCGATGATGTTCTTCCAGGTGCCGATCGCCATCTCTACCGGAGCCAAGGCCCGGCCCATCAAAATGGATGCGGCGATCATGCTTCCCGGCAAAAACTCGCCTCTGATCACCAGCCATGCCCCAATCCCCATGATGCCGACCTGAAGGAACATTCGCACGAATTTGGAAAAGGCCGTGAGGATGCCGCTGCGGCTGCTGACGCCTGCTTGCAGGGCCAGCGATTCTTCATTCTTCCTGCTCCAGCGACGGACGATGTTGGGCATCATACCCATGGCTTCGATGGCGCCGGCGTTACGCGTCGCGGCTTCGGCCTGGATCATCGCCTTCATCGACGCCCCGCCGGCTTTTTGAAGAAACTTTCTGGTCATGGTTTCGTTGACGATGGCCAAGGCGAAAAGAACGACCGCGCCGATCAGGGAAAACCAACCCAGCAAGGGATTCAGGATAAAGATCACGATGATGAAAATGGGCGTCCATGGAGCATCGAGAACGGGGAAAATTCCAGGCCCGGTGAGAAAATTACGAATGGTGGCAAGGTCGCGCAGGCCTTGTATGTTGGGGTTCTTTTCGTAACGCAGCGATGCGCCGACGCTGGCCAACAGCAAGATACCGCCGAGCCGTTTGTCGAGCCAGTTGCTGATGTGAATCATCAAGCTGGTGCGGACGGCATTGAGGCCGGCCATGACCAGCAGGGCGGCGGCGGCGATAACTGTGAGCAGGATCAAGGTCTCGGTGCTGCGGCTCACCAGGACCCGGGCGAATACCTGCATCATATAGAGCGGCAGCGTCAGAACCAGGAGGTTGATAAAAAAGCTGAAGCCGGCAATGGCGATGAGACCATACCGGCACGCCGCGAATGATTCCTTCAGGATCTGTCTTTTGCCTCCCGTTGCGGCATTGTCCATATTCACTTGGAGATTATTCCTTGTGATTAAAAAATTTCGTCGCGAAGGCGCGACCGCGTCAATATGCGGTTTTCTGGAAAAAAACAACAAAAGCCGTCATGACAAGAATCTTCAAATCAAAAGCCAAAGACCAGTTTTCAATGTAGTAAAGATCGTATTCGATCCGCACCTTCATCTTGTCGAGGGTATCGGTCTCCCCGCGAAATCCGTTTACCTGGGCCCAGCCGGTGATCCCCGGCTTTACTTTGTGGCGGGCGAAGTAACCGTCGATCATTATGGCGTACTCCTCGTTGTGCTGGACGGCATGGGGCCGGGGTCCGACGAGGGACATGGTTCCTTCAAGAACGTTGATAAGTTGCGGCAGTTCGTCAAGGCTGGTGCGGCGAAGAAAAGCCCCGACCCTGGTTACCCGGGAATCTTTCGCCGTCGCCTGGGGTAGCCCTTTTTCAGGTGGCCGGTCGTGATACATGGTGCGGAACTTGAAGACCTTGAACGGCTGATTGTTGAAACCGTAACGGGTTTGGCGGAACAAAGCCGGCCCCCGGCTATCGAGCTTGACGGCGACGGCGATCAGGGCCATGACGGGGGCGAAAAGGATCAGCAATATAAAGGCCAATATCCTATTCTCGATTTCCTTCATGATCATCTGCCGGCCCGCCAAAGGCTTGCCGGCGATGTCCAGCATGGGGACGCCGCCTAAGAAGCTGAAACTCCGGCTGGGATAGAGCAGCCCGGCCATGTCCGAGCCAAGGTGTATATCCAGCGGCAGCTCGACCAGCTTGTCGATAATGCCCGACAGTCGCATTTCGGCGCTCCATGGCAGCGTAATGATGACGTCGTCGATCCGGTTTTTCCGGGAATACTCGATCAGATCCTCTAATGATCCGAGGACGGGATAACCGGCGAAAGTCTCGTCAATTCTTTTTTCGCGGTCGTCGAAGACGCCGACGATATTGTTCCACGGCTCGGCAATTTGTTCGAGGTGGGCCAACAGACGCGCCGCCTGTTTGGTTCCGCCGACGATAACGATATTGCGGCTAAGCCGACCGGTGCTGGCCAGCCGGAAAATCAGGAAAAAGCTGAATATCCGCCAGAGAAAGACAAGAATAGTGGCCGACAGTGCCCAGGAAAAGAACCAGATGCGTGAATAGGTCGCCGAAATCTTGAGGGCGAATCCGAGGACGACAAGGGCCAGGAACACAAGGACGCAAACGAAAACCGCCTTCGTCGCATGGTGGACGGGATTGACCAGGACTTCGAAGGTATAGAGTTTCGAGAAATAAAAAGCGGTGAGGAGAAAAAACGTGCCGAGAAAAAGAGCCGTCATGTAAAGCGTAAACGTCTTGGCAAAGACACCGACATAAAGAAGATAGATTATCGCCCCGGCCCCCGACATGATGACGACGTCGGACAAGGCCAGCAAGCCCAGGGTGACGCTCGGTGAAAATGAAGTGTTCTGTTTGGAAATATGCGGCATGAACTTCCGTGCCCGAACGTCAGGCATTTTTTTAGTTCCTCACTCTCATGGAGCATCCCCATGGGAGAACACCATGAAAGCCCCGCGAGTTTTCTCTGCTCAATCCCTTAAGCCAGCATAAACAATTATTATCTCGAATCATTATAAACAATTAGTATAATGAGCAAATCCGCGCAAGCGACACCGGGTTTGAGGAATCGGTTTGAATACAGTCAAGCTATCCAGCCTGGTCGTGTTGCTTTTCGCCATTGCAATTCAATTCAATTTTATGCCGCGCTACCGGACTTCTGGCGGCGAGTTGCTGAAGAACCGTAATTTCGAGAACGGACTTGCGCAGTGGAAGGTTATCGGCGGCGGGGGTGACGTCACTATAGCCGGCGGTATCGCGACCATCGTAAACAAGGATACCAAGTCGTCGACGGTGCTTACCCAGTTCCTGCCCGTACCGCCTGCAAAGGGCAGTATTCTGGTTCAGGCCGATATCCGCGTTATGGGCGTAATCGGCGGTCCGCTTTCCTATCAACGCGCCCGGATTTACCTTGCCGGACGCGATAGCAACGGCAAGTATCTATGGCGAAAACGCCACTCCGTGACGCTTCTTGAGGGGACCGAAACATGGAAGCCGTACTCGGTGGCGATTCCGGTCGCCGGCGAAGCGACAGGCCTCATTCTCGGCGTCGGTATGACCAGGGCGTCCGGCGTCATGGAGGTTCGCAATCTCAGCCTTCTCAGCGCTTCCGAGCGGCCTTCCTTCCGAATCCTGTCTTTCACCCTGCTGGCGCTTTTGGGAGGGGTGGTGGTATGGATTTCCATCCCGGTTTTTCGATCCATGACGGCCTCGCCCGTACGTGCGGCCAGCGGCGCCATCGGCGCACTGATTCTGGCGGCCGTCGTTATGCCGGGCTCTATCAAGCGCCAAATTATTGATGCTTTTGGTTTAGCGGGACGGGCCGCCACCGTGTTTTCGACGTGGCTGGCCGGCAAGTCCGCGGCCTTCGGCTGGGGCCTTTATCCGTATCTGCAATTACCGCCCTCTAAAATCGGTCATTTTCTGTTTTTTGCTCTTATTGCGGGTGTTTCACGGGTTGCCTGGCCATACGCCGGGGGAGGCGCGCTGAGTATTTATTTTTTGATTTTCGCCGCCACCACCGAGACTCTTCAGTTTTACGCTGTTGATCGCACTCCGAGCCTGCGGGACGTGGCTATCGACATGGCGGGTATTCTGGTCGGATTGGCTTGTGTATCCCTGGTTGGCATCATCCGTGACGCTGTTAGGAAAAGAGCCTGAAATTTTTGAAACAAATCCTAATAGATGAAATATATATGCTTTTTATCGTATCTTAGACGCTATTTTTATGAATATTCGTCAAATTGGAATTTTCTCCTGGAAATTTTGTTGGCGAAAGCGAAAAAGGCGATGGGTGAAAGCCGTTTAGAAGCCTGGACGTGTAAGGAATCTGACAGGTTTGGATGCTAGAAACAGGCTATATGAAGGGCGCAATGAATTTGCGGCCTTGTTTTATTGTTGAGTATGCGCGGGGGCTTTTCTCGATAACGGGAGCAAGCCGGCCGCCGAAGGCAGAAAATGAGCCGACGTCACAATATAT
>VAPH01013569.1_pt1 | contig 11491 bp, 10 predicted proteins | sample 3393861 | NCBI WGS metagenome assembly VAPH01 (sample SAMN08290439, study PRJNA428436) | hydrothermal vent metagenome | isolation source: Deep-sea hydrothermal vent chimney | place: Atlantic Ocean: South-mid Altantic Ridge | reverse complement strand
TAATCCGCCCACACCCTCAACCACCATAAAGTCATGATCACCGGCAATTTCTTCAAAGGTGCTTAGTATTACCTCCTCCCTGATTACCCTGCCCTCAATTTCAGAGGCTACCAGCGGGGCAACAGGGGTCTCAAACCTGTAAGGAGTAATCTCCGACAGCGGGGTATCCGTCTCAGCCATATACTTCAGAAAGGCACCATCCACAGGCACAAGCTCTTTTTCACCATCCATTCTGCAACCCCTGCAACCCGTCTCAACGGGTTTCATCACGCCAACATTTACCCCCCTCATTCCAAGCGCACGGGCAACAGCAGCAGCTATTATGGTCTTACCCACCCCTGTATCCGTACCCGTTATAAACACACCGCGTTTCATAGTTTCTACTCCATCACTCCCTGCTCTCAAGCGAAAAGACCTGCCCTGTTATCCCCCGTGTCCCGACAAGACAAGCAATGAAATCAACCACATCATCAGGGTCCGAAAGGTTGCCCCTGATACTTGCACGCCTGGCCCCCTCCATTGCCCTTGGTGACTCAAGCCCCATTCCAAGCGGCAGGTATCCCGGTATAACAGCATTGACATTTATTTTGTATTCTGAAAATTCCTTTGCAAGGGAACAGGTAAGCCCCAAAAGTGCTGCCTTTGATGCACTGTATGCCGCTTGTCCCTCCTTTCCTTTCAGTCCGGAGTAGGAAGATATATTGACAATATGTCCGCCCCCTGATTTTATCATGACAGGGGCAAAACTTTTGATACAGTTAAATACCCCCTTCAGGTTTGTCCTTATTACGTCATCCCAGGCAGACTCTGGATATCTCAGTAAAGGGGCATCTCTTGTAATACCGGCATTATTTACAAGCACATGCAGTCTTCCCACATCTCTGTCAAGAGCTTCCGCCATCCCCTGCACATCCCTGAAATTTCCGATATCGCCCCTCAGAAGGTACGGGTCATTTTTTAGTATCCCCTCAAGCCTTTTGGCCTCTCTCTCTGCCCTGAAATAATGGAGAACAACCCTGTAGCCTTTGCTGTCAAACCCCTCAGCGAGCCTGCTGCCAAGCCCGCCTGCAGCTCCCGAGATCATAACAACCCGCAATCCCGCGCCTCCTTCAGTCTCTTTATAAGAAGATCAATGTCCTCTTCGGTATGAACTGCGGACACAGTGAACCTCACCCTTGGTGTCCTGACCGTCGGCTGCCTGATTGCAGGAGCATAAAGCCCCCGACTCATCAAAAACTCCGAAAGGCCAATGGCTGAGCGGTTATCTTTCAGCACAACAGGCACAATCGGAGTCTGAGACAGACCTGTATCCACACCAATCGAATGAAGTCCATTGACAAGGTAGTCCCTGTTCTTCCAGAGTCTCTCCACCGGGGAGAGGTCATTAAGAATAATATTGACAGCCTCAATAGAGGCTGCGATGAGATGTGCCGGCAGGGCAGTAGAATATATAAATGTCCTTGAAGTGTTTATCAGCCATTTGACTACAACCCCTGTAGCTGCAACAAAGGCACCATAGGAGCCTGCAGCCTTTGAGAGGGTCCCCATCTGTATTATAAAGGGCTCGGGAGAAAGGCCGAAATGACTGAGTGCCCCCCTCCCTCCACCAAGAACACCCGTGCCGTGTGCATCGTCTATATAAAGCACGGCATCATACCTGAGAGCCAACTCCCGCAATTCTCCTACAGGGGCAATATCTCCATCCATGCTGAAGACGGAGTCTGTGATTATCACTGACTTCCCCCTCCGGTGTCTGTGCAACAGCCCATTGAGGTGCTCCATATCCTTATGCCTGTAAATGAAGACACGGGCCTTGCTGAGACGGCACCCGTCTATAAGGCTGGCATGATTGAGCTCATCACTGAAGATCGTTGTATTGCCGTCGGATATTGCAGGGATAACTCCGGTATTTGCCGCATATCCGGAACCGAATATGACGGATGCCTCTGTACCCTTGAGCCTTGATATAAGAGATTCAAGGCTCCGGTGAAGAACTGTGCCAGCGGATATGAGCCTCGATGCACCGCTGCCGGTGCCATATTCTTCAACGGCCCTGACAACGGCCGCCTTTATGGAGTGATGATTGCAAAGGCCAAGGTAATCGTTGGAGGAGAAATTAATCAGGGACCGTTCCCCCGTCTTTATCAGCCTGCCCTGGGGGGAATCCCTGTCGCTTATACTCCTGAAAAGCCCATCCTGTATTAATCCTTCAAGCCTTTCTTCAAACATTGGATATTTTAACAGAAGGGAGCACGGATTGTTTAGCATCACTCCTCCACTCCTCCACTCTTTTTGACACAACGGGCAAGTATGCTATATTTTATGAAAATTATGATATAATGAACTTTAGTATGTATGCTCAAAACCTTCTCAGGAAACAGGTAGTTAATGAGAGGAAGAAGCAGTCGTTGGTCTGCTTTACCGTTCTGCTGATGTTCATCTTTTATCTGGCCTGGGTTCTCCTGTTTGATGAAAATGGTGTTGTAAGGTTTTTTGAACTCAAGGCAAAACGTACAGCGGTAATCGTGGAGGTTGCGGAGCTGCAGAAGGAGAATGTAAAACTGAATAAGGAGATAACGTTGCTGAAAAAAAATCCCTTCTACATTGAAAAGCACGCCCGTGAAGATATGAATCTCTCCAGACCTGATGAGTATATTTTCATTTTTGACAAATAACCCCCGTATGGAGGCAGTATGGGAAAAAAGAAGTCCGTTCTTATTGTAGATGACTCTCTCACTGTCCGGAGGTTAGTGGAACTGGCTCTGTCAAGGGAAGGCTATGAGGTTTATACCGCCCCTGATGGTGATGAAGGACTTGAAATCGCAAGAAAGGTCATACCTTCAATAATACTCGTTGATTTTGTAATGCCCAGGATGAACGGGTATAAACTGTGCAAACTCATACGTTCCGACCGCAAGCTGAAGGATATTCCCCTGATATTAATAACCTCCAAGGGGGAAGATGTAGGGCAATCCTTTGAAGAGAAATTCTGTGTCCTCCATTATTTTCAGAAGCCCTTTGAACCTGATGAGCTTATAGAAAAGATAAACGAGGTTCTGGGTGTTCAGGAAGGGGCGTCGGCTGAAACGGTTGCCTCTGCACCACTGGATACAGAGGGGGAACTAATTGAAGGCATCGACAAACTGTTACGGTACTATTTTGAGAAAGAATTCAGGGTTCTGCTCAAAACCCTTATGGTTGAAGTCCTCAAGGAGACCGAGGTTGCCCGTTCTACCGGACTGATAATATCAGGGGAGTTGAGGTATCTTACAGTTGCAGATGTCCTGCAATTCACAGGAATGCTGAATCTATCCGGCAGACTCTCGGTAGTCTCAACGAATCTCAACTCCGAGATATATCTTGAAAGAGGACAGATTGTTTTCTCCACCATAAGCAAACCCGGGTACAGAACATTTCTTACCGACCTTCTCGTTGAAGAAAAAAGACTGAAAAAGAAAGATTTAAAAAACATCGTCGCCGAGGCAAAAAAACTGAACCTGCCGGTAGGAAGGGTGCTTGTTCAGAAAGGCTCTATTACAGACGATGAACTTATGGGCTACCTGAAACGCTTGACTGAAGACGCAATATTTCATACACTCGCAGCGACTTCCGGCCACTTCTATCTTGAAGAGACCCCCTTGCCCCTGAACCTGAGTGACATAAAATTCAGGCTGTCAACGAGTGCAACCATTCTGGATGGACTTAGAAAACTGGATGAAAGCAGGCTTGCTTCAGAGATATTCAGAAGTGACGATATGATCCCCCTGAGATTAATAACCAATACGGATGCACTTGAGGGCATTACCCTTGAGGACAAGGAACTCAGGATATTCTCACTCATTGATGGAAAAACACGATTGAAGGATATTATAATTAAAAGCAGGATTGATGAACTGGAGGCAAAGAGGATTTGTTATTCCCTGCAAAAGATTGGGCTGTTAAAGATAAAGGATGAGAGGAGGTGAGCTTAAATGGCAAGGATTCTCGTAGCAGAAGACAGTATCACAGACCTTCAGTTTATAAAAAATGCCTTGAAGGAAACCGATTATGAGATACTGACTGCATCAAACGGAGATGAGGCCGAGCAGAAGGTAAGGTCGGAGATGGTGGATCTGATAATACTTGATGTAGTTATGCCTAAAAAAAATGGATTCCAGGTATGCAGGTCTCTTAAAAGAGATGAAAAATACAGACACATCCCGATTATACTGATTACATCCAAGACACAGGACAGTGATAGATTCTGGGGATTAAAGCAGGGAGCTGATGAGTATGTTACAAAGCCCTTTGAGCCAACAGACCTTTTAGAGGCGGTAAAAAAACACCTCACGAGTGGATAACAGTGAAATTTAGTCCAATGACGAAATAGATATTGTAAAATGGTTGAACATATAGAAAATTCAGGTACTCCGGAAGAGGAGTATGCTACTCCCGAATTAAAGGCTTGTATATTTTCTGTCGGCGGGCAGGAGTTTTCAGTAGACATGGCCTATCTAAAGGGAATAGCAGAACTCTCGGAGATCGTACCCCTGCCGCTCAGTCCCTCCTACATAGAGGGGATTACATCTCTGAGAGGAGTGGCTGTGCCCGTTGTGAACCTTGCCACTCTGAAGGAGATTTATGAAGAAAAGGCTACAGAGAGGTGGCTGATAGTGCTTGAGGTGGAGAGGACTCTCTTTGGGATTACTGTAAATGAGATGCCGGATCTGGTTGCTGATTACAGGGGTGAGCTTATAGATGTCCCGGATTTTTTTGAAACATACAGGTTGAGGTAATGGCGGAAAAAGGTTTACGCGATTTCTTTCTTGCAGAGGCGGAAGAACATCTGGTTGTCCTTGAGAAAGGATTCCTTGAGCTGGAAAAGAACCCTTCAGAGCTTTCCGAAATGCAGGAGCTCTTCAGGGCTGCTCACTCCCTTAAGGGTTCTGCAGCACTTGTCAAACTTGATACCACAAGCAAGGTTGCACATAACCTCGAAGATGTCCTTGAGTCAATCAGGGACGGTAATACCCCCGTTACCAGACCGGTCATTGACTGGCTTCTCCATACCCTTGATGCCATCAAACTCCTTATATCGGAGATAACACTTGGAAATCCTGAAATAATAGAGATTGCCGATGAAGTAGAGGAAAGCCTTAAAGAAATCCTTCCGGAGGAAGAGACTGCCGGGAGTGTCTCCATTAAGGAGAAAAAGGCTGTACCTGAAAAAAGGCAGGTGCCGCGTAGAAAAGAGGACATCGAAGTACTGTCGAATTACGTCAAAGTTCATGTTGATAATATAGAACAGATGATGAACCTCGTTGGTGAATTAACAATTCTGAAGAATTATCTGCTTTCTGAAACAGGGGGAATATTAGACCTTAAAAACGAAATCGAGTATGCCGGCAGCAGGTTAATAAAGGAAATAGATGACTTCAGCAGTAAATACGCTTACTCCATTCCGGACAAGATTACATATGTGGATGCACTACTTGAAGATTTCAGGGAACTCGAATTTGACAGGTATGATGAGCTGAATCTCTTTACCCACAAGCTCCACGAGATAATGGATGATATAACGGAGGCACTTAAGGACTCCGCCAATTTCCTTGTTCGGTTTTCGGATCATATCAGGATGATCGACAGGATCAATATGGATATGAGAGAGACCATTTCCCGATCAAGGATGGTAGAGGCCGGCCGGCTCTTTCAACGGTTTACAAGAACAATCAGGGATCTGGCACACCGGTCGGACAAGAAGGTCAGATTTATTGTAAGCGGCACGGAAACACGTATTGACAGGGTAATCTTTGAACGGCTGTTTGATCCGCTCTTACATATAATCCGCAATGCAATATCTCACGGTATAGAGAATCCGGAGGAACGGGTTTCAAAGGGCAAATCAAAAGATGGGAGAATCTCACTTGCTGCAAGAAGAGAGGGCAACAGTGTTGTAATCGATGTAAAAGATGACGGACGGGGTATTGATCTTGAAGCAGTATACAGAAAGGCCATAAGACTTGGAATTCTGCAAAAGGGTGAACGGCTTACCAAGGGGCGGCTCCTTGGTATCCTTTTCAGCCCCGGCTTTACTACCCTTGAAGAGACGGACATGACATCAGGGCGGGGCGTGGGACTGGATGTGGTGAGGGATACTATTGCGGAAATGAACGGGAAAATAACCGTTGCTACATCTGAGGGGAAGGGAACGATCTTCAGGATAAGACTCCCCATTACCTTTATAATTGTCAACACGGTAAGATTCACTGCAGGCGGTATCGAGTTTGTCGTTCCATCAAGCCTTATTCAGGAACTGATTGAGGTTGATATGCCGGAGTACGATACGGAAGCTGAAACCGTACCCTTAAGGGAAACCCGTGTTGAGACAAAGGACCTCTGTAAACTGCTGAGACTCAATCCGGAAGGCAGGGGTTTAAAGACACATGCAATTGTATTCAATCTTATACCCGGCACACAGGTAGCCCTCCTGGTGGATGAGATAACAGGACAGGAAGAGACGGTCATCAAGCCACTCGGGAAATTTCTTGAAGGCCTGAAATATTACTCAGGAGTGAGCATTTCGGCAGGTGGAAGACTGATGCCTGTCCTTAATCCGGTGGCATTGCTCGAGCAACCTGTTGAGACCGAGTTCCTGCAGCCTGAGATAAGAGAGCCGGAACGGAAACAGAATATTCTGATAGTGGATGACTCCCTGAGTATCCGCAAATTTGTAAGCATCATCCTCCAGCAAAAGGGATACAGGGTATATACCGCATCCAATGGTATGGAAGCACTTGCAGTAATTGATGAACACCCTGTCGACCTCATCATCACAGACCTTGAGATGCCGGTCATGCACGGTTATGAACTTTTAAGAGAGCTCCGGAGGAAAGGACTTTCCGAAAGCATCCCTGTCGTGATATTGACATCAAGAGGGAGTGAGAAACATAAAGAGAAAGCCGCCTCACTCGGTGCAAAAGAATATCTGGTGAAGCCCTTTGAAGAAGCCTCGCTGCTGGAAACAGTGAGGGGACAGTTGAAAACCCCTCAATTCAGATAACCCCGGCCCCGGGACGAGCCTAAACCGTCTCTCCTTCCTCTGATATCCTGAATTTTTCAACCGATGAGAGCAGTTCTTTTGAAGAACCGGAAAGCTTCCCTGATATCTCTGTTGAGTCCTGTACCAGCTTTAACATCTCAAGAGAAATACCGTTGACGGATTCCATTGAAAGGGAAACATCACCTGCCATCTCCCTCTGAATCCGGGATAACTGGAATATCTCCGAAACGATGCCCTTTGTTTTGTCAACGGAACCTTCTATATCCGTAAAGGCAATACCTGTCTCAGACGCAAGGATAGACTGTTTCTCGACTATTTCGGTCTCATCTTCCAGGGATGTGGTTATTTCACTTGCCTCTGTCTGTATTGCACGTATGATATTTGTTATCTGCTTGGTTGCCTCTGCCGACTTGTCTGCAAGCCTGCGTATCTCTTCAGCGATAACCACAAACCCCTTGCCGGAATCGCCGGCCCTTGCTGCCTCAATAGAGGCATTCATTGCCAAAAGGTTTGTCCTTGAAGCAACCTCTGCAATAAGGCCTGAAATGGTTCCGATCTCTATAATCCTCTCGGACAGCATCTTCATCTTTTTATTGATGGTTTGAACCGTTGCCCTGACAACTTTCATACCCTCAATACTCTGATTGACCAGTTCTCCACCCTTTGATGCGGCCTCCGTGGCCTTAATAGATATCTTTGTTGCCTCTCCGGTCTCATCAGAGATTTTTATTGTAGCATCAACCGTCCCGTTGACTGCTTCAGTGGCCCCTTTTAGCTGACCCATCTGGGTTTCAGCCCCGTCCGCCATCTTTTTAAGCATATCAAGGAGTCTGAAGCTCTCTTCACCAACACTACGGGCAGTGTTTCTGACATCCCTGAAGAGGTATGAAAGCTCATCCACCATCAGATTAAAGGCATCGGCAATCGAGCCGAATACATCCGCAGTAACAGGTGCGCGTGCAGTAAGGTCGCCCTCTGCCGCAGTACTGACAACTTCAAGGAACTTGATGACATTTTCCTGAACCTTTTTTCTTTCTTCATCCGTCTGTATATATTCCCTCAACTTGTCAAGGGTCTCATTGAAGACAACTGCTATCTTGCCGAACTCATCGGATGATTTGACCGGTAGTCTGACATCGGATTCTCCACGGCCAACGGCCTCAATACCAGCCATCAGGGACTTTAAGGGTTCTACCATCCTTGAAGATATAGCCATGGAGACTACCGTTCCGATAAACAGGGCTACCAAATAAAATAAGGCAATCACCATTGAGCGTTCCTTAAGAATATCCAGAAAACTCACTTTATAAAACCCGGCGGTCATAGTCCCGTATATATCTATTCCGTATGATGCCAGGGGATAGTTTATATTTATTACTTTCCCAAAGGGATTGATATCGAGTTCCTGCACGGTCTCTTTTGCATTCAGACCAACCTTTTTCAACTCAGCAGGGATTTTTCCTTTAAAAGAATCCTCAAATATTTTTCCATCGCGGTCTCTGAATATATAGTATGCAAGATCGGGAGAGGATTTCTTCAGTTGAACGGCAAATGTCTTCACAGCGCTTATATCTTCCGTTGACAGCAGATCACTTACTGCGGCAGACTGCTCGGCAACAAAGAGTTTCTCTTTCTCGATTGTCGTCTTTACGCGCGCTTTCCATGTATCGTACAATTGGTATGCAAAAATTGCAGTGACCATTAATAATATAACGGCCAGGAACGTAATGGTAAGCTTCACCTTGATGCTTGTGCCCTTTTCAATAGCCATAAATCCTCCTCGGAAGGAAATTTTTATTTGTCTGCAGATATCCCGAAATCCTTACACCATCCATTGAGACGGGTATCAATCACCCTTCCTCGAGGTACTCAACCCTGTCCCCTTACAATTTATGGTGAACTCCCTGTCCGGTGAGGGTTGAGATGATAGAAACTCTCTGTAAAGCAGGGCAATCTCCGTTTGAACACACCATACCCCATGACTGTAAGGGTATAGTGTACATTATAGTGAAACTCATTGAAATATACAAGCAAAACGGCAATTCTCCTCAGTGCGAATTTCCGCAACATCTCTCCGTTACAACTACTTCATAGTTTTTATGCTATTATAAGTATTATGCAGGGTTATCGGATACTCATAGTAGAAGATGAAAAGCAGATAGCGGATATCGTCAAGGCATACCTTGAAAACGAGAGGTTTAAGGTAGCCGTTGCAGAAACAGGACAGAATGCTTTAGAGTTGCTGAAAGATGGTGTTGACCTTATAATACTCGACCTGATGCTCCCGGATATGCCTGGGGAGGACATATGTCAGGCAATCCGGGAAGACTCCGAAATACCAATCATTATGCTCACTGCAAAGAGCGAAGAGGAAGAACGGATAAAAGGGCTCGGTATCGGAGCTGATGACTATGTGGTAAAACCCTTCAGCCCGCGGGAACTCGTTGCAAGGGTCAAGGCACTCCTGCGAAGGACCAAAGGGTTAAAAAAGAAGGTGAGCTTTAACAATGGTAACCTTATAATTGATGCCTTACGTTATGAGGTCATAAAAAACGGCTCTGTGGTAGTCTTTACCCCGACGGAGTTCAAACTCCTTATCAACCTCGCCGAACGTCCCGGACAGGTCTTCACAAGAGTTCAACTTGTAAACGCAATTCTCGGCTATGATTTTGAAGGTTATGACAGAACGGTCGATGCACATATCAAGAACATCCGTCACAAGATCGAAGATGATCAAAGAAACCCTGTTTACATAAAAACGGTTTACGGAGTGGGATACAGATTTATCGGCTTACCAGATGAGGACTAAATTATTTCTATCATTTATACTTATAATATTTTTTGCCCTCCTTTCCAATGTTGTATTTGAACGGCTTACCCTGAAAGATTTCGATGAGTTCGTAAGGGGAACAAGCGAAGACCAGATATACTGGGTCCTGGCCTCAATTGAAGGGAGTTATGTAAATAATCAGTGGGATATGGAACATCTCGACATGGCGCTTCACTGGGGTTTAATGCTCGGCTTCGAAACCTATGTTGAGGATACCTCCGGAAAGCAACTTCTCTCCTCAACAGATGTCCTCCTGGCTCTGAATCCAAACATGTTCAAGCGGATGCTTTCCCTCCTGAAGTTGCCCATCGGTGAGGGTGAATATGCCTGGTATCCCCTCTATGTCAAGGGCAGAGAGATCGGAAAACTCTATATCAGACCACTTAAAAGACTCGGGGCTATTGCCCTCAAGGAAGATATCTTCAGAAACAGGGGGAAAGAGTTTCTCATCAGCTCGTTCCTGATAGCAGGTAGCGGAGCAATCTTTCTTTCCATACTCTTTACCATCTACCTTGCCACACCGGTAAGACGATTGAACGCTGCAGCGGAAAATATAGCAAAAGGAGACCTCTCGGTAAAGATACCCCCATTACACCGACCCTTCGGAAGTCTTTACAGCGCATTTAAATGCCATGACGAGATGGACAGGCTTACAGATACATTTAATTATATGGCAGAGGCACTGAGGAGAGAGGATGCCCTCAGAAAGCACCTTACCTCCAACGTAGCCCATGAATTGAGAACACCTCTGACAATTATCAAGGTAAACCTCGAAGCTATTGAGGACGGAATAATCACGGATACTCATACGGTAATAAATAATATAACCTCTGAAATCCAGAGACTCATTGCCCTCGTGGAAGGGATAGAGGATATAACAAGGGCTGAGGCAAGTTTCTTCAAGAAAGGCACCCTGACAGAGCTTGACCTCAAGGAGTTTATCGAAACAATCACGAGTGGAATGACCAAGATGATAGAAGAAAAGGGGCTCTTTATAAGGACGGAGGGGCCTCCTGTTACGGTGAAGACCTATCCTGAAAAACTGCATATCATACTGAAAAATCTCCTCACAAACGCCTGTAAATTCACACACAGCGGAGGGATTACCGTAAGATGGAATAAATATAAAAAAGACGGGGGTACTACAGGATTTCAGATCACGGTTGAAGATTCAGGAAAAGGTATTACACCCGGAAATATTTCAAAAGTATTTGAACGGTTTTACAAGGGAAAAGACTCAGGTGGCAGGGGACTCGGTCTTGCCATTGTGACGGAGCTGACAGAGGTGACAGGAGGAAGGATTGAGGTAGAGAGCACACCGGATATCGGTTCACGGTTTACCGTCATATTCTGAAGATATACGGCTGACTATTTTCATACTTTCTTCATCTTTTTGTATTACTCTTGAAACTGAGGGTAAAGACTCTAAATTCTAACCACAGAGAACACTGAGGTCACAGATAAAAGATGTTCATCTTGTTACGCAAAATGAAATACTCAGCAGTATCGGCGATGATTCTGTTTATGCTGACAGTGCCTTCAACTTTTGCACAGCAATCTGCACAGCAAAAGGAACAGCCTGTAACGCCCTATGGCGATTTCTGCTCCCTGTGCAGCACTTA
>VAPH01037857.1_pt1 | contig 11493 bp, 3 predicted proteins | sample 3393861 | NCBI WGS metagenome assembly VAPH01 (sample SAMN08290439, study PRJNA428436) | hydrothermal vent metagenome | isolation source: Deep-sea hydrothermal vent chimney | place: Atlantic Ocean: South-mid Altantic Ridge | reverse complement strand
GTATAACCGATTTATCATTAGAAAATGTATTTAAGCCTTGAATAACATATTTTTCACTATCAATTTGTGAATAAAAATTGATCGGATTACCTCCGTCTAATCTTGAAGCATCATATCCACTATCTATTCCATCCGTAGCTTTATCGGTAAATGCTATTAACAATTGATTAAATCCACCCTGATCGGTAGTTAATTTTAACCAAATTCTATCTTTCTCTATATCATTTACCTTATTTTTTGAATTATTAGATTTAAAGAATTGATCATTGGCATCAACCATTTTCATACTATTATTAAATGCAACCATTCCCGAATTAATAGCTCTAATAAAGAAGCCTTGACTCGAACCCACATTTTTATCGGGAATTATGGTTCCATCAGAATTAGTACCTACTCCTGTTCCTCCCGAAAAATTATAGGTGGCATAATCTGATGAAACAAAATCACCTGATGTTGAGATGGCTGTATTATGTGTCCATAAATATACCACTGGATCAACCAATGCATTGTTGACAGTTAAAAATATTTCAATATCAATTGCTGAAGGATAAGGATTACCAATTAAGTTATAGTCATTTTCCGGATCGGCACCTGCATTTTCAAGAATATTAAATGTAATCAAACCATTATTAGGCACTCCGGTAAACGAAATATTATGAACCCCGGGGATTCCGGTTAGCCCTTCTGCAGCATAACCTCTACCCGGTGTCATTAACCCTGATGCTACTACCCATGGTGCATAATAATTAGGATCATTAGGATCAGATACTTGAATACTCGGATCAAATTCAAAAATTCTACTGGCTGTTACACCGGCAAAAACGGTTCCAATATTGGCATTGGTTATTGGTGATGACCAATAGGTAAAATCATATGCGCTATTTCTAAATGAAGAATTTTCAATTTTAGTGACATCACCTGTAATAATTGCATTTGCGTTTGTTATTACTAAAGATTCCTGATCACCAATTATAAAAGTTCCATTGGTTGTTAAATCCCCATGAACAATAACACTGTTTGTAGTGCCGCCATCAAAATTTAAATTAAAGCCCGAATCAATAGTCAGATCTTTTGCTTCTATATTGCCATTGGAAGCATTATAAGCACCCTTAACTATTGCATATTTTGTAGAATCGGGTGGATTATTCGACCAGGCAGAACTATTCCACATCGTAAATCTTGACGCATCTATAGGAAATTTATCAAAACTAACCAATTCCAAATCATCCAAAAAATTAGAATTCGTAATTAATAAATCTTGAAATCCGGGAATCGCTCCAAGATTGGAAATAGAAGCAGTATTACCCGGAAATTCCGAAAGTGTAAAAACTATATTGCTACCCGAAACTTGTATATCGGTAATGGTGGCAGATCCGGCATTGTCCAGCCCGAAAAAATGGCCACTGGCAGATACGCCATTCAAATTTAATGTCGCGGCATCTGTTTTTATTACGAGCTTAACATCATCAGTCAGGTAGGCATCCAATATATTAGGTGGTTCTATATCAGCATAGTTAGCACCACCATAAAAATCGCGCTTTACCAGTTCAAACAACCTATTGGCAAATCCTTCGTATCCATTGGTATAAACAAAATGACAATAATCTATTCCTCCACCATCAAACATTTGAACAAGCCCATCCGTGGTCATAAGGTGAATATCCGTATTTTCTTGGGCCAGTTGCCTTTGTGCTTCTTTTATGTATTGAAGTTGAATCGGATCTGAATTACAACCATTGATAGTTTGAAAAATATAAAACTTCTTAATATTCGGATAATCGGTTAACCATGAAGATCTAAGAGCCAAAAAGGAGTTCTTATAATCATTAACACTGTTTACACCATCTACAGATTCTCCCTGTGACCAAAAAATGGCTTTTACTGCACCTTTAAGCCTAGTGGTGTCTAAGCGATACAATAAGCGTTCATAATTATTTGTAGGTTCAGGATCTCCGGTAAAATTTTTCTGAAAATAATCGATCCATGCACCAGGCCTTGCACCATTAAATATAGCAACCGGTTTATTGGTTTGGTTCATAATTAAATTGGCCAGTTTTAATCCCCATTGTCCGGCATTTCCACGGTTCCCAATTCCTACATCACCATTCGCTACATACCAATTATTATATACCTTTTCTAAGGTAACTTGATATTGGACACCACCTGCATAAACCCGAATAAACTCATCCTGATTAAAAGAATTGGTCGGTTCGCCCGAACGGTCTCTAGCTTCTGCATTCGACTGCCCCTGTATGATAAAAACATCCCCGGCTACAATTTTTGCCACTTCATACGCCACAATTGAAGTTGTTCCAATATGAAGAGTTACTATAAAGGAATAGTTTATTCTCTCAGCATCAATTTCAATGCTAAAATCAAAAGGAGCTAATTCACCGGTATAAATTAAAGTTTGTGTAAAAGTACCACCATAGGGTGATCCATTACGCTTTGCCTCAATACTGATTGATGTATAGTCAAGGTTTCCTCCTGTTTTATCAACATCACCCTTAAAAACAACATATCCTTTATCAAGCGAGTCTCTTGCGAATACCTGCATATCAATAGGCTTTTCCTGCCAGATTATACTTTGTCCAAAAACGGAAAAGGGTAGAACCAAAAAAACTAAAATAATTTTATGACAAACCCCCTGTTTTACTTTTTTAATAAAATTCTTGTTGGGTAATTTTGTAATCATAGCATTTTATTTAAGTATAAAAAATGTACCAAAAAACAAAAAGGTATAATACCGCCTATTTGTTAAATAAATTCAACTTTTAACCCCAATAAATAAAATATGATTACTTAAAAAATCTAAATAAGAAGTAATGTACAACATAATTCTAAGAATTATAACCATACCTAATTTTATCATGAGGGGTAGATAAAATTGACATTTTAAATTTTAAATTTTTTTTCTAACTTCCAAATATACAAAATTTATAATAATTCACAATAAAGACCAACTAAAATGTATCATAATTTGTTGAAAATCAACTATTATATGTCGAAATATTGAATTTTAATAGTACATTATATTTACCTTTCTTTCAAATTCCTTGCTTTATCTTCAATTAATATAAGCTAAATACCCAAGCTTAGTTATATTTAGTCTTATATTGTAATAATTCACCTAGATAGGCTCTTTATTTGTACATGTAAAACTATTCTAAATTTAGAAAGAAACTGATGATATCGAATTTCGTTCGAATATTGCCCATGTTTCCATATTTTCTTTAATTTTGCTCTCCGGCAAATTGACTTTTATGATCAATATATAAAAGTTACTAACAACTGTTTATTTCTTTTAAAAAAAGCAGCACTTTTCTTTAGAATTTCTTTAGTTTTTCTATCTATCATTATCCCCGTATTTAAATCGATAAATTCTTATTGCAAAGATTATAGATGCAATAAGTGTTAAGATTAATCGTTTCAATACAATACATGTGCACTACCATCCCTCTTCACTAGTGTCAAAATCCCTCAAAATTAAAGTAACTAATAGGTAATTAATTACCAGGTTTAGTTGTTTATGGCATAAAATAAATTGATTATGAAAAAATTATTAATGGTTTTTATCGTGATGTTGCAGTTTAGCGTATTTGCTAAGCAGTATTATGTATCTAATGCGGGGAACGATAGTAATGATGGTTTAACGCCTCAAACAGCATGGAAAACCATAGCTAAGGTAAATTCAAAGATGAACACCTTTGTAACAGGAGATGTTATTTCATTCAATGGAGGTGATGAATTTTACGGTACATTAATTATTTCAAATAAAAGTAATTTGACCGTTACTTCCTACGGAACAGGGCAAGCAATTATTAAAGGAAGTGAAGCTATTACAAATTGGGTAGATACAGGAGGTAATGTATGGACAGCAAATGTTACTGGCAAAACAATATTTAACGTATTCAAGGATGGTAATAATACCAATAACACAAGGATGCCATTGCCTGATATGTATACAATAGATCCCGGAAGTACATCTACTAATATTATTTCCGCAGACGTTATTGGATTACCAGACATTGTCGGTGCAACTGTATATACAGAAAAAAATCAATGGACAATGGAAGATAACTTAGTTACTGGTTTCAATAGTGGAACTGGTAAGATAACACTATATCCTGGAAAGGGAGTTACAATTGGTGTAGGATTTACAATACATAACCATAAAAATCTTTTAGCAAGTCAAGATGATTGGGCGTATGAAAGTACTACAAATACATTGTATATGTATTCAACAAACTCGCCAACAGGAATTACAGCTACAACTTTAAATAATAATGGAATATACCTAACTTTATCAAACTATATCAAAATAAATAATATCAATATAAGGGATTTTGCAACAAATGGAATTAGCATGAAAAAATCAACTAATATTGATATAGATGCTAATCTTATCGAAAATTGTATGGATACAGGAGTTACAGATTGGGTTTCTCCTTATGGTAATAGTCCGGATATAACCGTAACGAACAACACGATTTTAAATTCAGGATTATATGGGGTAAGAATTGATGGAAAAAGGGCAGTTATTGATGATAACATTATTACCAGTGTCGGAATGTTAGAAACAAAAACATGGGTTAATTCTGGATATTCTCTGGGAATAAGAGCAGGAGGAACAAATAATACTAATGCTTCTGATGGAGATAATGGATTAATAAGAAGAAATTTAATTTCAGATATTGCTTATTCGGCCATATCCTACATAGGTGCCAATACAGAAATTAGTGATAATTATATAAATAATTATGGTGTTTATTTACCGGATGGTGGAGGTATTTATACTTATAATCCTGTTTGGAATGATGGAAGAGCATTAAATTCAAAGATACTTAGAAATACTATAATTAATTCAGAGTTTCCTAGATTTAGAGTTACAATAGGAGCTATTTATATTGATGATAGAACAACATCTATTTTAATAGATCGTAATAATATTCAAGGAGGGAAAAGAGGGGTATTTTTACATAATAGTAGGAATATGACCGTTACTAATAATAATATTTACAAAACTTTTGAAAGTGGTATATATGTATCTGAAGATCAGAGAGTAAAAGCAGGTGAAGTGTATGGAAATATTGTAACGGATAATAATATTATGTTAGATCAAAATGATCCATATTTTTCTAATAATAGTGTAGGTGGTGCAATAAGCACGTTTAGTACTTACACTAGCCTTAATCTTGCAAGTTATGATAGAAATAAATTATATAACCCTTATTCTTATAAACAAATTAGAGTTTTAAATGATAATGACTTTTGGTTTAATAATAGTTTCAGCAAACCTATTAATTTATTAGAATGGCAGACTTTATCAGGCAATGATCTTAATTCAAATGAATATCCTGAATATTGGGGAGATGGTTATATGGGATATAAAGGGTTTCCTGTAAAAGTAAATACTTATATGGAAGTTAATCAATTTTCAAATGGTGACTTTGTAGGAGGGGATATAACTGGATGGGCTTCATTGTCTGGTCAGGCAACAGGTGTTGATAATGGAGCGGGTGATTATTTTTGGCAATTAAATCCAACTGCCTCATCCGGAAGTGGTATAAGAGCACAAAAAGCAGAATATTTATCTGTTTCTGAAGGCGATATGTATTTAATTGAATTTAGTGCAAAATGTGCATCGAAGAACACGGCTCAATTAAAGTTAGAAGAATTGACAAATTATTATGGAGCTCGCTTCCCAATATTTTTAGATAATGAATGGAGAACTTATAGAATACCTATGAAGTTTGGATTTTCGGCAACAAATTTAAGACTACAATTAACTATGAATGAATCTTCAGATGTACTTCAAATAGATAATTTGTCATTCCGAAAAGTTACCTTGTCAGCAGATAAGTTGCCTGAAAGGACTTTCTTTGCTTACAATGAAACAAGTACTACCAAAGGTATTATATTACCGGCAGGTGCCTGGAAGGATTTAGATGGAAAAACCTATAGTGGTAGTATTTCAGTACAATCACATTCTTCAAAAATATTAATATTATCTAACGGTTCTGTTAGTGCCAATGCCGGAGCAGATGTTTCTATTTGTACAGGAGACAGCACGACTTTAACAGCATCCGGTGGTTCAACATATTCATGGAGTAATGGCGAAACAACGGCAAGTATAACAGTAAGTCCTACCACAACCACTACCTACACAGTAACGGTAGGTGATGGAGCGGGTAATACCTCTACAGATAGTGTAATTGTTACTGTAAACAGTGTTACGGCAAATGCGGGAGCTGATGTTTCTATTATAGATGGTGACAGTACAACATTAACTGCAAGTGGTGGAGATACTTATTTATGGAGTACCGGGGAAACAACTGCCAGTATAACTGTAAATCCTAATGTTACAACAACTTATACTGCTACAGTAACGCAAAATGGCTGTAGTGATACCGATACTGTTCAAGTTACGGTAACTTCACCTCCTCCTTCAACGGTTGTCGCCAATGCAGGTGCAGATGTGACTATCTGTAATGGAGATAGTACAACATTAACTGCATCAGGTGGATCGACATATTTATGGAGTACCGGAGAGACAACAGCAAATATAACCGTTAATCCAACCACAACTACTACTTATTCTGTAACAGTAGGGGATGGAGCAGGTAATTCAGATACAGATAATGTTATAGTAACTGTAAACACTGTAACGGCAAATGCAGGAGCTGATGTTACTATTATAAATGGTGACAGTATAACATTAACCGCGAGTGGAGGAGATACTTATTTATGGAGTTCAGGAGAAACAACTGCCAGTATAACTGTAAATCCATCATCTACAACCAGCTATACGGTAACAGCAACGATAGGGTCTTGTACAGATTCGGCTGTTGTACAGGTTACTGTTGATCCGGTAACGGGTACTGTAAACGCCAATGCTGGAGCTGATGTTTCTATTTGTAGTGGGGAAAGCACTGTTTTAACAGCTTCAGGAGGATCATTATACCAATGGAGTACCGGAGAAACCACGCAAAGTATTACTGTAAGTCCTGGTACTACACAAACCTTTTCGGTTACGGTAAGCGAAGAAGGAAGCAATTCAGCTTCAGATGATGTAATCGTTACCGTAAATGACGTTCCGGTTGCTAATGCGGGTTCTAACGTAACAATTGAGACAGGTCAAAATGTAACATTAACAGCAAGTGGAGGAGACACTTATTTATGGAGTACTGGCGAAACAACTGCAAGTATAAAAGTTAGTCCTGAAACCACAACTGTATATTCTGTTACAGTCTTTAAAAATACTTGTCAGGATACAGCTAGTGTGCAGGTTACTGTTAACCAAGTTGATATTACTAACCCCCCTCCGGCCAAAGCCAATGCCGGTCAGGATGTTACAATATGTATTGGAGAAAGTGCCAACTTGATTGCATCAGGAGGAGCAACTTATTTGTGGAGTACAGGAGAAGCTCAAAAGAGCATCAATGTTAAACCAACCAGAACCACAACATATAGTCTTGAAGCTACTCGTGGAGGTATAACCGATACGGATACGGTTACTGTAACTGTTCAAAATTGTACGGGGACATTTAATGATACAAGTTCAAGTATGGCCATATATCCTAATCCTACAAAGGGGAACTTGAATGTTAGCATCAATAATAATCTAAATGAAAATTTTAATATCTTTATAACAGATGCTAAAGGAAGTGTAATTTATATGGATAAGTTAGATGTTAAACAAGATAGTTATTCGAAAGAAATAGATTTATCTCAATATGCAAAGGGAATATATTTTGTAAGATTATTTAATTCAGATCAAAATTTGGTTAAAAAAATTGTGATTATCTAAACAAGCTATGAAGGCTTATGTTGACAAAATTAAGATCTTTGAAGATCTTATATAACCAAACTTTTTTTTTATACAAACGTTAATTGTAACTTTTTACTTATAGAGTTAAACTATTTCTACTACTTCGAAAGGAAATTATATTGTGGTAGCTTGATTTATTTGAAAAGAGACCGTATTATTCGAATTATAGGTTCATTTTTTTTCTTAGAATATCTGAAACTGTACGTTTTAGTTAGTACAGGTATAAATAAATTAGGATACATATTTAAAATGAATATTCATTTTAACCATAGCAACCATTTTCTTAAAAAATAAAAGTTCCTATCAATAAAACTGATGAAAACTTTGTATTCTTTCCCTGTTTAGAAATAATAACCCATTTTTATAATATTTTGAATTGGATATTGGGCAATTCCTGATTTTCTAATTATGAATATTTATTATTGTATATATTTGTTTCGATATAACAAATTAGGTTATGAAAAATATTAAGTATGATTGCATAATATTTTCAAGTCTATGATTTATTTATGATATAAGAAAAAACACTTTTTAATCAAGTTGTACGTTATTTTAGAAATACAAACAAAAATAAATTACCAAATAAGTATAGATAAATAGTTATTAAATATGCAATATGCTTTTTAACTCCATTGACTTTGCGATATTTCTGCCAATAGTTTTTATTCTTTATTGGTTTGTGATAAATAGAAATTTCAAATTTCAAAATTTATTAGTTGTTATAGCAAGCTATGTATTTTATGGCTGGTGGGATTGGCGTTTTTTGTCATTAATAATATTTAGCTCCTTAGTTGATTATGTAGTAGGTCGTAGTATGTCAAAAAATACTGATATACGAAAAAGAAAACTATTATTATTAATTAGTATTTTAGTTAATTTGGGATTTTTAGGATTTTTTAAGTACTATAATTTTTTTCTTGAAAATTTTGTAGATGCTTTTCAATTTTTCGGAAATCCAATAAACCCACAAGGACTTAATATTATCCTGCCCGTAGGAATAAGTTTTTACACCTTTCAAACCTTAAGTTACACGATAGATGTATATCGACGAAAGTTAGAACCGACAAGGGATATTATTGCTTTTTTTGCATTTGTAAGTTTCTTTCCTCAATTGGTAGCAGGCCCAATTGAAAGAGCGACCAATTTATTACCTCAGTTTTACAAGAAAAGAACATTTAATTATAATAAGGCTGTTGATGGCCTGCAACAAATACTTTGGGGATTATTTAAAAAGGTTGTAATAGCTGATAATTGTGCTTTGGTAGCTAATGAGATATTTAATAATTCTGATGGTTATTCCGGTAGTACTTTGGTGTTGGGGGCCATATTTTTCGCATTTCAAATCTATGGTGATTTTTCGGGTTACTCGGATATTGCTATTGGAACATCAAGACTATTTGGATTTGATTTGATGAAAAATTTTGCATACCCTTATTTTTCAAGGGATATTGCCGAGTTTTGGAGGCGTTGGAATATTTCATTATCCACATGGTTTAGAGATTACCTGTATTTTCCATTAGGCGGTAGTCGTGGAGGTACCTGGATGAAGGTTAGAAATACTTTTATAATATTTATTGTAAGTGGTTTTTGGCATGGTGCGAATTGGACATTTATTGTTTGGGGAGCCTTAAATGCAATTTACTTCCTGCCCTTGTTATTACTCAAAAGAAATAGGATCAATACAGACACTGTTGCGCAAAATAGATATTTGCCTACAATGAGGGAATTTTTCAATATGTCACTAACGTTTACACTGACAGTTTTCGCATGGATATTTTTCAGAGCTGAAAACATTGGACATGCATGGAGATATTTATCTGAGATATTTTCAAAATCTATTTTTTCAATTCCTGATTTTTTTGGCATGAGGCAAGCATTAACAACTGCTATTTTGATATTTATCTTTATTATTTTTGAATGGATTGGCAGAGAAAATGAATATGGTATTTCATCTATGGGTTTGAAATGGAAGAGGCCTTATAGATGGGCTTTCTTTTTGATAATTTTAACTTTTGTTTATATTTATTCTGATAACGATCAGGAATTTATATATTTCCAATTTTAAATGTAAGAATTAATGATACAATCATTTATTAAAAAAAGTATAATTTACCTTGTAATCTGGGTAGTATTAATTTATTCATTATTAATTTTTTTCCCGTTGTCTTATAATATGCATGCATACCCCATGTATTTGAATAAAATGGAATTAATAAATTCGAAATTTGATTATAAAAACTTAATTATTGGTGATAGTAGAACCATTGCCGGAATTGACCCTCAAATATTAGGTAAATCGTATTATAATCTTGGTTTAAGTGGGGGTACACCTGTTGAGGGTTATTTTACTTTAAAGAAAATACTGGAAAATGAAAATAAAATTGATACCATTCTTGTATCTTATGGTCCATTTCATCTACAATGGTCAGATACTTTTTGGGAAAGACAGTTGAAATATAACTTTTATGAATTTAAAGACATCAATGAAATATTTTATGATCTTAATACAGAACAAGTAAAATTTTGGAAGGAAGATGTTGAAAAATTAGATTCATCAATTTTGTATTTTGTTTTAAAGGCTTATTTAATTAAATTAAGATTTCCAATTTTTTACAGAAATGAATTGAAAAACTCACTGTTATTGAGAGGAGAAAATAACAAAAAAGTTTACCGGGAAATAAAAAATAATAAAGGACAATATCTGTTTGGAGAAAAAGAATTTTCACACGATTTAAATTATGAAGCAGAAATGAATTCCTTTGAGGCGAAATTAATATTTATAAATAGTTTAGATAAGATATTCTCTCTGGCTGCCAACAATGATATTCAGGTTGTTTATATAAATCCGCCATTTAATAAAAGTTCTTATAATAAATTGAATAAAACTTATATTGAAGATTATAATAATTCATTGCAAAAGCTGAAAATAAAATTTTCGGAAGTAATTTTTTCTTCAGATATTATGTATTATGAGGATAATTTTTTTGGAGATGCTTCACACTTGAACGAAAAGGGGAAAATTAAATTTTCTGAGGAAATAAAAAAGAAGTTAAATACTAACTTAGTAAATAGTAAACAATTAAAAGATTCTATTTAATAAAATGTTCAGATTAACTACTCATTTTCACCCCAACATCCTCCGCCGCAATACTCACGGCAATTTCCATAGGTGTTTTACTGTTAATTGCCAATCCAATGGGAGCATGAACTTGTTCATAAAATTAAATTTTAAAGAATTTCTCTACTACTTTGTCTATTTTAGTGTAAATTATTGCTAAATAGTGCATAATCGAATATTTTGAAAGTTTATTCAATTTACTGAAATACAATGATATATGCACAATATTTCTCTTTTATTCTTAAATTCAAACCGATAAACGGGTAAATTATTATTTTTATCATGAAAATAATTAAATATAATATAGAAAAATCATGAAATATACAAGTAAAGACAAAAAAATTATGGACTTTGCCATGAAAAAGAAAGTTCTTCATCTTGGGTGTGTAGGATTTGCTGATCTGGAAACTTCTGACAGAATTAATTTAGCAAAAGATTCGCTTCATTTTGTGCTATCAGAAATTGCAGATACTACTGGTATTGATTATAGTGCTGATGCTATTCAATATTTTCAAGATAAAGATATTTTTGACAATGTTTTGTT
>VAPH01001264.1_pt1 | contig 11501 bp, 10 predicted proteins | sample 3393861 | NCBI WGS metagenome assembly VAPH01 (sample SAMN08290439, study PRJNA428436) | hydrothermal vent metagenome | isolation source: Deep-sea hydrothermal vent chimney | place: Atlantic Ocean: South-mid Altantic Ridge | reverse complement strand
TCATCCACCACTTTCCAGTAATCCGTTTTGGCAACGCCGTCCACTTCAAAGGTGTCGGATTCGTCGACCAGGTCAAATAGTGTTGGGAAAGCATCACATAAAGATACACAACGCCGGCAGCCATGGCAGATGTCGTAGACCCGCTCCAGTTCTTCTAACAACGGTCCTTCGCTGTAGAAATTCGGGTTTTGCCAGTCCAGCGGGTGTCGGGTCGGCGCCTCGAGACTGCCCTCGCGTGATGATAGGGGTGATTTGCTCATGATTTGGAGTTTCTGCGACAAAAAAGGGGCGCAAAAAACGCCCCTTCATAGTCATGAAATTCTAATCTAATTCGTCCAGCGCCTTCTGGAAACGGTTGGCGTGGGAGCGCTCTGCCTTGCCGAGTGTCTCAAACCAATCAGCAATTTCATCAAAGCCCTCTTCACGTGCGGAGCTTGCCATGCCCGGGTACATATCCGTGTATTCGTGCGTTTCGCCAGCAATCGCTGCCTTGAGGTTGTCGTCGGTGCTGCCAATGGGCAAACCGGTTGCAGGATCGCCAGTCTCTTCGAGGTATTCGAGGTGACCGTGGGCGTGGCCGGTCTCACCTTCTGCGGTGGAGCGGAATACGGTGGCGACATCGTTATATCCCTCGATATCAGCGCGTTGTGCGAAATATAGATAACGCCGGTTGGCCTGTGATTCGCCGGCAAATGCGTCTTTAAGATTCTGTTCGGTTTTACTGCCTTTCAATGACATTTGAATGCGTCCTCTGTGGTTTCGTGGAAAATATAGCGGTTATGATTGAATCATAGTTGTTCAAAAGTCATTGGTGAAATTGTTTTTTATAATCGTGTCGATAGGCAACATCAATAGAGTGGAGTAGCATGGTTTCTTTTAAAGGAATTGCAGAAAGTTCATGCAAAGGTTAATTGCACTGTCAATATTCATTTTCATCGTGGTGCTGGTAGCCGCAGTGGGCAGCCAGTTTGTGGGGGGTGAGTGGTATCAGGCCATGCATCAGCCCGTATTCAGTCCGCCTGCGATGGTGATGGCATCAATATGGGCAGTGGTGTATGTATTGATGGCAGTAGCTGCGTGGCTGGTATGGGACAGCAAGCGCGGCCGGGGGCAGATTGCACTGAGTGGGTGGGGCTTGCAACTGTTACTCAGCATTGCCTGGTCGTGGGTATTTTTTGGACTGCATCGTGTGGGCTGGTCGCTACCAGTGATAGGCCTGTGGTTTCTGGTCGTGCTCATTACCGCGAAATCCTTTAAATCGATCAGGCTGGAGGCTGGTAGTTTGATGCTGCTGGCGGCTGGCTGGTTGCTGTTTGTGCTGACGCTTAATTTCACCCAATGGCTTATGAATGGTGGTGGCTTACGGTCGCTTGTGTAGGAGGGAGCAGCTCTGCTGCTCGCGATTGAAATGGTACCTGTAAGATAGAATAGATTGATAGATTTGCCGTACGAGACACAGAGGCTTCACGTCGTACCTCCCCGTGCTCTATCGCGAAGTACTGCACACCCTGTGATAATCGCGACCAGCAAAGCTGGTCCCTCCTACGGAAATCCACGAGTTTCCGCTTAGGTTCTGCGGATTCTTGCAGGCCTTCAATAACTCGCCGTACCCCAATAATTAAAACTTGCCGGTCTCCAGCCAGGCAGGTACATGGTTTGCATGTCACTGGATTTGAACCCGGACTGTTCCAATAAGTTTGGAATAGGGCGGTTGAGGTTGCAGCCACCGCCTATCTTGCCCCACAGCGGGTTGATGCGATCCTGCCAGCGCTGAACACTTTTATCCGGTGCTTTGCCGTGTTCGCAGAAAACCAGTTTGCCGCCGGGTTTCAGGACACGCTTGATTTCATCCAGGGCCGTGTGGACATCGGGAATGGTGCATAGGGTGTAGGTCATCATGACCGTGTCGACGCTGTTGTCATCGAGCGGAATGTCTTCGGCACCGGACTGGATAAATTCGGCGCTGATATGGTGCCGGTCAGCGTGTTTCTGAGCGATTGCCCACATGTCTGCTGACGGGTCCAGACCCCACAGGTGCTGGACCTTGTGCGTATCATAAAACGGAATATTGAGTCCCGAGCCAATTCCGATCTCCAGGACCCGGCCTTCAGCCAGTGGAACAACTTTTTCACGTTGCTTGGTAGCGGGTTTCAGCCCACAGACAAAATGGATGACCCTGGGTAGCAGGTGTTTTTCATAAATGCTCACAGGCGCAGGGTAACACCCCCCGGGTTCACAGGCATGGAATATTAGTTTAGACTTAAACTAATTATCTGGGTGGGTAGTCATAATGAAAATTGCTTGTGTCGGAGGTGGGCCAGCAGGCCTTTACTTCGCTATTTCCATGAAGTTGCGTTCGCCACAGCACCAACTGACGGTGTTTGAGCGCAACCGGCCTGACGATACGTTTGGCTGGGGCGTGGTTTTCTCCGATGGCGTGCTGGCGGATCTGGCAAAGAACGACCCACCGTCTGCCGACAGGGTTACCGATGGTTTTATTCACTGGGATGACATCGACGTTCATTACAGGGGCGAGGTCATGACATCCGGTGGCCACGGCTTTTGCGGTATCGGCCGCCAGCACCTTCTGAATATCCTCTACAAACGTGCCACAGAGTTGGGTGTAAAGCTGGTATTTGAAACTGAGATAGAACCCGATATTGAACAGTTTTCTGATTACGACCTGGTGATTGCTTCCGATGGAATCAACAGTCGTTTCCGGGAAGCTTATAAGGAGCACCTGGATGTAAATATCGATGTGCGACCCAATAAATTTATATGGCTGGGTACGCACAAGCTGTTTGATGCGTTTACCTTTATATTCAAAGAGACACCGGCAGGCTGGATTTGGGTCCATGCCTATTGCTTTGACCAGGATACCTCGACCTTTATTGTTGAGTGTCAGGAATCTACCTGGCAGGCCCTGGGTCTTGGCCAGATGAGTCAACAGGAATGCGCACACTACCTGGAGGACCTGTTCAGCGAGTACCTGGATGGCAATTCCCTGATGAGCAATGCCAAACATATTCGTGGCTCGGCCTGGATCAGTTTTCCGCGCGTGTTGTGTGGCCAATGGCGTTACCAGAACTTGGTGCTGATCGGCGATGCTGCACACACCGCGCACTTCTCGATCGGTTCAGGAACGCGGCTTGGGTTTGAAGATGCTATCCACCTTGCCAATGCACTGAACTCCAATGCCAATATTGACCAGGCACTGGAGGATTATCGCGAGACCCGTACGATTGAAGTTTTGCGCTTGCAAAGTGCTGCGCGGAACTCGATGGGGTGGTTCGAGAACCTGCCGCGCTACACCCACCTTGAACCGATGCAATTCAACTATGCGTTGCTGACGCGCAGTCAGCGCGTCAGCCATGAAAACCTCCGTTTGCGTGACAAAAACTGGTTGGAGCAAATGGAACGATGGTTTGTGAACAAAGCGGTCGGTAACATTTCAGGAGACACAGAGGCTGTCGCTGAACCAGCGCCACCGATGTTCACGCCATTCAAATTACGGGACATGGTGTTGAAAAATCGTGTTGTCGTTTCACCGATGGCCATGTACAGCGCCACTGACGGCACGCCCAACGATTTTCATCTCGTCCACCTTGGCGCAAGGGCACAGGGCGGGGCCGGCTTGATCATTACCGAGATGATCGGTGTATCTGCTGACGGTCGTATCACGCCTCGTTGTGCTGGTTTATACCGTGATGAACATATCGAACCCTGGAAAAGAGTCGTTGATTTTGTGCAATCAAATGATGGGGCGAAAATCTGTGCGCAACTGGGCCATTCAGGTCCGAAGGGCGCCACTAAAATACTGTCAGAAGGTGCGGACAAACCACTGGATGAAGGTGCCTGGGAAGTCATGGCGCCGTCACCGATAGCCTGGTCGCCGGAGAACCAGGTGCCGAGGGAAATGACCCGGCAAGATATGGACCGGGTGCGTGACGAATTTGTCGCTGCCGCAAAGCGGGCGGAGGCCTGCGGTTTCGATATGCTGGAGATGCATTTTGCGCATGGCTACCTGATGTCCTCATTCCTGTCGCCACTGACCAACAAACGCAGTGACGAATATGGCGGCAGTCTGGAAAACCGCTTGCGTTTCCCGCTTGAGGTGTTTGTGGCCGTGCGGGAAATATGGCCGCAATATAAACCGATGTCGGTGCGCATTTCCGCGACGGACTGGGTCGAAGGTGCGCTTGATGGTGATGATGCGGTACAGATCGCGACTGCATTCGCCGCTGCCGGCGTCGATATCATGGATATCTCTGCGGGCGGAACCAGCACAGCCGCCCGGCCCGTGTACGGGCGCATGTTTCAGACGCCGTTGAGCGATCAGGTCAGGCAGGAGGCGGGTGTGGCAACCATGGCGGTGGGAAATATCTACGAGACCGACCACGTTAACAGCATCATTGCTGCAGGGCGTGCTGATTTGTGCTGCCTGGCCCGGCCGCATCTTGCTGATCCGTACTGGACACTGCATGCGGCCGCACAACTTGCTTATAAAGGCCAGCAATGGCCAGTGCAGTACCTGTCCGGGCGCAGCCAGTACGAACGCAATCTTGCCCGTGCAGCAGAAATGGTTCTTAACGCTTAAGGGTCTGGACGTGGGGAAAAATAATGTCTGGTAAAGTACAAACAGCGATAGACAAACTGGAGCAGGCACCACGCAGAAAGATGGCTTTGCGAATCTGGTTGCGCTTGCTGACTTCATCGCAGTTGATCGAAAAGCTGGTACGCAGCCGCTTCCGAACCGAGTTTGATACCACCCTGCCCCGCTTCGATGTAATGGCTGCGCTGGCGCGCGAACCGAAGGGACAGACGATGGGTGATGTGTCTCGCTGGCTGCTGGTTTCAAGCGGTAACATCACGGGCATCATTTCGCGTCTTGAAGAAGATGGACTGGTCACACGCACGCGCAGCGCCGATGATCGACGCACCCATTTGGTGCGACTCAGCCGCAAAGGAAGGGAGGAATTTCAGCGCATGTCCCTGGCGCATGAGCAATGGATAAGAAACCTGCTGTCAGGCATGAGCAGGCGGGAAATGGCAACGCTCGATGAATTATTAATCAAGGTCAAAGTTTCGCTGGCGAAGGAGGAATCTTCATGACAATCAAAGTCGAGCATTTTGATTGGCAACAGGACGGCGACGTTGGTTTGGTGACGCTCAACCGGCCTGACAGGAAGAACCCGCTGACATTTGAATCCTACGCAGAGCTGCGTGATACCTTTCGCGGCCTCTGTGGTGATGATTCAGTTAAGGCGGTTGTAATTTCCGGCCAGGGTGGAAACTTCTGTTCCGGTGGTGATGTACATGAAATTATCGGGCCGCTGACCAAAATGGATATGGGTGGTTTACTGGACTTTACGCGCATGACAGGTGACCTGATCAAAGCGATACGCAACTGCCCACAACCGGTCATTGCTGCGATTGACGGTGTCTGTGTCGGTGCCGGCGCAGCGGTTGCGATGGCTGCGGATATGCGCTTTGGCACCGCGCAAAGCAAAACGGCATTCCTGTTTACCCGTGTTGGCCTGGCAGGGTGTGATATGGGTGCCTGCGCAATGCTGCCGAGATTGATTGGTCAGGGCAGGGCGTCGGAACTGTTGTTTACCGGTCGTTCAATGTCGGGTGATGAGGCATTTAGCTGGGGCTTTTTTAACCGGCTGTGTGAGCCGGATACGCTCAATGAACAAACCGCTGCTATGGCACACCGCCTGGCAGATGGTCCCAACTTTGCGCATGGGATAACCAAGAATCAACTGAATGTTGAATGGGATATGCCGCTCGATACCGCGATCGAAGCGGAAGCACAGGCACAGGCGATTTGCATGCAGACCGAGGATTTCAAACGAGCCTACCGCGCATTCGTGGCCAGGCAAAGACCGGTATTTAAAGGTAACTGATGCCTGATTCCAGTTATCTTGAGTGGCCGTTTCTGCAGGCGTCCCATCGCAGACTCAAGGCCGAACTTGACCTTTGGTGTGAGGCAAATTCCGCTTTGCTGGAACCGCAGCCTGAAGGGCAACAGGCAGACCTTGATGCAGCCTGCCGTGGACTGGTAAAGCTGCTCGGCGAAGGCGGGTGGCTGGTACACACCGTGCCGAACACGGCTGATGACGTGAATCAGCGGTTGGATGTGCGCAGCCTGTGCCTGCTGCGGGAAACACTTGCCTACCATTCAGGTTTGGCCGATTTCTGTTTTGCAATGCAAGGGCTCGGAAGTGGCCCGGTCAGCTTGTTCGGCAGTCCGGCACTTAGGTCGGAATGGCTCCAGGGTGTGGCATCCGGCCGCAACATCGCTGCGTTTGCCTTGTCCGAGAAGCAGGCGGGTTCCGATGTCAGCGCCATGGCGACACGTGCCGAGCGTGACGGCGACCATTACATCCTGAATGGTGAAAAGACCTGGATTTCCAACGCCGGGATCGCCGATTTTTATACCGTATTTGCACGCACCGGTGAAGCACCGGGTGCCAGGGGTTTAAGTGCATTTGTGTTGGCGGCCGATACCCCCGGCCTGACTGTCAGTGAGCGCATCGACCTCATCGCACCGCATCCGCTGGGAACGATCGTGTTTGAAAATTGCAGAATTCCGGTCAGCCAGATGCTGGGTGAGCCTGGCCGGGGCTTCCAGGTCGCGATGGCAACACTGGATGTGTTCCGAACCACGGTTGCCGCCGCCGCGCTGGGCTTTGCCCGCCGTGCCTGTGATGAGACATTGGCTCATGTACTAGGTAGGGAGTTATTCGGCGCACCACTGGCCGAGTTGCAAATGACTCAGGCATCGGTTGCGGATATGGCACTGGCTATCGATACCAGCGCATTGCTGGTCTATCGCTCAGCCTGGGCCAAAGATGGCGGCCAGCAACGGGTCACGCGGGAAGCGGCGATGGCAAAGTTGCACGCCACCGAACAGGCCCAGCAGGTTATTGATCGCGCAGTGCAACTGTTTGGAGGGCTGGGTGTGACATCCGGTCATGTGGCGGAACGCCTGTACCGTGAAATACGGGCGTTGCGAATTTATGAAGGTGCCAGTGAAGTACAAAAAGTCATCATTGCCCGCAACGAATACAAACGCTTTGGAAAATAGCCAGGGCGCACGGAGGTTACAACATGTCTCAGAAAATACTCCTGCCACATGGTTGGTCGCGACCACATGGCTATTCCAATGGCATAGCCGCCGAGGGCCGGATGGTTTTCGTGGCCGGGATGATAGGTTGGGATGAGTCTCACGTCATTCGCACGGACAGCATGGCCGGTCAAGTCGAGCAGACACTGAAAAACACCGTTGCCGTACTGGCCGAAGCGGATGCTGAACCCAGGCATATTGTCAGAATGACCTGGTACATCACCAGTCGCGATGCGTATCTGGATGAAATAAAGGACATTGGTAGAATCTGGCGGGAGGTGATTGGCAAACACTATCCGGCGATGGCGGTGGTACAGGTTTCGGCCCTGATTGAAAGTTCAGCCAGGGTTGAGATTGAAACCACTGCGATGGTTCCCACAGACGGATAATGATCAGCCTAGATGTACAGGCCGCCACAACGAATAAAATACAAGCCTGACCCCGGGAAACCACCTTCTGCAGCACGCGCGCAGGCCGCCAGGCTTTTTAGCCCAGTCAGTTATCGCAACCTGCACCTGCAGCACAGAACCTGGGTGCCGGCGATGGTGCCCTGGCGCGCCTCTGAGGAGGGTTTTGTCACCGACGATATCCTGGATTGGTATGAACGCCTGGCACTTGGCCGGCCTGGTGCGCTGGTTGTCGAGGCGACTGGGATTCGTGACATGGCAAGCGGACCATTGCTGCGAGTGGGCCATGATCGCTATATCGCCGGGCTGAAGGAGTTGGGCGATGTCGTGCGGCATGCCAGTGGTGGACACACACAGTTGTTTATCCAGCTTATTGATTTCCTTGCCATCCGGCGGCGTCCGGAGCGCGGTAAATTCTTGCACCGCTTTCTTGAAATCACACCATCGCACCGCCGGCTTCTGGGTGCAGAAGCCGGTAGCGAGGCTGACATCCGTGCAAGGATGCTGGCGCTTACAGATGATGAATTACAAGGCATCCTCACGCAGCGGGAGTTTGAAAGCCTGACGCATGGTTACCGGGAGCGCGTTACCGATACGCACTTGCCGCATATTCAGGCGCTGCCAACTGTACTGCCGGACTTGTTTGCCGCCGCGGCCGGGCGCGCACAGCAGGCCGGTATGGATGGCGTGGAGTTGCACTATGCCCATGCCTACACCATGGCCTCGTTTCTGTCGGCACGAAATAACCGTGCTGATGGCTATGGTGGCGCACGGGAAAAGCGTGTGCGCCTGCCGCTGGAAGTCTACCAGCGGGTCAGGGAAATGGTCGGTGATGATTACACCGTTGGCTGTCGTTACCTCAGTGACGATTGCATTGAAGGTGGCAGCGATGTCGAGGATGCGAAGTTCTTCGGCATTGAATTTGCCCGTGCCGGCATGGATTTTCTGTCACTTTCACGCGGTGGAAAATTTGAAGATGCAGCCCAGCCGAAAACAGGCTGGTCGGCCTATCCGTATACGGGCAAGAGCGGTTATGAGTGTATGCCTTCGTATATTTCTGATCAGCAGGGACCATTTGGCCGGAACTTTGAGCCGGCCTCGACCATTCGCAAGGCAATCCGTGAGGCGGGGTTTGAAACGCCCGTTATCGTGGCCGGGGGCATCCATGGTTTTGAACAGGCTGAAGCGGTGCTCGTGGAGGGCATCGCTGATATTGTCGGGGCAGCCCGGCAAAGCCTTGCTGATCCGGACTGGTTCCTGAAGCTGTTGCTTGGACGTGGCGATGAAATCAGGGTATGTGAATATACCAACTCCTGTGAAGGACTGGACCAGAAGCACAAGCAGGTTACCTGCAAGCTATGGGACCGCTCCGGTCTCGATGAAAAAGGTGTCAAACTGAGCAAGGATGGCCGACGACGGCTCACACCGCCCCTGTGGCAGACAAAGAATTAGGGCAGCAGGGAACCCGGCGCGCTTGAATCAGTCAAAGAACCCGCTATGCTGAAACCCATTCGGGCACTGGAACAGAACACTAAAATAGTCTGGTTGTTTTAGGTTCGGCAATTCCTGTCGTCCGGTTAGGGCGCATACCGTCTATCGATGTACCAGGGCAGGTTCAGAATTCGAGGGTAATTTGATGAGAAATATAGGTTTTTATGATACAGATGCAATAGATGAACTGGCCACACCAACGGCAAGTACCGAGATCACGACAGACTCTCCCGCCCTGGAAGTATTCACCGATTTTAATGAGCACAGGCCACTGGTTCTGGAGGCCACAACCACTGCTGTTGAAGCAGAAAGGCTCATGCAAATGGCACATGTGCGGCTCAAGTTTGTAGTGGATAAAAACAATCACTTCCTGGGGGTCGTCAGCCTCGATGATTTAAACAGTCAGGAAATTGTTAAAAAATTATCCCAGGGGTTTAATCGGGATGAGCTCTCCGTTACAGACTTTATGCGGCCGAGAAATGAGCTGAAAGCATTCGGCTACGAAGAAGTTTCCAAGGCAAAGATCAGTGATATTATTGAGGCGCTTAAGAGCAGCGGGCAACAACATTGCCTGGTTATTGACCGGGAAAAACATAAAATCCGGGGAATATTTTCCGCCAGTGATATGGCGAGAAAGCTTCGCTTACCAATCAATATAGAAACCCGATCCAGTTTTGCGCATGTGTTTAAGGTAATTCACCAATAACATAAGCCGCAGTCCTCCACATCTTCTACAATCGCTTCTAATCTTTGGCGTTTAGCCAGAAACTTTTTTGGGATTGAAATATGAAAATCAACGTCTGCTTCCTTATATATATGTTATTGAGCATGGCATCCGTTCCAACCGCGCTGGCGGCCGACCCGGACCAGCAAGCACCTGCAGGTGAGATCTCACAGGCTGAAACCAGCATCCGCGACCTGCAAGCGGAGCTGTCTGCTGCCAAGGATAAGGTGGCCAGACTGGAAGCCGAGCTTGCCGCTGCGCAGAACACCATCCAGGAACTCGAGAAGTCTGCAGCGACGCCGACTGCCGACAGTTCACCTGCCGTGGCACAAACGGTTCACGGTCGGCCTCTTTACAGTGGCACAGACCCGCACGTGCCGATCAAGCAACGCACCGTCATTGCCCAAAAGTTCACAGCAGCAACGCAACGTCAGGCGGGTGCAGTGACGCGCTTGCTGGCGGATGATATCGAGCGTGCCGGCATCAGGAATATTCGCCGGCTGGCTGGCCAGGTTCCCGGTATGCAATATGGCCAGTCGGGCAATGAGGCCAGGATATCCATTCGTGGCATACGCACCAACCGCACCGGTCCTGAAGCCGAACAGGTGGTCGGCATATTCGAAGACGGTATCAGCGTTCCGACCACTACCCAGGCGCTGGGGCCTTACGTGGATATCAAACAGATCGAAATTCTGCGGGGCCCACAAGGGGTCATGTATGGTCGCAATGCATTCGGTGGCGTCATCAATATCATCAGTAACGAACCCGACCTGCGTGGCTGGGATGCATCCGTGGAAGGCACCCTTGGCTACTCTGATCGCACGCGCTTTGAAGGCATGCTGAATGTGCCGATACTGGACACACTTGCCATACGCGTGGCCGCCAGATCAGATGTGCACTCCGGTTATGTAAACAACCATGTTCTGGAAGGTGATGCGGATGACTTACGTGATCGCAAGCAGCAATACGCGCGCCTGATGGCCAAATGGCAACCTTCCGATACCTTCAGCATGGTGCTGAGCCTGGCCTCGCTCGACCAGAACCAGACCGGCTCGGGCATCTGGGGTTATCAGCAAATCGGTGCCTATGTGAATGGCCAGTACCAACCAGGACACCAGTTTGCACCTGCCGGTGCGGCAACAGATTTTGGGCCGTTGAACGTGTCCAGAAACTTTGCTTCACTTGAAGATCAGGAAAACCTGAGCGGCACGCTGACACTGAACTGGGATATCGGCTTCGCCAAGCTGAAATGGCTGGCCAATGCATCAAGATTCGAAAGCCAGCAGGTCTTCGACAGCGATTACAGCAGCGGGGGTGACCCATTCAACAGCGACTTTAATGGCTGGGATTCGTTCCGCGATACCCTTTCAAGTGAAGTCCGCTTGAGCTCTGACCGCAGCGCCCGCTTTGATTGGATGGTCGGCCTCTCCGTATTTGATATGGAGTCGGATTGGGGCTGGCTGGAAACCAGGGATGGTGTCTTTCAGCGGCCTGCCTGGGACGCCACCGGCCTGTACACAACTGATTCGACCGCGGCATTTGCCAGCACAGGCTACCGCGTTAGCGACCGGTTGCGGTTGTTTGCCGGCGCACGCTGGTATGACGATACCAAGCAGCTCAGGGACGGCAGCAAGGCCAGTTGGAGTGGGACGCTGTGGAAAGCCGGTGCTGAATTTGCGTTCAGTGATACCCTGAATTCGTACGTCAAGGCTTCAACCGGTTACCGCCCCGGTGGTCTCAACGAACG
>VAPH01056096.1_pt1 | contig 11502 bp, 12 predicted proteins | sample 3393861 | NCBI WGS metagenome assembly VAPH01 (sample SAMN08290439, study PRJNA428436) | hydrothermal vent metagenome | isolation source: Deep-sea hydrothermal vent chimney | place: Atlantic Ocean: South-mid Altantic Ridge | reverse complement strand
TTTATCCTCAGAATCTTCTTCTTCCATTTCTGCTATTAATCTTTCAAGAACCGCAGATTCAAATTCATTTACTTCCTCGTCTTCATTTTCCTCGTCTTCATTTTCCTCGTCTTCTATTTTTTTAACTTTAATTTCTTCCTCGTCTTCCATTTTTTCCATTTCTTCAATAGATTTAACAATTTCATCTTTTGCTTTATTAATTTCTGTCTGACCACCAACTTCTACAGGATCACCTTCTTCTGGTGGATTATCTTCTGCCTCACTTAAAGATGTTATATCATTAGTTTCATCTTTGAAATAATATCTTTCAAGAATTGATGCAGCATCCTGATGAGTTTTTAATTCTCCAGTACCGTCATAACCAATAATAGGATCTAACATGGGACCTTTTAAATCTACAGTTTTACTGGTATCACTTTCTGGGTCATTTACAACAGCTTCTTTTAAAAGGCTAATATATGAAACCTTTTTATTAGTGCTCATAATTCTTTCCTCCATATTTCTTAAATTTTTTATAAAACTAAATAGTTTATTTTTTGTTCTTTTTTAGTTTTAAATTTAATTTAAGATTAATTCTTAAGTTTTACAAACAATCTTCAGTGTCAAAAATTACGGCATCAGAAATCATATCTGTTTTACGAATATTACTTAGTTTTTGACAAGAATTAAATCTAAACATATTAAAATTAACGTTAAAATCTAAAGCCATTCCTGCACGTCCATTCCTATTTTTTCCAACTTTAAAATGAACAATATCTTCATATATAGGATCTTTAGATAATAAAGCAATGAAATCAGAATGTTCAACTTTTTTAATTGATTCTCCAATTTGATCTAAACCTAACTGATTTGAATCTTGAGTATTATATGCATTTCTTGATAATTGTGTTGCTGTGATCACGGGTATTGAATAGTGAACTGCTAATATTTTTAAATCAAGAGTTACATGACCCAATTCAATTCTATAAAGATCATATTGAATATCTGTTTTTAATAAATCTAAATAATCAACGTATAAACCTTTAATATTTCCTTTGCCATATTTCTGTAATACATCATCTAAAACCATCATTATATCTGTTGAAGAAATTGATGCAGGAGGAAAATATTTCATTATTAAAGAAGAATTACTTCTATCTAATTCCTTTAAGATTTTCCCTTGAATATCAACTTTATTAGAAATATCCTCAATTGTTTCTTCTAAAGTTTTACTAAATAAACATTGATAAAATCTTAAAAATGATTCTTCAATGGAATTTTCTAAAGTTATGTAAACAAAAACTTTTTTCTTATTATCTTTTTTAGTTTCTACTTTTGTACCAAAAATATTATAATCATTAAAAACAGAAGCATTTTTAATAAAATTTAAAAGAAGAGCAGATTTTCCTGATCCAGATGTTCCACCAAATACATAAATTCTATTTGGTTCAAATCCACCATTTAAAATTTCTTGATCAAGGATAGAATACCCACTTGGAGTTTTATTTCCTTTTTTATATTTTTCTAAAATTGAATCAAGAATAGGATTATAATCATCATTAGATAAATCTAAACTTGAAGAAGTATTTAAAGATACAGATTTATTAGATTCAATTAAATCTGTATATAATGATCTTACAATATTTTCATAATTAAGAACTACATCATCAATAGATTCATATGATCCATCTCTTACAATATCTAAAAAATCACTCATATTTTTATGATTTGCAAAAAGACTTATTAATCTTTTTCTTAATCTAATTTGTGCAATATTATCACTAATTGCTAAATCATGTAAATTTTCACTTTTTTTAGAAATTAAATAATCATTTAAATCCCTAAATTTTTCAGAGAAAATAATACTATCTATAGCATTATCATCTGTTTTATTTTTTAATTTAAATTCACAAAATTTTTGAAGGCATTCAAATTTCTTTTTTGTATTAATTGGAATATCATCACCCTGCTGTTTTTTATAGAAATTTAAAATATCAAATAAATCTCTATATAATGTTTTATCTTTTTTGATATTATTTGATTCATTTAAAATTAATGAAAAGCAAGAATTAATAAAAACTTCTGTTATCATAAATTATACCTTAATCCTTATTTAAATTTTAGTTCCATAATAATTTTAATTATTCTTATTTAAATTAATCCGCATTTTCATAATTTAAAATGTTAAAATCTTTTCATTTTGAATTAGATAATTAAATTCATCTTTTGCTAAATATTTATTGACAATATATTTACAATAATCTTCATCAAGATCTTCTAACATTTTCAAAGATGTAATTACACTATAACTTTTACTAATTTGTTTTCTTGTAATTTTTCCTTGATTTAATGATCTTGTTATAGATTCAATTCCTTGATTAAATTCAATTAAATCATCATTTTTATAAAATTCATATAAATCTTTTACTTTATTTCTAAGAAATTCTTGAATCTTTGAATACATTGTTAATAGTTGAATCATTGCATAAACCCTTATAGAGTCATAGAAGGTTCCTGTTTCTGGATTGTATATCTTATCCATGTTAATTTGTTTAAAACCATACTCAATGGCTACATTGTTCACAGCATCTTTAAACATATCATGTACTGTTATATCTCTCTTATATCTTTTATTTAATGAGTTTGTTCTTAAATCTAATTTTCTTACAATTTGATCTTCTTCATCTAAAATATAAGTAAATCTCCCTACCATAAGGCCTTTAAATAATCCAGATGAATCATATGTAATTAATAATTCAATATTATATTTCTCTTTAATTATTTTTGTAAATAGTTCATAAAATAAAATATCTCTAAAACCAGCTCCACCTAATACATGAAATCTTAATTCTTTTCTTTTAAATTTAATGGCTTGTTTAAGTAAAGGAATTAAAGGTAAAATATAAATTATTACCGGTATAGCCGAATCAGATTTCTGATTTGCAACTACTCCACCAGTCGCAAAATGGTTAAAAGAATCAAACATATCTTCTTTTTCTAAAATATCTGTATATATTTCCCAAAGTTTGGGAGTTCTAAAATGATGAATATATACAATTTTATCCCTTACATGTTTTGGAAGATTTCTTGCTCGTTCATATGATTCTAAATTCATGTCATAAACTTGATCGAAGTTATCAAATATATTACATCCAGGTCCAGGGGGGATGTCGAGGACAAAAGCTTTATCATAAACTTCAAAATGTTCAATAAGAAAATCATAATATAAATCTGATAAAATCTTTATTCCTTTTTTATCTATAAGTCCTATAGAAGCTTGAAATCCACCTGAGTCTACAAAAAATTCTGAATGATCAAATATTCTACTTTCACGACATATAGTAAAAATATTTGCTTCTTGTTTATTATAATTTTTATATGATTTTTTATTTCTAAAGTTTTGACCAAATGAGTGTAGAAATCTATTACAAGATTTTGTATGAAAATTACTTAAATTTTCTCTAGTGAAATTATCATTAAATTCATTTGTTTTATTTAATATAAAATTATTTAAAATACTTTGATATGTTTCAAAACCTGCCATTACATAATTTGACTGAATCATTATATTTTTAATTCTCCATTCGTTTTTTATAAAATTTAGACAAAAAAAATATAATCTATAAATATAAATTATATTTTTCCTTTTAATATAGTTCGGTTAAAATATTATAATATCTTCTTCATTTGAAACTTAATACTTCCACAATCCCAAATCGTTCCATAACCCTCATTAAGTCTAAGAATTCTCTCTGAAATATCCTTTGGTTCATCTGGACGTTTCCTTAAATTAAATCTATGAATTCTTTTATAGTTTTTTAAATACCAATAATTAGGACCTGTAATATGAACTAATTCAAATCCAAGTTTTTCATATAGATTTCCTTGAGACCATCTTCTATCTGCATATGAAAATATTTCAGACCATTCATAATTCTTTTTGAAATGTGATAAAAGTTTTCCTGCTATTCCTGGTATATGAAAATCAGAATCAGAACAAAATCTATTTAACTCCCAAACTCCATCTGTAGATTTAGATCCTTTTGAGATATTTCCCTTACTGAATGTCATAACAGAAACCAAGTCTTCACCAAAGAATGCTCCAAGTTTGATATTTGAATTATCTTTTCCTTGAATATGATATTTCTCTAAGAATTCATTTTTTCTACTAGGACTGATTTCTTTTATTATACATTCTCTGGCATGGATTCTATTTCCTGAATTTACTCCCAAAATCTGCTTTAATCTAGACTTTACTATTTCTTGTTTAAATATCCATTCATCTTCAAAAATATGAATAAGTTGAATCCCTTGTTCTTCGCATTTCTGTGTTTTATAAAGATGTTTAGTTTGAGAATTATAAGAATGTTTTTCATTTATATCTCTTGACATAAATTCTTCTGAATGCCATCGTAAACCATCAAATTCAATTGCAAATTTTTTATCTGGAATATAAATATCAAGTTCTAATGGTTTTATGATTTTTCTATTTGATGAATGAATATTATCTGAAATATTTAAAGATTTAATAAATTCAATAATTTCTAATTCTCCAAATGATGTTCCAGAAGTTCTTGGATAACAAGTTGGACATCTCCAGATATTTTGCCAAGAATGTTGAAAAATATTATTACATTTTAAACATTTCCAATTATGATTAAAAATTGGTCCTTGATATTCTTTATCAACAAATTCTAAATCTAAAAGTTTTAAACTTTTCTTAATATTTTCAAAAACTTCAATTTGATATTTTTTAGAATGACAATAATTTTTAGAATTATATAAATCTAAACATGTTTGTTGTTGATTTTCTAATATTTTTTTTGATTGTAATGCATGCTCAACATTATGATTTTCTAACATTGATTTTTTAGATTTTTCTTTATTAATTGTTGCTTGCATTGCATATTCAACATTATGATTTTCTAACATTGTTTTTTTAGATTTTTCTTGATTAATTGTTGCTTGCATTGGAAATTCTGTATTCCAATTCTTCATACTTGTTTGTTTAGATTTTTCTTTAAAATGTTTTACATGTGCTGAATTTCTAACACCATGATTTTTAAATAATGTTTCAATTCCCTTTTTTCTAATTTTTGGAGATTCTCCTGGATTTCTATAACCATGATTTTTTAAACAAGTTTCTTGTTGCTCCTTTCTAATTTTTGGAGATTCTCTTGGATGTCTATAACCATGATTTTTTAAACAAGTTTCTTCTTTTTGTAATTGAATGCTTTCTAATTGACTTACATTTTTAACTCCATGATTTTTTAATGTTGTGTTTTCTCTTTTAAGATTAATTTCTTCTTGTTTCTGTTTTGAAATCTTATTTTTTAAACCTTTACTTCTACAATATGAACATGGAGAAATTAAACTTGGTAACTTATTTGAACCAATAAAAATCTCTCCACAATAACAACATTTTATTTCTTTTGTTTTCTTTTCTTTAATTATTTTAAATCCATTTCTTTTACATTCTGGACAAAATGAAATTTTATTTGGTAAACATAAAGATCCAAAAAAAATTTCCTTACATTCAAAACATTTAATCTCTTTTACTTTTTTCTCCATAAAAAATTAATCTCCTTTTAAATACAAAAATTTTATTCTTCATAAATTAATATATATAGCAGGAGATAATTATATTAAGAGTATTTTAATTAAGGCATAAGAGGAATTCCACATCTTTCACAAAGCATTATTTGAACTGGAATTATCCTTTCTTGACCATCAGGACTTTGAATTATAGATAATTTTTTAAGCATAAAAGATTGTTTAAAAAATTCAGAACCACATTTACATTTTATTTCTGTTAAATCATTTGGATTAATATTTAATTTTTGTCCTGGTGGTGTATTTGCTGATCCATTATTTATTTTAATTTGATCACTTCCCATTTTTATTTCTCCTCTGTTGTTTTTAATGTTCCATAAATTTCTGTTTTCTTTAAAATTTTATACATTATTTGATCTAATAAAACAATTTGTCCACCGTTTTGATGACAAACTATTATATCTCCAACCTTTGTTATTTCTCCAACTTCTGGACCAACAGAAAGAACTTCTGCAAAAATATTTGGTTTATTTGTTCCCACCGGAGGAACTATTAATCCACCCTCTGTTTTTTCTTCAAATATAATAGGTTTTACAAATACATGTTCTCCAACAGCCTTAATTGTTTTCATTCAATTTTTTCTCCTAAAATGGATTAACTTCTTAATTTAAAATTTGTTCAAACAATTATACTTCTCCACTTGAGCCAAAACCATTTTCACCCCTATGAGTATCTTTTTCGATTAAATCTAATTTTACTAAATTAACCTCAACTAGTTTTTGTACTACACATTGAGCAATTCTTTCTCCTGGTTTTATTGTATATTCTTCTTTGGACATTGACATATTTATAAGACCTATACCAACTTCTCCTCTATAAGTTGAATCAATAGTTCCTACACCATTGAGCATCATAATACCTTTTTTATTTGATAATCCAGATCTAGATCTTATCATTATTTCATATCCTTTTGGAATATCAAAAATTACACCAGTTTTGAAAAACCATGATTGTCCTGGTTCTATTAAAACTGGTGTAGAAATTGCTGCCCTAAGATCAAATCCAGAATCTCCTATGTATGCAAATTTCAATTCTTCCCATTCCATGTCATAATTATCTAAATAATGTATTCCAATTGTTACTTCCATTTTTTCTCTCCTTATTATATTGCTTGTCTTAATATTTCAGATATTTCATTTAATACCATAACTGCTAGACATTCTTTACATCTAATATATGGTGGTTTTTCATCACAAACTCCATCACATTCATTACTGTTTGCTCTTTCTTCTAATAATTTAACCATTTCTTGTATAATCATTCATTCCTATAAGAATTAACCATTTGGATTTTTGAATTAGTGGTTAATTTTTCAAATATATTTTCAAAATTAAATCCTTTTCTAAATGAAAATAGAATTGATTTAATAGGTGTATCTTTAATTTTTAATGCAAATTCTTTTTGATTTTTAATATCTTTATTTTGTTTCCATAATTCATTAACATGTTCTTTTAATCTTTTAAATGCATCAATGTATGGTTTAAAAACTTTTCTATCTTCTGGAAAATAATTTAAGTATTCTTCTTCATCTCCAGAGGTAACAAGTAGAATCACACATTTTTCTGATATTTTCCCATTTTCTCTTAAATGAGAAATAGCAAGATATGATGGATTTTTAATTTTTAATCTATAAAATGAATTGCCTTTTTCCCATAAACAAACATATCCTTCTTCAAGAGCTGGTAATTCTTTTATCATTTTTTTGATATCATCAAATGAACTTACTTTAAATAATTTTGGTCTTTTTACATTTAATTCTTTTGCAATTTTATTTAGATTCTCATAAGTATGATATTCTAATCCATGATATATAATGGCTAATAGATATACTTCAAAATTTGAATAAGGGGTAACAACTCTTGTTTCTGGAGAAACTAATTCAAAAATAAAATTAAAACCTTTATCAAAATCTTCAAATTTTTTTAAACTTAAAGCCTTTTCAAAAGTTTCTTTAAAAGAATTATTAAAAAAATTCATACCCTCAGCATTTGCCATTTTTCTAGTTGCAACATTCCATTTATTATTATGAAAATATACAGTACATAAACTTCCATCAATTTTTTCTTGAACTATACAATCATTAAAATTATATTTTTTACTATCTGGACATTCTCCATAATTATAAAATCTATTAAAAGATTTAGCTACAATTTTATAATCATTTTTTGTATCTAAAATTAATCCCCTACATTCATTAACTATAGGATTATATTTTTTTGAATCAAGTTGATTATAATTTAAAATTACTAAACCTTCTTCTGGATATTCTTTAACTTCAATAAAATATGGATCTTCTTTTAATGAATTAAGACCATTCTCTCTTATAAATTTTTGTATTAACATTATTCTCCTACATAAAAATTTAATTCTTTATCTGAAAAATAATTATGAATTGTTTTGAATAACCATTTATTCCAATATTCTTTATCTACTTTCATTGGTAAATTACTTTCTAAAGATAATTTTATAAGATCATTAATTTCATCTTTTAAAATTAATATAACTTTTTTATATTTTATTTGACCATTTTTAATTTTATTTAAAAATTCTTTTTGAATCATTGGATATGTTATAGTTTTATATTGAAGTATTTCTTTTTTATTATAAATGCATTTTAAAATATAACTTATTTCTTTCCAATTAACTAATTTATTTTTTATTAAATTTTGTGCATAATTAATAATTGTATCAATATTTTTTGTATAAAAGAAATGTTTTCTTTTGATTAAATCTTCCCAAATTTTAGAATCATTATTAATCAATTTTTTTGATACATGTAACATATTAAATGCTATATCATCATTTTCCAAAGCTAATTTTAAAAAATAATGAATTGAATAATAATCTAAATTTTCAGAATCTTCTTTTATATTAAATTCATCTGATGGATCAAAATTATCTTCTGTGTTAAATTTAAAACCTGCTCTAACATTTTGTAAAAATATATCTTCTCTAGTAGGAATATAAACACCTTTAAATCCTAATTCATTATCATATTTCATGTTAACAATTAAATCATAAAATGGTTCATCATTAATTTTAATTTTAGTCATTTTTAAATCTCCTTTTTTTAAATATCTAAATTTTTTCTATATGAAATTTAGACAAAAATATATTATTTTTTAATTTAGTTCAAAAAAAATAATATAAAAACTTATAAATATATTTCTTTAAATTAATTAATATTTTCTAAAGTTTTAAATAACCATTCATTCCAAAAATCAATATTTACTTTTTCTGGTAAATCACTTTTTAAAGATAATTCTTCAACCTCAATCATTAAATCTTCAAGAACTGGTATAACCTCATCCTTATAATTTAATTTACCAGTTTTAACTTTCTTTAAAAATTCTGCTTCCTTTAAAGGAAAAGTTATAGTTTTATTTTGAAGTATTTCTCTAGTTTGATATGCAGCTCTTAAAGCATGTGAAATTGCTTTCCAATCAATCCCTTTATTTTGTGCTGCAAGCTCTGCTCTTTTTCCATAAGTTTTATAAAAATTATTTAATATATTTAAGGCATATGAAATTAAAACTGTTTCTTGAATCTTTCTTCCACATACTTGATATTCTCTAATGTTTAAATCATTAAATTTAAAAAGATGTTCATCATCTGGAAGATGATCCCATATTGTATGTAATTTTTGAGCAGGATCAAAATTATTTAAAATATCAATAACTTTTTTAACATTATTTAATCTACTTCCTTTAAGTCCATATTTTGAAGCTTGTCTTCTTGCATATCCAATAAAGGATTTTAATTGCTTTGTATAAAAAAATGATCTTTTACTAACAAGATCATTCCAAATATATGATGAAGAAATAATATTTTTTTGTGGAGTATGAAGCATATCTAAAGCTGCAGTTTCACCTTTACAAGCAAGTTTTAAAAAATAATTTAATGAATAATATTCAGAATCTATATCTTCATTATTATTTTTATCATTGCTTTTATTTGTTTTATAAACTATACTTTTTTTAACTTTTTGTAAATATAAATCTTTTTTAGATGGAATAAAAATACCTTTAAAATCTGTATCTGAATTTTCATTATTAGTTCCATATAATTTAGATCCAAATTCTAATTTAACAATTAAATTTAAATTCTCCATAATTTTTTAATAAAAACTTTAAATAAAATTTAGATGAATGTGTAATCTAGAACTGATATTAAAATTATACTTTTCTGCCATATCAAAAACGAATGAAGAATTCTTTACTAATTCTTCATGGGTTATTCCTTCTGGCATTATAAATACTCTATCATTAATATTAAATGAATCTAATAAATCAAGAAATTTTTCTGTAAATGTATTATTTTCTTCACAAACAAATTTAATAAAAACATTATCATTATGTTCAATTTGATTTAATAAATTATTTGCAATATTTAAATCATGACTTGAAAAAATCTTTGGTGAATAAATATATTTTACATTTTTTGATTTTTTTATTTTAGAAATTAATTCAATTAAATTAAATCCATTGGTTTCAACATTTGCGTTATTATAATTTAATTTATTTAACAAATTAACTGTATCATTAAAATGATTTAAATGTGTAGGTTCCCCACCGGTCAGCATTACCTGACATTTTTCTTTATCAATTTGTTTTTGAATATTTTCAATTTTATATTCAGATTCTTCTGTAATTCTCATTTTTACTTTTGTATCACACCATTCACATGATCTATTACAATACTTAAATCTAAGTAAAAGCATTTTTTTTCCAGTGTCAGGACCTTCACCTTGCCAAGTGATAATGTTTTCAATTAAAGAAACTTTTGACATTTAATTTTCTCCTAAATTATTTTTAAATTTGTTCCATATATGATTTTATTTTTCTTAAAATTTTTATTATATTTCTTTTTAATTCCTAATTTTATACAAAGATTACATGGAATTAAATATTCAGAATTATAATAAGATTCAAATTCAATACCACAATTATAACATTTTACTTTAATAATTTTCATTTTTTTAAAAAAGAAGAACCTGATTATTTTGTATTTTAATAAGAGGTTCTAAAAGTAATTCATATCTATCAGTCCAATTAAATTTTAACATAGCCTTTGTATCAATTATATAGTATTTTGGTAATGAAATTTCCTCATCTGGAAGAGCTATTATCTCTAGCTTTTTACCTTTAGAAGTAAATTCTTTATCATATTTTTCTAGAACTTCCTTTGGTGCTGTTAAAGGATCTATTCCTTTTATTTTAAATAAATATCCTCTGGTACCTGGTACAAATATATTATACTCAATTGAGTTCCAATTCACCATAGCTCTAACACCCTGCGGTATCACTTTATATAATTCAACTTTCTTTGTAAAAGAAATTGACTTTGATATTTCTTTTAATCCATTATTAATTTTTTCTATAAAATTTAATTCTCGTGTTTTTACTTTGTCCATTAATTTAGTAATTGAGATTTTATCTATTTTTAAAATATATTCTAAAAGTTCAGATAAACCTTCTTTTGTATATTTTGAAAAATCACTTCTTTTTATTTCTAAACCCATAGTAACTATTTCATCAGTTTTTCTTCCTTCCTGATTAATAACACGAATTGAATATCTTTTCTTTGCTAAAAATAAACCTCTTGAAATCATTAATTCATTTTTTAATTCTAATTTATTTCTTTCTTTGGGAACATTATGTCTTAAAATTAAATCATTAATAATTTTATTATTTAAATAATCTGAAACTTGATCACAATATCCTTGCATTTTATTAATTGCTTTTTCATGATCATTATCTTTAATTATTTTTTCAAAAGTAATAAATAATGAATCTGTATCTCCGGTTATAATATAAGGAGTATTCCTATCAAGATCTCCATATATTTCATCTTCTGTTAATGGTTGTAAATTTATTTTTGAATCTTTATTTTTTATTTTATCTACAAAAT
>VAPH01082004.1_pt1 | contig 11542 bp, 10 predicted proteins | sample 3393861 | NCBI WGS metagenome assembly VAPH01 (sample SAMN08290439, study PRJNA428436) | hydrothermal vent metagenome | isolation source: Deep-sea hydrothermal vent chimney | place: Atlantic Ocean: South-mid Altantic Ridge | reverse complement strand
GAAGCAGCCGCATTGCTTGACGCTATCCGGGATGAGCGAGACGAGGCACAAGAGCGACTCGGTGAAGTCGAGAAGGACCTTGCAACAGCGATCGGTCGTCTCGAAAGCATCGACGATCTTGAGGGTCGGCTATCCGTGGCTGATGCCGCTGCAGCAACGCTTCGCGACGAGCTGGCAGAGGCACAGACAACGATCGAGAGTCTTCAGGCATCCGTTGTCGATTCTGATGCGACCGGCGAGCGCATTGCAGAGTTGCAGCAAGAACTTGAGGAGATGGACGACCTCAAATCCGAGTTGGCGAAGTTCGAAGGGGATGCAACCGAAGCTGCTGCGATGGTATCCCAACTGGAGACTTTGGAGGGTGAGCTAGTGACGGCGACGGCCGAGATTGAGTCCACTATCAACGAACTTACCGCCGCTAGGGAAGAACTAGAGGCCGCGCGAGAAAAGGCTGAGCGTGTGCCCTCCCTTGAGGCTCAGATCGCTGAGGACACCGTTGCACGGGAACGCCTGATTGTGGTTGAAGGCGAACTCGCAGAAGCTACCGCCGCAGTGGAGAAACTCACAGGCGAGATTGCGGAGACCACTGAACGTGCATCCGGTATGTCCGAAAAGATCACCGAAGTCGAGTTGGCCGAAACCGAGCTGAAGCTCCTGGAAGAACAGATCGCGGAACGTGAGCGGAATCTTGAGAACGAGATGTCCCAACTTTCGACGATGCGCGACGACGTTGCGCAAGAGAAGACAACTCTTGCGGATGCCTGGCAACGTCTTGACAGTGAGCGCGAGATTGTCAGTGCAGGCCTGAGCCGCGTTGAACTCGCAAACGAAGACGCCGCTCAGCTACAAGATCTTGTTGATGAACGTGATCAATTGAAGGCTGAGCTCCAGAATGCCGTTGCAGACCTTGAAACGGAGCGCGAAAACGCCAAGGAGCAACTGTCTGCGTTGACTGAGGAGCGCGAGCAACGGACTCTTGAAGCCGAAACTATTGCTTCGCAACACGATCTGTTGGTGGTTTCATCAGAGGAAGCCGAGTCGGAGAATGCCGCGATCTTCACGCGCATGGAACGTCACCAGTCGGATCTTCAGACGACGATATCGCAAGTGCGCGGCGAACGGGACGAACTCGCCCAGGTCAACGCCGCGTTGGAGGCAAAAGTTCAACAGTTGCAGGAGAGGACGACGGAACTCGCCCAGGCCGCACAACGATCCGGTGATGATGACTCGGCGGCTCTCACCGAGACATCCGAGGGGGACGATGATGCGAACGACGTTGAAGACGCTCCTCCCAGTCGCCCCTTCAGCCGGGGGAAGAGCCGTTACGAGCGAAACTCAGCAAAGCTTCCCCGCATCGGCGACGAGGCAGGATCGGTCCTCAAGTCCATGCAAGACCTCCGTGCCAGCCTTACGGAGGAATAGTTACGATTTCCGAGATCGACGTGATCCCGATAGCATCGCGCGCGTTTTCCAGCGGGATGTGTCGTCACTCTGTGACCGTTTACATCCCACTTTTTCTACAAACACCACCACCTGAACATCCGGCAAGGAGCCACCGTGTCTGAAAACCTTATTGCGCCTCATGGCGGGACTCTCGTCAACTTGATGGTTGACGAAGACCGAGCAACGGCGCTACGAAATGAATCCCGTGATTTTGCCTCATGGGATCTCACTCCTCGCCAGATGAATGACATCGAGTTGCTGATGAACGGTTCGTTCTCGCCGCTCACCGGGTTCCTCGGCAAAGCCGACTACGAATCGGTTCGGGACGATATGCGCCTTGCCGACGGCACGCTGTGGCCGATGCCGATCACCCTTGACGTCACCGAGGAGTTCGCACAGGGATTGACGCCTGGGGACAAGGTTGCGTTGCGTGACCCTGAGGGCGTCATGCTTGCGGTGATTACGGTCGGTGACGTGTGGGAACCGGACCGCTCAGAAGAGGCCGAGAAAGTCTTCGGGACGACGAGCACCGAGCATCCGGCCGTCGCGTATCTCATGGGCGTCGGAAACTCGCACTACATCGGTGGCGCGGTCGAAGGCCTCCAGGCGCCCACTCACTACGACTTCAAGGATCTCCGCACGACGCCGGCCGAGCTTCGTGCCGAGTTTTCTGCGGCAGGCATCACTGATGTAGTCGCGTTCCAGACACGGAATCCGATGCATCGAGCTCACGTTGAGCTCACGATGCGAGCCGCTGCCGAAACCGGTGCACACCTTCTGATCCATCCGGTTGTCGGCATGACAAAGCCGGGTGATGTCGATCACTACACGCGTGTCCGCGTCTACAAGGCATTGATGGGTCGGTACGCGGAGGGTTCGGCCAGCGTTTCGCTCCTTGGTCTTGCCATGCGCATGGGTGGCCCACGCGAGGCCGTGTGGCACGCACTCATTCGCAAGAACCACGGTGTGAATCACTTCATAGTCGGTCGCGACCACGCCGGTCCGGGGTCGGACTCGCAGGGGACACCGTTCTACGGTCCCTACGACGCCCAGGAACTTGTCATCTCCCTTGAAGAGGAGATGGGTGTAAAGCTGGTTCCGTTCAAGCTGATGGTGTTCGTGCCGACCGCAGATACGTACATGCCAATCGATGAGGTTCCCGAAGGTACCGAATTCCTCTCGATCTCCGGTACCGAGCTACGTCAGAAGCTTGCCGACGGTTCCGAGATTCCGGGATGGTTCACCTACCCCGAGGTCGTGAGCGAGCTGCGCAAGACGAGTCGGGCCCGCATCGATCAGGGGTTCACCGTCTTCTTCACCGGCCTGTCCGGCTCGGGTAAGTCGACGATTGCCAATGCCCTCATGGTCAAACTGCTGGAACTCGGCGGACGGTCGGTCACGCTTCTGGACGGGGACATTGTCCGAACCAACCTATCCAAGGGTCTCGGGTTCTCCAAGGAGGATCGCGACACCAACATCACCCGGATCGGGTACGTAGCGTCTGAGATCACCAAGGCCGGTGGCATTGCCGTCTGTGCACCGATCGCTCCCTATGCCGGGCCGCGCGACGCCAACCGTACTGCGATTTCTGGAGTTGGCGGATACGCTCTGGTCTACGTCGCTACCCCGCTTGAGGTTTGCGAACAGCGCGACCGTAAGGGTCTCTATGCCAAAGCACGAGCCGGGATTATCAAGGAATTCACCGGTATCTCGGATCCATACGAAGTTCCGACGGATGCCGAAATTGTGATCCAGACCACCGAAATGTCACCCGATGAAGCGGCATCAACCATCATGAACTACCTGGTCGACGAGGGTTATCTCGCCGCAGAGAGTTAACCCGTTGAGCCGGGTCACCAACACCGACGACATCGCCCGGATCGAGGCTGCCCTCGACCGTGCTGAGGTCGTCCTTGCTGATTTCACACCGGGGGAGATCGAAGCCCGGATGAAGTCGGGAGACGACCCGCTCACGGCTGCCGACCTCGCGGTCGACAAAGCTCTTCGTGAGACACTTCCTCTCCCCGGCGAGGGCTGGCTATCCGAGGAAACCATCGACAGCACGGACCGGTTGGCCTGCGGCCGAACATGGATAGTCGATCCGATCGACGGTACCCGCGAGTTTGTGATGGGGATTCCGGAGTGGTGCGTATCGATCGCGCTCGTCGTCGACGGAGTTCCCGTTGCCGGGGGTGTTCTCAACCCGGGTGCCGGACATCGCATTGTTGGTTCTGTAGATGACGGTGTGACCCTGAACGGCGAAGCGGCAACGACCACCGCTCGATCGTCAGTAGCGGGAGCGCTGGTTCTGGCTTCTCGGTCCGAGATCAAGCGCGGGGAGTGGGACCCCTTTTTCGCCACCCCGATTGCGGTCCGGACCATGGGTTCGGTCGCGTACAAGATTGCATGCGTCGCGGCCGGGTTGGCGGACGCCACATGGACCCTTGTTCCGAAGAATGAGTGGGACGTTGCCGGTGGAGCAGCCCTTGTCCGTGCGGCCGGCGGTTCCGTCAGTGGCCCAATGTTTGAGCCGGTGACGTTCAACAACTCCGATCCCCTGATGCCGGGCTTCATCGCCACCAACGGCCCGCTGCGCCAGCCGATGGAAACGCTCATCGACGAGGTGCGGTCCGCTCTCCGTTCTCGTGACGACGGCCGGGGATAATTCCGTCCAAGCGCAACGACAATGGGGCCGACTTCGACTCATGGCGGTTTCTACAACGTTGCGGGATCGATGACGGCGAGGGAATCCAGCACCATTTGGAGTTCGTCCCACGCAATACACGACTCGCCGCCCATCATCCGATCTTGGTCATTCGCTTCGCAACCATCGGTCACGGTGAGGCTCACGTAGTAGCGACCGTCACTGAACACGAGCGTCATGCCAAAGGCGCTGTCGAGTCTGTAGATCGGTGCCGCTCCATCGGGCTCAAGGTTGATTGGTGCGAGGATCGGCTCAAGATCGAACCCGAGCTGCTCAAAGAGAACGGGTCCACCAGGTACTTCAAGCGGTGCGAGTACACCCACGGCCACCTCGAGCACCACGTCGGAGGTTGTGCTGGAGCCATCGGTCGGGACACCAGCCAGCAAGTAGGCATATGAAGGTTCTTGGGAAAACTCCAGAGGGACCGGAGGATTCGTAAACGAAAATGACCAGGAGAAGGGAAAAGGCAGGATCTGTGGGGCAATGCCGGCGACACCGGTGTCGAATTGCATGCGGCCTAGCCCCGATGCGGCGTTCTGAATGGTGTCGGGGAAGTCGGCGAGAGGGCCAACCGGGAGTGCAGGAAACTCCGAGGGTGGGGCGGGCATGGCCGAAATGGTGGTTGTCTCAGCAGGTACGGCATCTGCACCTACCGACACGATAGGAGTCTCGGTTGGGGACGGTGAACTCGAACCACTGCAGGCGGCGAACAGCACCAGCACCGCTGCTGCAGGTAGCAGCAACCCCGTCTCGACGACCCTCCGGAGACTGGACCGCCTGTGTCTACTCACTCGGTCGAGTGTCGATCTAGTTCGTGTGAGGAGTCGGGCCGGTCTGGAGGGGATGGAGTTCCCTGGTGGAACACCATGTGCCACATATCTCCTGTGCTGCGCCAGATGGAACTACGCCACGAGTAGGCGTCTTCAGCGCCGGGCGTCGATCGAACACACCGATAGGTCGCCAGGATGAGTCCGTCAGTAAGGGTCTTCGTCTGGAAGTCCGTGGTGAAGTGGTAGACGTCGGGTGTCTCGTCGGACGTGGTGAGGTCAGCAATTATCTGGCTCTTGGTCCAGGTTCTGCCCGAGGCTCCGAACTCGACGAAGTCGGCAGCGAGTAGCCGGTCAAGCTCCGCCGCGGACTGGCGGTATTGGGGGTGGAGGAGTCGCTCCTCATTCTCCCGGATGTGTGCTGCGAGCGCTTCGTTGTCCATGGAGTCTCCCGTTCGACCGCTAATGACCCAGGTGGCTTTCGCCTCTGGCGGCGAAGAGTTCGATCTGTTTCTGGCGTTCGGCGAATCGACTCTTGCGGTTCTCAGGAGTTGTGTCGAAGCAGGCCGGGCAGGTCACACCGATGGCGTAGCGTGGATCTGATCGGTCTTGTGGGGTAACGACAGTGTTGCAGTTTGGGCACTGGTCGTTGTCTCCAGGTATGAGACCGTGGCCGACCGAGACTCGTCGATCAAAGACGTAACATTCACCATCCCAGGTCGATTCTTCCTCTGGAACTGTCTCCAAGTACTTGAGAATGCCGCCTTCGAGCTGGTACACGTTCTCGAAACCCTGGTCCTTCATCCAGGCCGTCAGCTTCTCGCACCGAATGCCACCAGTACAGAACATCGCGACCGGTGGTTTGCCGGAAAGGTCCGGTTGGTCCGCAACCCATTGTGGAAAGTCACGGAACACGTCGATCTCGGGATTGACTGCACCCTCAAACGTCCCGATGGCGTACTCGTAATCGTTGCGGGTGTCGATCACGACGACGTCGGGGTCTGCGATCAGATCGTTCCACTCGGACGGTGGAACGTGGGTTCCGGTGCCTGTGACGGAGTCGATCTCGCCGACGCCGAGCGCCACGATCTCCTTCTTGAGGCGGATCTTGAGCCGAAGAAACGGAGCATCTTCGGATTGGGAGAGTTTCGCTTTGATAGTCGCGAACCGGGGTTCGTTGCGGATGAATGCAAGGACGTTGTCGATACCCTCCGACGGCCCGGCGATGGTTCCGTTGAGGCCTTCGCTTGCGAGCAGGATCGTGCCCAGGACATCGTTCTCGATACAGGCCTCTTGCAGGGGTTCCCGGAAGTCTGCGAAGTCGGGGAAGTCCGCGAATTTGTACAGCGCTGCGATCAGAAACATGTGTTACCTAGGGATGGGCGGAGTCCGGATTGCTCGGTATGGCCGAGTTCGTTAGGTAATACGGTAGTGCCTGCAGCCCACGAGCAGTTCGGTGAGAGCACATGTGCCGCATGGGATAAGAACCGCCCTTCGTCCGGTTCCGAGTCGTCGCCCACCACATCGCGGGTGCTCGGTGCACCAGCCCTATAGGCCCACACGAGGACTGCTATAGCTCCCCGGAGTCCGCCAGAGAAGTGGGTCGGGTCCTAATCGGACCCGACCCACTTCTGTCTTCCCTGGATTGTTGAGGATGAGTGTTCAGTCGTCGAGGGCGTCCTCGACGTCGCTCCCTTCCGTGTTGTCGCTGTTGTCGTTGTCCGAGCCGTCAGACTGGTCGGTCGCTTCGTCGCTGTTGTCGCTGTTGGCTGCTTCGTCGCTGTCGCTGTCGCTGGCTTGTTGGTTGAGGATTGTGCCGTTCCCGGCATCGACCTTCACATCGATGATCGACCCGGACAGATCCGTGATCTCGACGCTGTACACAACCGCACCGTTCTCGTTGTCGAGTTCGACGCTACCTACCGTGCCCGGCACTGCTGCTAGTGCGGCATCACGTGCTTGGTCGGGCGTGATCGTGGCCAGCACCTCGAGAGCTGCGGCTTCGTCGGCGTCGCTCTGACCCTCATCCTGTGGGGCTGTGATTGATGCTTCGTACGACGGATCCTCGACGTCGCTGGTTTGGCTCTCGGATTCGACCGCGTCGTTTGACGTCGATGGCCCGGTTGTCTCCGGGGATTCGACCGCGTCGTTTGATGTCGATGGCCCGGTTGTCTCCGGGGATTCGGCCGGTGCCTGTGTATCGGTCGTCCCGATGGAGTCCGGCGTTTCGGCCGGTGCCTGTGTATCGGTCGTCCCGATGGAGTCCAACGTCTCGACCGATTCTTGTGATGCGACCGTGGTGCTGCCGGTATCCTGAATCGTTGCCTGGCTGACCTGAGCGGTCGGTACATCCGGGGGTGCGGTGGATGGGCTGAGCGCCCATGCGACACCTGCCGAGCTGACGGCCATTCCGAGTGCGGCCGCGCCGGTGACAACGGCGGTGCGCATACTTTGCTTGCGTTGCATGTGATGTTCCTTTTGTATCTGTTGCGTTCCCACCCCACATCGGGCTGGTGCCACTGCCACTTGTTGAGCAGTTGTCCACACTCTGCACTGCCCATCATGAAGCTCAGCTGAAGGATCCTGAACGTTGATTCAGGTTCGCCCGTCCCCTATTGCGCTACGTAGAACAGATCAGCCACCGGACTTCGCCGCCTCAAGATTCTTCGCGTTGCTGCCGATGCGGTGACATGGATCCGCACGGTTTCGACGAACTTATCGGGGCCGCCCAGCTCGGTGAGGAGTGGGCCTGGACGCGTATCTACGAAGCGGTCGCTCCCCGTCTCACCGGATACTTCAGAGTGCGGGGGGTTACCAACCCGGAGGATCTCGTCGGCGAGACGTTCCTCCAGATCGCTCGCAACCTCCCCGAATTCGATGGCGATTCGTCGTCCTTCCAGTCATGGGTATTCGTGATCGCCCACCATCGACTGTCCAATGAACGGCGACGCTTCTCCCGGAAGCCGGTGACACTGAAGCCTGAACCGATCGATGTTGGGCGCAGGAGCGAGTCAGCTGAGAACGAGGCTCTCGCGGAGATCGGAACCGCGGATGCCCTTGACATGCTGCACGTGTTGACCGTCGAACAACGCAACGTGGTGGCGCTGCGATTCGTTACGGACCTCAGTGTCGAAGAAACCGCGGCAGTCATTGGTGTGAGCACCGGGGCCGTTAAACAGCTCACCCGTCGCGCGCTTGAACGACTGAGGAAAGAAATCTCACAGAGAGCCGTAACCCAAACGCACGCTCCGGGGGTTATTACACCGAGATGAGAAAAGACCACACTGATGACAAAGGCCTTGAGGCGTTGATAACAGGATCACCGGATCCTGATGACGCTCTTGGTCGCATGCTCACAGACCTCCGGGATTCAGCAATGGGCTGGCCGAATTCCGACAAGGCAGCTGATCATATTGCCGCAGCGGTTGAACAGGCTCGTCTCAACGTACCAGCCTCGGCGCCGTCGGAACCTACCCCGACACGGCGCCGCATTACCAGGAGACGAAGAATGTTTAGTTTGATAACCACGAGCCTGATCGGAAAGATCCTGGCAGGATCGATTGCCCTGGCAGCGACTGGCGGCACTCTCGCTGTCACGGGCAACCTGCCCCCGGCGGCACAGTCCGCGGTAGCCAACGTCGCCGACAACATCGGCATCAACCTCCCGCACCCCGACGATGCAGAAGAGCTGATCGACCTCGACGTCGAAGACCTTGATGTTTCGCACGTCGATGAGGCCGACGAAGCCGATGTCGCTGACGAGGTTGAAGGTGTCGACGAGATCGAAGTTGCCGATGAAGCCGACGAGGCTGACGAAGCTGACGAGGCTGACGAGGCTGACGAGGCTGACGAGGCGGATGAAGCCGATGAAGCCGATGAAGCCGATGAAGCTGATGAAGCTGATGAGGCTGACGAAGCCGATGATGCTTCCGATAGCGCCTCCGACGAGGCTGACGAAGCCGATGATGCTTCCGATAGCGCCTCCGACGAGGGCGATGAAGCCGATGATGCTTCCGATAGCGCCTCCGACGAGGGCGATGAAGCGGTCGATGCTTCCGATAGCGCCTCCGACGAGGGCGATGAAGCCGATGATGCTTCCGATAGCGCCTCCGACGAGGGCGATGAAGCCGGCGCGACCGTTGATACCGGCGGAACTGTTGGTACAGGCGGGACTGGCGACTGAACGGACGCCTACTCAAGCACCAACCCGACTCGACAAAGAAGAGCCCGCCCCACCTGAGGGCGGGCTCTTCTCTGTCTCGAAACTGCCCCGATCACGATATTCGAGCGAGGTGCTCGTTTTCAGCCGGCTTTCAGCTCAGATCCACAACAATGGCACTATGGGTGAAGTCAGAAGGGCGCGCGGATGAGGGTACTGGTCGTAGAAGATGAGAAGCGGGTCGCCGCTGCTGTTCGTCGCGGACTTGAAGCAGAAGGCTTCGCAGTCGATGTAGCGCTGACGGGCACTGATGGGGAATGGTTGGCTAAGGAGAACAAGTATGACGTGATCGTTCTCGACATCATGTTGCCGGGCATCAACGGTTATCGCCTGTGTGGAAATCTACGCGAGCGCGGTGACTGGACTCCCGTCTTGATGCTCACCGCCAAGGATGGCGACCTTGACGAGGCAGAAGCTCTCGACACAGGCGCCGACGACTATCTCACGAAACCGTTCGCCTTCGTCGTACTCGTCGCCAGGATCCGAGCACTCCTGCGGCGGTCGGTGACAACTCCGCAAATGACTTATGAGGCCGGTGATCTGTACATAGATCCGAACGCTCATCAGTGTCGGCGCGGAGACGTCGAGGTTGCATTGACCGCAAGAGAGTTCTCTGTACTGGAGTTCCTGATACGACGCAAGGGCGAGGTCGTGTCGAAAGCGGAGATCCTCGAAAACGTGTGGGACTTCGCGTTCGAAGGAGATCCCAACATCGTCGAGGTATACATCAGACACCTGCGCGTGAAGATCGACGAGCCATTCGACAAGGCATCCATCCAGACGATTCGTGGTTCCGGATACCGTCTGGCGGCGAACGGTGGTTAGTTTGCCGCGGCGGTTCAGGTCCGCAAGAGCACGATCCACGATCGCAGCAACCGTTGTTGTTGCTCTGGCGTTGATCGTGGCCGGGTTCACCGCCATGTCGCTGCAACGTGCCGCAATGGTGAACGCGATCGACACCGCTCTCATCGGCCGTGCAGAAGATATCACCGCACTCATCATCGATGGGTCCATACCCACACAGTTAACTGCGCCGGGCGATGATGATGCCCTCGTTCAGATCATCAATGGGGACCGGACGGTGATCGCCTCAAGCCCCAACATCACAGGCGAGAGGGCTATCTCCGACATCCGTCCGGATGCCGGCACTCAGGTTGTCACCACTCAAGCGCTCCCCGTCGGAGAGGGGGAGTTTCGGTTGGTGACAAAGTCGGTGTTCGCACACGATCAAACCTTCACGATCTATGCGGCAGCGAGTCTCGATCCCGTCAGGGAGGCGGTTGCTGCACTCGCGGCGATTCTCATCGCGGGGATTCCGTTGTTGATTGCATTTGTGGGTGTCACCGTCTGGTTTGTTATCGGAAGAACGCTCCATCCGGTCGAGGCGATCCGCTCCAAGGTTGAATCGATCAGTAACCGTGATCTTGATCGCCGGGTCCCGGTACCCGACAGCGGAGACGAAATAGCGCGGCTCGCCGTCACGATGAATGAGATGCTCGACCGACTGGAACGGAGTTCCGATCAGCAACGGCGTTTTGTCGCCGACGCATCTCACGAGCTGCGGAGCCCGCTAGCGGCGATTCGCTCGCAGTTGGAGGTTGACCTCCTGCATGCGGAGAAGGCAGATTGGTCAGCGACGTCCGAGGACGTCCTTGATGAGACGCTTCGTATGCAACGCCTCGTCGATGACCTGTTGTTACTCGCGCGAAGTGATTCGGGAACTCTGCCTATCGGAGATCGATCTGTCGATCTCGATGACATTGTCTTTGATCTCGTGAAGCGAACGCAGCCCACAACATCTATCACGATCGACACTACGCACGTCTCAGGTGCACAGGTTGTCGGTGATGCCGATTCTCTCGCGCGGCTTGTGCGCAATCTCGTCGAGAACGCGGTGCGCTTCGCCGCCGATCGCATCGAAATATCGCTGACGGAGGTTGACGGGATTGCAGTATTGACCGTCAGTGACGACGGACCGGGTATCCCCGAAGCCGATCGTGATCAAGTTTTTGAACGGTTTGCTCGGCTCGACGAAGCGCGTGATCGCGATCACGGTGGGGCGGGTCTCGGCCTCGCCATCTCCAGGGAAATCACTTTGTTACACCAGGGCTCTATCTCCATCGATACCGGTACCAACGGCGGGGCCAGGATCACAGTAGAAATCCCGACGAGGCCTCGGTGACGGGAACCAGGCGTCGGCACGGCGGATATGTTGATGCCGAGTGGACGCCTACCCTGGGGTCGGCGAGTTGTCCACTGCTTGGAGCGAAAACATGACTGATACCCCACTCCATGTGGTCACCGGAGCGTTCGGGTACTCCGGCCGATATATCACGGCTGAGTTGTTGGCGAGGGGTGCCCGCGTACGCACGCTCACGAACTCGTTACATCGTGGTAACCCGTTCGGTG
>VAPH01028210.1_pt1 | contig 11543 bp, 12 predicted proteins | sample 3393861 | NCBI WGS metagenome assembly VAPH01 (sample SAMN08290439, study PRJNA428436) | hydrothermal vent metagenome | isolation source: Deep-sea hydrothermal vent chimney | place: Atlantic Ocean: South-mid Altantic Ridge | reverse complement strand
CCTTAACCTCTTGGAGATACGTACCGACGTGTTCCGCCATTTCCACGTCAACAGGAATACCGTTGGAATGAATTTGTCCGATCATGGATTGGGGGGTGCACACCGAATCATTCAAACATGTTTTAGCCACCCAATGCGCCGCAGTTCCTTCTTTGGCAACTTGGTGGGGGACGGAGGGATAGGGCCGCTCCATCGACGGAGACCCTGTACAGGGAACCCATCGATGGGCGGAACTACCATACAGTCGAACGTCCGGCATTAAGCGAGTTCCCCATCGAGCGCGATGTCCAGAGCGGTAAGTCCCCCCACATTGTCCACCAACTCGGGAATGGCCTCAACTCCCTGATCTCTCAATAACTCGGTGCAACGGGCGGGGGTTATCAACTCGGATATGATGGCATTGGACATTTTGGTTGCCACCTTCGGATAAAGTTCCGACGCCGACGCGGTGGGTGCGGGGACGGGAGCCGGGGCCGCAGGGGCAGGAGTAACGGCAGCAGCCGAAGCCGGGGCCGCAGGGGCAGGAGTAACGGCGGCAGCCGAAGCCGGGGCCATGGGCGGAGTAACGGCAGCAGCCGAAGCCGGGGCCGTAGGCGGAGTAACGACAGCAGCCGCCGCCAGTTCCGCTTCAACCGCCGCAACCAAAGCCGCGTCTGTACCTCGCGTGACCTTCCAATTACCGTCCTTCTTTTTGGTCTTGGCTTTGGAATGGATTCGGGCGTCCCAAACGTACCCCCGAGCATCCAACTCTTGACCAACGCCCGACGAAACGATGTTGGTCGCGCTTACCCTCGTGACTGCCGCACTCGACGTGGCCGCAGCCGTAGCCGCCATCACCGGTGTCCGGTTGTTTTCGTCTCGCACGAGTTCCGGGGGGATGTCGAGAGGGGAAGGGACGCCCGCTGCGGCAGCAGTGGCCGCACTAGGCAAGGGGGGAAGCGGTGGCGGCGTCACGGGTAAGGGAGGGGCTGAACATGTAGCCGGGGCCGCATTGTTTCTATCCCAGATACCCGAACCGGAACGGGGGGCGGACGATAGCGCCTTAGCCAACGTCTCGATATCATGAGTGGCGTCGAGGGCGGACGATAGCCCCTTAGCCAACGTCTCGATATCATGAGTGGCGTCGAGGGCGGTATCGGCGGTAATGATGATTTGGACGGTCATACGCGTTTCTCCTATGAATGAAATGGAAATACGTTTTTATGCACTATTGACGCATCTGTCAAGACCCTATAAAAGCAAAACCATGATACAATACGAAACTTTCAAAAACGGGGATATAACCCTATACTTAGGAGACTGCCTTGACGTCATTCCCTTTATTCCCACGGTGGATTGCGTGGTGACGGATCCAGCGTACCGAGTCATTGGGGGCGGTAATTCCACAGGGGCCAGACGGACAGGGGGGATGCTCACCGCAAACGATGGGAAAATATTTGACCACAACGATACCGACGTTTGCGAGTGGATGCCCGCGATATTCAATCTAATGCGCGATCCATCCCACGCCTACATTATGACCAACTTTTTAAATTTGCAAAAGATGTTAAACGCCGGAGACGGGGCGGGATTTAAGTTCCACAATTTACTAACCTGGAACAAGAACACTGTCACTCCCAATCGGTGGTACATGAAGGATTTGGAGTACATTATATTCGCAAGAAAAGGCGCGGCGTTCGCCATTCACAACAAAAGCGCGAAGACCAGTCAACCCTTCCCAAACCCCCGCAATAAAATTCATCCCACCCAAAAACCTGTGGAACTTATGGAAGTCTTTATCGCCAACAGCACGGATGAAGAAGACATAGTATTTGATCCCTTCATGGGAGTCGCCACAACGGGGGTAGCGGCTCTTCGCTCAAACACACGGTTCATCGGGGTGGAAAAAGCCCCAGTGTACTTCAAACTCGCATGTGAACAGATACAAGGAGCCATACGGGCCTAATGTTTACGCTCCGCCCTTACCAACAAGCCCTTACCGACCAGATTTACGCCCATTGGGCGGGGGGGTTCCGCAACGTTCTCGCGGCGCTACCAACAGGCGGCGGCAAAGCCGTTATTGTGTGCTACATAATGTCTAAACATAACGGCGCGTCTTGCATTATTGCCCACCGACAAGAACTGGTCGGACAACTCTGTTTGACCCTCGCTCAATTTGGCGTTCGCCACCGGATCATCGGCCCCAAGTCCCTTATACAAATGGCGGTCCAAGTGCAAATGGACGAACTCGGCGCCAGCTTTTACGACCCGAGCGCCGCTTGTGGAGTGGCGGGAGTGGATACGCTAATCCGCAGGCAGGAACCTTTGACCGCATGGGCAAACTCCGTAACCCTGGTCGTCCAGGATGAATGCTTCGTAGCGAGTACGTTGGTTGACGGGCACCCTATAGAAGACCACAAGGTTGGCGACGTTATTACGGGGTTCGACGAGACGACTGGGAAGTTCGGCCAGTACCCCGTCACCCACGTGTTTAAAAACCCAACGCCCGGTACCTTAGTCAAGGTTACACTCTCGACTCACCATAGTCTTTATGTTACAAAAGGGCACCCGTTTTGGACCCGTCGTGGATGGGTTCCTGCGGGGGAACTAACTGTAAATGATGAGGTACTGACTAATGAAATGTTCGCATTGCGATACACCAATTATGAACCCGTCATACTACCGACGGAATCAGGTGAAAAAAGGCCACTCGACTTACTGCACCCCAACATGCGCGGGGTTGGCGAACAGTCGCGTCCGCTCCGCCACGATGGCAAAGACCAATCGCAAGTATGCGTCAGCTCGAATGAAGAAACACAACCCCATGTCGAACCCCGATACCGTAGCAAAAATGGCGGCGACGTTAAAACGGATAGGGCACTGCCCAAAACTACGCGGCGGAAACGGCAAAGACCCAACGGAAGCGGAAACGAAACTAAAGAAAATAGCGCAACAATTTGGGACGCCGTTCTGGAACCATGTGGTGAAAACGAAAAAACCGTACCATTCAGGATGGCCAGCCCACTACAAAATCGATGTGGCAATCCCGATCCTAAAGATAGCGTTGGAGGCGGACGGGGTGAGCCACAGCCGTCCCACCCGTCGCGCGTCGGACCGGAGGAAAGACGGGTTTTTAAATGGTTTAGGGTGGGAAGTGTTGAGGTTCTCCAATCAGACGATCCTGAAGTCCCCGGAGACGGTTACGTCTACAATCTCGAAGTTGATAAAGTCCATACCTACACTGCGAACGGGGTAGTCGTCCATAACTGTCATCACGTGCTGATGAAAAGTTCCACCGGCAAACCCAATAAGTGGGGGACCGCCCAACGTATGTTCCCTAACGCATGGGGACTGGGCGTAACGGCGACACCGGGGCGCGCCGACGGACGAGGACTTGGGGCGCATACCGACGGATTTTACGATTGCTTGGTACAGGGTTTAACCATGCGGGAACTGATCGACCTTGGTGCGCTATCGGACTATCGAATTTTCGCGCCGCCTTCCGACCTTGATCTCACCCGCGTCAAGACCAATGACACTACGGGAGATTATGTTAAAAACCAACTAAGTAAAGAAATCCGCCGTAGCCATCTCATGGGGGATGTTGTCGAACATTACTTAAAGATAGCCCCCGGCAAACGGGGGATAGTATTCGCCGCCGATGTGGCTACGGCAGTGGAAATCGCTGGGCGCTTCCAAGCAGCAAAGGTACGCGCCGAAGTGGTCAGCGCCAAAACGCCCGACCGGCTACGACATGAGCTTATCCGACGGTTCCGTAACGGGGAATTGGATATTCTAACCAATGTGGATTTATTTGGTGAAGGATTCGATCTTCCGGCGCTTGAAGTTGTGATGATGACCCGCCCGACTCAAAGTTACGCAGTTTTTTCCCAACAATTCGGCCGCGCATGTCGCCCCAAACCCAACGGACAACGCGCAATTATCATTGATCCTGTCGGCAACACCATGCGCCACGGGCTGCCCGACGCAAAACGCACCTGGACCTTGGATCGGCGGGAACGGGGGGCGCAACGGAAGCGTGACCCGGATGTCATGCCCATTACCACATGCACCTCTTGTTTCTCACCTTACGAAGCCATCTACAAGGCTTGCCCCTTTTGTGGTGAAGTGCCTGTGCCCGCCGGTCGCTCTCGACCTATCCAAGTGGATGGGGATTTGTTTGAGCTCGACGCCACGACATTAGCGACAATGCGCGGGGAGATAGCCAAGGTGAACCTTTCGGAAAACGAAATGCGCCGATGGCTAGGCGGGCAAAATATGTCCCACGCCGTCAAAGGCAACATCTTAAAGAACCATCTGAACCGCCAGGACGCCCAGGTTCCCCTGCGTGACGCAATCGCATGGTGGGCAGGCTGGCAACGGCACATGGGACGACCAGACAGTGAAAGTTACCGACGGTTCTTCCATTCATTCGGGGTCGATGTGGCTACGGCCCAAACCCTCGGTAAAAATGACGCCACCGCATTAGCCGATAAAGTATGGAGGACAATGAGTTAATTGCCAAAGCACCCAAGACTACCACGTGATGGAAGCTGAGCCATGGACCAGAAGACAACCAACATCAAAAAGCGAGCCAAGTAAGGGGAGACACCCAAGGGTAACGAAGCGAGCCAAGGTGCCAAAGACACCCAGATTGTTAAAGCGAGCCATCAAGCAATAGACACCCAAAATTAGGGAGCGAGCCAAGCAAGGTGAGATACCCAAGATAACAAAGCGAGCCAGACGCACTTAGACACCCAACATAAAGAAGTGAGCCAATGATCCGTAGACAACCAACAGCCTAGAGCGAGCCACCATTCGCTAGACACCCAAACCCAAAGAGCGGGCCACTACACCCTAGCCACCCGATATCAAGGAGCGAACATTATGAAACATCAACTAAAAGTTATGGTACGAGGCGCATACGATTTACAAAAATTACGCACTCAGACGGGAAATCGAATAGCCGCCAATTTTCGATCCAAGTTGGGATTGGCGCCATCGGACAGCGAGGAAGAATTGGAGAAAGACGGGAAGAAAATTCTGGATGACCTTCGTACCCGATACAAACGGATTACCGACGGTCTCGTCCAACTCCCGTCGCCCCGTGCATTCAAAGGTGATGAAGTGATCTCGTCTTACACCGAGTTGTGCCTCGTGGCCCAATACGTCGAATGGGACAAACTCGAAAAGCAGCATTTCCGTCGAATGGGAAACGTACTTAAAGACTTCCCCATTTACACGGAGTTTCTGGAAGGCATACGGGGTATCGGTCCGGCAATGGCGGGGGTCATCATCTCGGAAATTGACATCGAAAAGGCCCGTTACCCCTCTAGCCTCTGGAAATATGCGGGACTTGATGTCGGCCCGGACGGACGGGGCCGATCCCGTCGTAAAGAGCATCTGGTCAAAGTCAACTATAAGGACCGAGACGGCAAGGACGCCGAACGCAATTCGATTACGTTTAATCCGTTCCTAAAAACCAAACTCATTGGCGTCCTCGCGACATCGTTCATTCGTTCGGGAAGTAACTATCGGAACTATTATGACGACTATAAGCACCGTTTGGAAACTGACCCCAAACGGGAGGACTGGACCAAATCCCGACGCCACAACGCCGCCCTCCGATACATGGTCAAAATGTTCTTGATCGACCTGTACAAAGCGTGGCGGGCGTTAGAAGGTTTACCTGTCGCACCCCCGTACTCCGAAACCAAACTGAACATGAAACCCCATAGGAGCGCAGCATGACCCAAGAAACCCACGTCATTATCGGTAACAATTGCGCTTACGCAATTGGAACGGTTTGTCGCAAATACGGATGGACACGTTGCGTCTGCGGCGTGAAAATGCCGGACGGAACACCCGTTTACTATGTAGATCACCTGGAACAAATACGAGGCCTTGGACGTCTGGTCCTATATGATTTCACCCGTTCCCCTTACTCCCCGCAACTTCTGGCGCTTTTAGCAGCAATTAGATCCCACCCCCACGTCGTCAGGTGGGCCGCATGAAGAACTGGGTTAAACGTTGGAATATCCCCGATCAGGCGGTGAGTGAACTGATGCAAATACTCGCCCAGGTGACGCTACTTCCGGCGCTCACCGCCCCCAAAGGCTCCGAAGCCCGCGTCGTGCAAGAGTTACGGGTCTCAGCCCCCCATCACCAAGGGCACCTGTGGCGCAATAATAATGGGGCCTTGCGGGATGAACGGGGAAATATGATACGATATGGTTTGGCTAATGAGTCCACCCGGCTGAACAAGGTTTTTAAATCTTCCGACCTCATTGGCTTCACACGTATTCACGATGTGGCCATTTTTACGGCAATTGAAGCCAAACGGCCGGGGTGGAAAGCACCGACCAACGAACGAGAGACCGCCCAAGCCGCCTTTCTTAAATTAGTACATGCTGGGGGAGGCATTGCACTATTCGCCACCGCTGCTGCCCATTACCCACTAGCGATTGAACAATGGAGATTAACACATGAATAATTACGCAACGCGACTACGGGCATACGCCAATTCTCTATCGTCTCTGGCAATCGCCGATCGAGCGTTATTTAACGACGCGGCCCAAGAACTGGACCGACTAACCCGCATCACCGGGGCGCGGCGGGAGGCGCAAGCGCCGGACGACGGCACCTGTAAACACGGGTGGATGGGTGGGGAATGCGACATATGCAACCCCGATTTATTTAAGGACACCAAATAATGAAACTTCGAGCGGAACAACGGCGGGCACAAATCATGGCCCACGCCACCAGAGTGGCGATCGATGGCTTTTTATACGACGTAACCGCCGACGCTATTGCCGAAGCAGTAGGGGTTAAGCGCCCAACAGTACTTTACCATTTCGGGTCCATGCAGGGACTACGGGACGCGGTGGTACGAACGGCGATCAGACGGGAAAACCTCTCCATACTCGCCCAAGCCATTGCGTCAAACGACCCATTGGTCAAAGATATTAACGACGACCTACGCCGCCGCGCCGTACTTTCTCTCGCATATTAGGACCATATCTATGCTCTCCGCCTTGCAGGAACTCCGGCAATTTATTGTTTGGAAATTAGTAACGGCCCCAACCGCGCCAAAGCCATTGAAGGTGCCAATAAATTACCAGACCGGCATCCAATGCGACGCGCATGACGCCGCCAACTGGACAGACTTTAACACCGCTACACAAATGGCGCCGTTAGTCGGCGGCACGGGCGTTGGGTTCGTCCTAACACCCCTCGACCCGTTCTGCTGCATGGACCTGGACGCCTGCTTACAGGCCGACAGAACATGGAGCCCATTCGCCAAACAAATGATGTCGTGGTTCCCAGAAGCCGCCACGGAACTATCCTACTCCGGCAACGGCCTTCACCTGTGGTTTCAATACGATCTCGCCCAACTCCCCCCCAACCACAAGACACGGGACGCAGCCGTTCCGGGGCTAGAGGTCTATACATCAAGACGATTCATTGCGATGGGTCCCCGGGTTTACCGAGGGTCCGCCGCTACCGATTGCACCCCCGCCCTTCTTCATACCCTCGCCACCTACCTTCCAGGCGCCGCCACCCAGGCAACCGATTGGTCGGACGAGCCGGTGCCAGAGTGGAACGGACCAACCGACGACAAGGAACTGATCGCCAAGATGCTGGCGGCGAAACAATCCGCCGCGTCCGTCTTTGGCGGCAAAGCGTCCTTCAGGGACTTATGGGCGGGTAATGCCGAGGCTCTCGCCGGAACATACCCCAGTGATACGGGGGACGACTTCAACCACAGTTCCGCCGACGCCGCCCTTATGTCCCACCTCGCTTTCTGGACCGGCAAGGACTGCGCCCGCATGGACACGCTGTTCCGCCGTTCCGCCCTCATCCGCGCCAAGTATATTGATCGCCCATACTACCAGCAAAAGACCATCACGGAGGCATGCGGCTGGACGACGGATGTTTATAGCGCACCAGTCATCGGGGTACCCGTAGCGGCACCTGACTTCCGGCCGACAACATTAATCACTAAAGGGGTGCTTCGGGAGGGGCTTCAATATCTTACACTCAGCCAACAATTGGAATACTTCGACGGCTGCGTCTACATCCAAATGGGACATAGAATTTTCTCCCCTAAATGGGGCGTACTTCACCCAGATGTATTTCGAGCACGGTACGATGGGTACGAGTTCGCCATGTCCGCGGATGGCGTGAAGCCAACCAAAAGTTCTTACGAGGCGTTTATGAGTAGCCGGGGCCTGTTTTTCCCGAAGGTTTTTGCGGCTAAATTTCGTCCCGATCAGCCAATGGGCTGCATCACTACGGAGCAAGGCGACGACTTCGTTAACACCTATATCCCCCCGGATATCTATGTTATGGAGGGAGACGTAACGCCTTTTATCAATCATATGGCGGCGCTATTTACGGATGAACGCGACCGTCAAATCATCATGTCGTACATGGCCGCCTTGGTTCAATTCCCCGGAGACAAATTCCAATGGGCGCCCCTTATCCAAGGACTCGAAGGTAACGGTAAGTCATTCCTGTTCCATGTACTATCGTACTGCGTAGGCTATAAATACCGTCATTTACCAAATGCTTCGGATATCGCCAATAAATTCAACTCATGGATCGACCGGAAAATATTTATTGGGGTGGAAGAACTTTACGTATCGGACAAACGAGAGGTATCCGACGCGCTTAAGCCTCTTATCACTAACACACGGATCGAGATTCAAGCCAAGGGCGCGGACCAAATCACGGGTGACAATCGTGCTAATTTTATGCTGACGTCCAACCACAAGGACGCAATCTGGAAGACCAACAGGGATCGACGGTACGCTATATTTTTCACCGCCCAACAGGAACCCGGGGACTTGGAACGCGATGGCTTACAAACACCATATGGTCCCAATTTATACAACTGGGCGCGCAACGGCGGGTTTGCCGCCATCGCCCACTATCTCTTTACGTATCAGATCGACCAAAGGTTCAATCCCGCCACCCGCAACGGCGGCACCTGTGACCGGGCGCCGATCACATCCAGTACAGGGGAGGCTATCGCTGTCTCCGTCGGCGGTCTGGAACAAGAAGTTTTTGAGGCTATTGAATCAGGTCAACCTGGATTTCTCGGTGGATGGGTAAGTTCCACCGCCCTAACGGTGCTATTGGAAAAACTTCATGCAACCCGGGCCATCCGTCGGAACAAACGCCGGGATATGCTCAAGCAAATGGGTTATATCCCCCATCCCAACCTACCGCACGGACGTTTAACTACCCCCGTTATGCAGGAAGGAAACCGCCCCACCCTGTATGTCCTGGGAGACCATGTGTCCCTCCAACTTACGGACCCCCTCGAAATCCACCGGGCGTATGTTCGGGCGCAAGGATGGGATGCAGGGGAAATAAAAGCACCCCCAGTATCCTCCTTGAAGGTACCCGTATGAATGAACGGGACGCGTCAAGTTGACGTCACCTGAACCAGATATCCCGTTTTAACTATTGGAAAAGGAGTAAACCCCATGACGCTGCCTTACGCAACGGCCCGATCCGGCCTGAAAGCCCGCCCAAATAAGTTATAATTGGTTAATTATGCTAGAGTAGCTCAATTGGCAGAGCGGCTGTTTTCTAAGCAAGGTTATAGGTTCGAATCCTGCCTCCGGCGCATTTTTGATCACAGGTCATGACCAACGAAGAAGCATAAACCGGGCAGAGACGTCTTGCTGAGGGACTCTCCCGGACCATATAAAAACGGCCCCGGGGATCAACCTGGGGCCGTTGGTTTTAGTGAATGAAGGCCGGGCGTTAGGCGCCGACGTCGATGGTCGGATACAGAATAAGGGTATTGGTCAGGCAATGATTTTTCATCGTCTCGAATGTTCGGTGTCTCATGGTGTGCTTCCTTTCGGTAGGCGGTTAAGGCAATTAACGTCTAGCGGATTATACAATCGGTTTGACCCCCGATCAAGAAGAAACCGCCCGGAAGGTGAGTTCCGGGCGGTTAAGTTTATAACGGGAAGGCTCACATCTTTACGACATGAGAACGCAAGTACCTTACAGGCGTCGGGCTTCCGCGTCAAGCCTCTTTCGTTCCCGGCTCTCTCGTTCCTGGGCAGCAGCGGTCTTTACGCTTCGTTCATACCGACCCCGAGCCGCTATAACCACCCAACCTATGATATCGTGACGTTCACCCAAGGGATCGATGAGCATACACAGTCTCTCAATCTCGCCGGGGGGCATCTTCCGACGGGAGCGTTTGTTGGACTTCCAGCTTTCCAAGGTACGAATAGGCCGCTCCAATATCCGCCCCACCTGCGCGGTGGTCAGACCCGCTACCTCTCGCACCATCCTGAACACTTCCAAATCTAACTTAACCATCGGACCTAGGCTCCTTCCCGTTTAGCCACGTGGGCCGTTGGAACATGTGTTCTTCGTCTACCTTGATCGGCATGATGATCCCAATGAACGTCGGGTACCCACTGTGAGTAACGAGACGTGGGGCTTCCGCTTCCTTTTCATATACCCATAGCCCAATAGGGTCTTGGTCGCCATCGAACGCAAACAGGTTCAGTAATTGCAGATCGAATGCAACCCCCGTACTTTTGATAATACGGTTTCCGTCGGGAAACAAACGTCGCCAAGCGGGGTATTTGAAGGGGTCGAATGTCGAGTATGGGTAACTATGAGGCGTTCCCCCCTCCTCCGGAACACGGAGACTTGCTTGTGGTCCCTCAAACGCCAGCTGCGCCGAAGGCAAAAACCGTTCCCATTCATCATCCCCTGTATCCAGGCGAATACACATGGAGACCGGCAAGCTGCCTTGAGGGTCATATACGGCGCAACCCGCCATGCCATTGGTTGCGAACATAACCACTCCGCCACCAAGGCATGGTTCGATCAGAACCCCCCCCAACTCGGGGCGCTCCGGATGATCGGGCCGCGTGAAGCGGTGGGCCAGTTTAAAATACTCGGCGTTTATCATTTTGTACCCCCGTTCATATTGAGCGCCTTACGAGCGATATGCACCGCGACGGCGGCGGTATCGTAAGCGTCCTCTTCCATCATAACGTACCCATTTTCGCCATTCACACTGAATTTAGCGATACTAAACAATGCGGCTCTATACCGGTCTCGTTCGGCGGCAACGGATGGCGTATGTTTATCAGTCATTTTCTCACCTCCACAAACTTCTTGTTTTCAAGTTTATATGTGACACCAGCTTTTACGGCTGTTCCGACACGTCCTGTTTTAACGGCTATGATACTGCCGCTATCATCGTATTCAGCGAGGACAATCCATCCGTCTTTTTCAGCCTTAGCCGTTGCTCGGTAACCGATTGCAACGGCTATTGAATCCTCTCCGAATACCTCTGCGTGGCCGTGGTACCCCGTGGCGGCGGCGTGGCCGTAGTCCCCCGTGGCGGCGGCGTGGCCGTTGTCCCCCGTGGCGGCGGCGTGGCCGTGGTACCCCGTGGCGGCGGCGTGGCCGTAGTCCCCCGTGGCGGCGGCGTGGCCTTGGTACCCCGTGGCGGCGGCGTGGCCTTGGTGCCCCGTGGCGGCGGCGTGGCCTTGGTGCCCCGTGGCGGCGGCGTG
>VAPH01013348.1_pt1 | contig 11577 bp, 12 predicted proteins | sample 3393861 | NCBI WGS metagenome assembly VAPH01 (sample SAMN08290439, study PRJNA428436) | hydrothermal vent metagenome | isolation source: Deep-sea hydrothermal vent chimney | place: Atlantic Ocean: South-mid Altantic Ridge | reverse complement strand
TTTAGGAGTGGAAAGTAAGAGGCGAGAAAGTCCACAAATCCAGCTAAAGCTATGAAAGCGATAAATAACAGAAACGGTAAAACCCTTGGAAACCATAATTTTTGAGTAATATTAGAGGTCATTAAAAAACATTCAGGTCAGAAACAGAAAGTTTACCGAGCTCTTATCAGTTCCATTGTGACATCACTGAACTTTATTGTTTTTCCACCATGATTTTTTACATAACTCTCAGCATCTTTTAGATCGGAAAACGGGACAAGTGCTTCACCCATAAGTCCCTTTGCATCGCCGCCGTAAACGTAAGCTGCCGCTCTTGCGTCTATCCAGTGATCATTAGGATGATCCCAATCAGCCTTGCCCATATTGTTGACATAGATGGCTGTTATTGCTGGCGGCCGATCAGGCTGTAGGTAGAAAGAAAACATATCCAAAGTGCTGCAAAATAAATCAACCTTTTCATTCTTGTAATGTATCTGTGCCTTTGCGCCGGGGATGTCCACGATAATCATTCCGCAGACGCTGCATGAGTTGTTTCTGTCAAGTATGACAGGAGCAGTTTTGGCCGCCTCGTCCTTAGAGCAGGCAGGTAGAAGAAGGATTAGAACAATTAATACTCTCAGTATCACGATAATTAAACTCGATGGTTCAGGTTTTATTTCCCCATTATTCCTCTTATGTTATCGTATAGTTCCGGGTCATGTATATAGTGTCCCACTACTTTTCTTACAATCTGTTTCGCATCGACAAACACAATTAGAGGAACATAGTTTATCTTGTATGCTTTTAGCAACTCCCATTTATTGCCTGCAAACATAGGGAATGTAAATTCAAGTTCCTCCTTGTAGGCCCTTACAAGCTTCTGGTCTTTGGCCATTACATTTATGCCTATAATTCTGAGGTTCTCCTTACCAAATTTCATCTCTGCTGTTTTCAGATGGGCTATGATCTGTGTGCAGTAATGGCAGGCATTATGCGTGAAATATAAAATGGTTGGCTTATCGATAAAAGTCTTGAGATCCTGAGGTTCGCCATTTTCGTCTAACAAGGTAAAGGTCGGCGCGGGTTCTCCGACTGTTACTGAATTTGCATATGAGACAGAGGTAAATAAGGCCAAAACCAGAATAAAGATAGCGGTTTGTTTTAAAAGAAATTTCATGTTTTATGACTCCACTTTCTCTACTTTATATTGAATTATATTTTTATAATGGTGTCCGTATATCAATGGTATCTGCTCGTATTCCCCGTAAGAGAATGCAAAACTATTAAGCGGCTCTCCGCCCTGTGGAGGGTTTAGAATTATGTCTCTGCCTGTGGAGACTTTAAATCTGTTTGGAGAAAGAGTTCCGAAAAAATAATCCCTTAAATCTTTTCTTTTTTTGCCTTCCGAGATATCAACAGGTACCCATTTGCCATCACCTATATAAAATCTTGCCCAGCAGTGGGCCGCCGTGCAGTCTCCTTCAAGCTCGCCTGTCTCGGTTAATACAGACGGGTAGGGCAGGGGGATGCCCTGTTCCCACCTTACCGGTACACCTTTATATATCATCATTGTTCTGAAGAGCGCATGAAAGTCATCACACCTTCCGCCCTTGTTTTCAAACGTCCATCTGCTTATTCCCTGGCCGCACCCTGGTATTTTTTTATCATATGTTAAGAAGTCCACCAGTGCATAGTATATTTTTCTGCCTATTTCAAGAGGATTTTTTTCATCAGCAACAACATTATCTACGAATTCAGTAATGTTTTTATCCCACTGTTCTCTTGCAGTAAGAACCAGGTGTTTTTTTACGTCTACTGTTTTATCCTGTATTGTGCCGATGGTTTTTCTACGTAATTTGTATGTAAGCGTAATCTCATCTCCGGCTTTTAAACGTGTTGGTCCCAAATGAATTATTCTGTTCCCAAAAAGAGGCTCCTCATTAATATTAAATCCTACAGGAGAGTCAACCGAAGTGTGTGTTATTTCCTGCCCCTGATCACTTTGCAACAAAGGAATCCATATATCAATATTTTTTTCATGCTTTGGAGGTTTGATTATTTTTGTTGTATATTTAATATTAAGCTGAATAGATTTAACTGCGATATCCGAAATTGGATCTTTCGTAATATTTGTAACATGTGTAATATTTGTAATAGCGGGAGCTGCGGAGGCAAGCTTTGTGGGATCTGAAAATAGCTGCTCTCCAATGATCGCGCCTGTGGTCAAAGTCGAAAGCTTTATAAATTTTCTTCTGTTCATTTCAAGCCCTTTATTGTTTTTGCAACTTCCTCTTCCGATAAATAAAAATCAGTTTCAAGTTTAATCAGCCTGTCTTTAGAGATAACTACTACTTTTGGTGTATACTGAATGTAATATCCTTCCGGTATTCTATTTTCTTCAATTTTATCTATCTCTATGCCGTAGAACTTCCATAGTTTTGACAGTTCCTCTTTCTTCCCGGAGACAAACATCCATCTATTATCCTTTACTGCATCTATACCATAAAGCTGAAAATAGTTGAGCCGCCTTTCGGGGGTATCCATGTCAGGGTCTACAGAAACATGAAGATACACCACGTCCTTGGAGGCATTGATCTCGTCATCTAAAGAAGAAAGCCGTGCCGTGACAACAGGACATCTGACAGAACAATAAGAGTAAGAGAATGTTAAAACAATGACTTTATTTTTCAGATCGTTCAGAGTAACAGTTTTGCCGTCCCAGTTATTAAGGGTGAAATCAACAGCCTTCTTTTCGACAACATTTTCGGCAACATTTTCGGCAGAATTTTCGATAGCGTGCGAGTTGCTGGCAGTAAAGAGCAGTAAAACTAAACATATCCATTTAGTTGCTGTAGTCAATATTGACCTCCACATTTTCTCCTGCCGTAATCTCTATGTTTTTTTCTTTGAATCCAAAGCCCTCGTGCCAGACCTTCAGAAGGTAATTTCCGGCAGGGATGTTATCTATGATAAATGTTCCTTTGTCGTTTGTCACTGCTGCATAAGGATGGTCAAAAATAAATATAAATCCTCTAATCCAGGTGTGAGTATTTGAGGTTACCTGGATGAATCCGGTTTCGTTAGTATACTTATGATATTTTTTAATAGGTTTTTCTATCTGTAAATCTTTTACAGGAAGAGCAAGATTATAGATGGTAGCTCCATATTCTAACGGCCTTCCTGAAACATTTTTCTGGTACTTCAGGCCGAGCTTTAATTGAACCGTATGTAAAATATCATCCTCGTTTATAAATAAAAACTTTCCTCCCACAGAACCTACGCTTACAAGTGGCTCTGCCTTACACTTTTTCAGGCTTATTTTTACTGCCTTATTGTAAACGGCTTTTCCTTTCTCGATATTCTCGATCCATACAACCACATTTTTTACCCGAGAATTAGAAACCAGGTACTTGCCGAGTTTCTGATCTTTGCCGCAGTACTCAACATTCCTGTCAAGCAAAATGATTTCATCACTTGGTAAAGCACCCTTAAATGTTATTGTTCCCTTCAAGGTTACACCATTTTCAACTTCAATAGTCTCATAGCTTTGTGATGTCGCAGCAGAGAATAAAATAAGAATTGACGATAGAACGACTGTTAAATATTTTACAAGATATTTTACAAAGTATTTTGCCATGATATACCTCCTTTTATTTTAAATATTTCTTTTTAAACAAAATATAGCTTGCAATAAGTGGTAGAGCTACCCATATAAGACTAATGCACCAAAGAACAGAAGTTGTCATATATGCTGGCACTTCAACCGATGCCAAACCTAAAAATACTGCAGATTGGCCAATTGATATAAAATTTAATATACGATATACATCGACAGGGTTTAATATCAGAAGCATAGAAAAAGTATTAACCCCTATACTGCCTTTGGTTATTATGAGAAGTCCTACCATTCCCAGGTCGTAAAGCAGAGTGAAAAAGAGCCATGAGAAGACTGTAACTGCTATAACCTTCGAACGTTCATCAAAAAGAATAGATATAAAAAATGAGATAGCTAAAAAAATTATACCCAGAAGTATTGAATGTATAATGAAGACAAGGTAGCCTCCAATGGCTTCTGTTCCGGTTTTAGTTATTAATATTATCCCGGATATTCCAAATCCTAATAATGTGGACAGGGCAAGTGAAACAGAGAGGCCTGCAAATTTGCCGAGAATAAACTCCCATATAGATATTGGGGAAGATAGAAATAATTCAAGCGTACCTTTATCCCGCTCGTCTGCAATTATGCCTCCGCCAAGTGTAAGTGCAAGGATTGGAATAAAATAGATAACCAGACTTGTGAGGCTGGCAATAGTTGCGTCTAAGTCTCTAAAGCCGGCAACACCTGAGGGGATTGTTCCAAAGTAGGAAATAATTAAAGTGAACATGGCAAATCCTATCGCTATAACCATAACCCACTTGCTTTTCAATCGATCGGAAAGCTCTTTATGTGCTATTGCCAACATGGCGTCAGTGAACACCAAAAAATACCTCCTCAAGATTAGGTTCCCGTATTGAGAGGTCGGCAAAGCTTTCTTGTTTCTCCAAAACCGCAGAAAGCAGTTTCAGCTTGCTCTGTCTCGGCACACTGGCAACGAGGTAACCTCCACTATACCTGACATCCACAGCCCCTTCTTTTTTCAGCAGTTCCTCCAGCATAGTGTTGGTTTCACTTATGGCAATAGAAATCCTTAAAGGTAGTTTCAAGCCTGTATAAAGTTCTTCCAGGCTTCCTACGGCTTTGTTTACTCCGTTTTTTATAACAGCAACCCTGTCTACTTTATCTTCTATCTCAGCCAGTATATGTGATGACAGAATTACAGTTAGCTTTTTTCTGGACTTTACCTCGTCTAATATATCGTAGAACTCTTTTATTCCCATTGGGTCCAGCCCTGATGTGGGTTCATCCAGTATCAATAGATCAGGGTCGTTCAAGAGAGCCTGTGCAAGGTTAAGTCTCTGCCTCATTCCTTTAGAGTATCCGCCGACTCTTCTACCTTGGATATCTTCGGATAAGACTCGTTTAATAATGTCATATGTGCCGCCTGCACCTTTAACTTTTGCAAACAGGTTAAGGGTTTCTTTACCAGTAAGATTGTCGTAGAATGAAACTCTCTCAGGCATGTATCCGATTCGTTTTCTGAAGTGCTTCCAGCCCTTTTCTGATAGAACCTTTTCGTTTATTAAAACCTCTCCTGACGAGGGTTTTGCTATGCCAAGCATTATCTTAAGCAGTGTTGATTTTCCAGACCCGTTTGGACCGACAAGCCCCAGCACCTCTCCTTCGATTATTGCCAAGGAGACTGAGTCGAGCGCTTTTATCTCTCCAAAGTGTTTTGATATGTTACGAATTTCAAGCATACAAACCACCTAATTGAATCCCGGTGAGATTTTTTCCAGTTCACCATAGTATCTTTCCGGAGCATATGATGAGTATTTCGTGAGCATTTCCTTCCACTTTGCGTGTAAAGGCAACATGGATGGTTTGTTATCTACAATTTTTGGAACATCCAGTAAAGGAAATTGTTTCTCCAGCATCCATAGTACCTGAAGAGAAGGGCTTGCAAACAACAGCTTTGCAATAGGGTATCTCCAAAATATATGGTCTACTATGGAGTTGGACTCGTAAGGAGCATCACCCTTGCCATCGCTGTTCATATCCCATCCAAGATAGTCGCTCCAGTAATTGTTATTCCACTCCTGGTCTTTGCTTGCGACATGTTTTACCTGAATTTCATTATTAATAAAAGAATTTTCACTAATGATGTTGTCCACAGAGCCTCCCCAGCTATGAATGCCGAGCTGATTGTTCATGATCAGGTTTGAGGTTATTTTGTTGTAGACGGAGTTGTGCAGGAATATTCCTTTTGTATTAGCAATCACCGTATTGCCACTTATCTGACTCCTTAATGATTGAATAAAAAGAAGTCCATGGGTTTTATTTCCGTAAGCTAAATTATCGTTGATTTTTGCGTGGTCGGTATACATAATGGCGAGTCCTACAAGGTTATCATGTACGGTATTTTTGCTGAAAACACCTCTGTCTACCCACATTGTATGTATTGAGTAGCGAGACTCTTTTATAGTATTTTCAGTAATAGTTGCATCGTGGCATATTTCCATGTATATTCCGTCACGGCAGTAACTAAGTGTATTGCCAACAACATGTACTCTTTGACTGCCTGTAAGATTTATGCAGTTCCCCCTGAAATTCGTCGCAATATTTTTTTGACCTTCGATTGTATTATTTTCGATCCTTATATTGTTACCTTCCAGGTTCCAGACCCCAAATCTTACACCCAATAATCTATTATTTCTTACTACAGCGTTATCTGCTCCTTTCTTAATAAGCACTGCGGAATCCATAGGTGAAAGGTCAGAACCGCTGTATTTTAAGGTAAAACCCTCTACTATAACTCCAGGGCTGGATATTTCAATTATATTACCCTTTGAGACAGATATAACAGGATTGCCAACACCTTTAAGGTGTATACTTTTTTGTATCTCAAGCTTTTCATTGTAATTACCTCCCCGTACCTCTATTAAGTCCCCCTCCTCGGTTTTTTTCAGTGCGCTAGTGATGGTTGAATAATCAACACCTACAATCAGAGTTTTTGCATAACCGACCTTAGGTGTCGCGATCAAAAATAGTGAGAGTAATAAAATGTGGACCAGGCAAGTCCATGTTTTTAACAAGTCCATTGATAGATTATAAATAAAGTCTAAGGTCTGCCTGCTTGGCTTTGACTTTTTATTAATACGGGGCATGTATTCTTATCCCAGAAGTTTACCTGGCAGTCCAAGCAATTGAGACATTCTCCACTGTTGATGGAACCATTTGACGTAATAGCCCGGGCTGTACAGCCTCTGGTACATATCTTACAACTTCTGCAAAAATCATATCGTTTCATCTTTATAAAAGGTATTTTTTTTAATAAAGAAGGAATTGCCAATGCAGCTCCTAACGGACATAGATAGCGGCAGAATGCTCTATAGATGACCATTGAACCTACTGTGAGTATTGTAAAGTACAGGAGAAAGTACCACTCTCTATTAAGTTTTAAAACAAACGTTCTAAACGGTTCAATTTCAGTAAAGTATTCTGAAAGCATGAAACTTAAAAAAGATACGCTAACTATTGTTACGAATATAACGTATTTTAAATAAATTAATTTATTGTGAATTTTATCAGGAATACTAAGCCTGAGTTTAGGAAACAACCTTTGATGAAATTTATTAAAAAGTTTATTTAAAAGTTCAATCATTGCCCCATAGGGACAGAGCCAACCACAAAATACACCTCTTCCCCATAAAAACAGTGTCAAAAAGATAAATATAAACGAGAGGAATATATAAGGCTCTAACAGAAAAAGACCCATTGGGAACTGTAGACCTTTGAGTGAATTAATGATTATGATGATGTTTGTGGTTGTTGGTTGAGCCTTAAGTATTAAGCCGACATACACAAAAGAAGTGAGGAGAACCCCGTATCTAAGTATATTTAGTAGGTTTTTTCTTTTTGATAACCTGTCCTTTAAAACCATTATCAGGATTATCGTTAGCAGAAATATCGAGAAAACAACTATATGTTGTATCTTTTGATCCCAGATTTGTACCCACAGCGGAGTCTCAAGGAAATCTTCGATATTTCCTAATGCTGCTGAATTCATTACTCCAGAAACCTGGCTGGAATTTTATAGTCCACACTTAAAGACTTAAATTCTTTTTTGCTGCCTACCCTATAAGAGAACATAAGGTTAAATTTAAATGTATTTGTGGAATTGAAGTCTTTGCCTCGTATAATGAATAAGCCGCCCTCTCGTATCGCAGGAGCATTGTCGGCTTTAATATCAGTCAAAATTCTATAATCTTTATCCTTGAAGACATAGCCTCTGTCTTTTTGTTCCAGGCTGACTCTGTCAAAAACTCCTCCACGTGCAAACCCAGAACCTTTAAAGGAACCTTTCCCCCTTGAAAAGATGAATATTGCTGATTCTCCCTTTTTCAACCTGCTTATTGTTTCTTTATAAAGTTTATCTCCCAGAACACTCCTACCTATTGAGGGTACTGTTGCAATGCCGAAGTATAGATCAAGGTAGGCATCTTCTCCATCCATTCCCACATCTTTTGAATTTACGACTATGTTCTTAACAGCCTTAGAACTTAAAAGTTCATCCCAATTAAGATGGGTGAATTTTTTACTGATTTTCAGATTGTTTTTGTCTTTATTGAATTTGATCATACCTATCTGTGAGGCGACCTTTTTTGCGCTTCTAAGAATTATGGCATTCTGGACAACGGCAGTAACCGTTGCGCCTGTAACAGCATCCATCGAAATTTCATTTCCCACAGAGAGGTTTTGTAATATGTTTTTCCCTTTATATTGATTTATAAATTTTTGGTAGTTTTCCTCTTTTAAACCAATCAGCACAATTGGCTCTGAATGGAAGATAATTTTTACACCTGTTATCGTTCCACTGGTATCCATTCCTATTAAAGTCTCTAAATGTTTGCCTGAGTATCCTACAAGTTTTTTTGTCCAGTTTTTTGATAAAAATACATATCCAACCAGTTTACCGTCCCGGTATCCTTCCCAGTATCCGTTTTTTTCTACAAGCTTGGGTGCTTGTAATACATCCTCCAGTTTGTATTTATACCTGTGTTCGAAAAAATTCCACTGGCCATATCCAGTTGATGGATGATAAAAACAAAAGAGTATTAATAACAGCAGTATCCATTTTTTCATAATATTAGTCTCTCTTATTTAAAGTTCACTTGGTAATTACTCAGGCACATCGGCTCAACAAATAAACATCGAATGCCGGGGATTCGGAATCGGGAGTTTATCTTCCGATTCCGAATCTTATTTTAAGGCAAATTATACTTGAATTATACTTCTACTATAAACCTCATTCTCATCTCAAGATGCAGGGCATGACAGAAGTTTGTGCAGTATGCCCAGAACACACCTGGTTTATCTGCTGTAAAAGTTACAGACTTTGTTTGAAATGGAGCTGTAACAAAATTGATATTGTAATTAGATATCGCTATACCATTAGTGAGATCAGATATTTCATCGTGATTGGTTACAATAAGAGTGACCTCATCACCCAGTTTAACTCTGACCTCTTGAAGTCCAAAGACAGGCGCATTTGCAGTCATTCTTATTGTAACGTTCTTGCCGTTTCTCTCTACGCTGTTTTTGGTTACTGCAAGTGGATGCTCGAACATATCAAAACGGTCTTTCACTAGTGGCTCAATTATGTCCCTTCTGACCATGATACAGTCGTGTGGTTCCAGATATGCTGGAGAGTCATGAACGAGTTTAAGCTTTTCACCTGTTATATCTATTAACTGGTCATTCTCGCTTTTGAGAGGACCGACATTAATATATCGATCCTTTGAAACCTTGTTCAAAGAGACAAGCCATTTGCCGTCAGCCTCTTTGGTTTCTGCCATTGAGGCCATTATATGCCCCACTTGATAATGAACGTCAAGGATATCGACAATATGCGGATTGCTTCTCTTTGCCTCTTCTCCCTGTTTTTCAGCCTCTATCGCTTTGGCGATGTTCCACTTTACATTTGTGCTGTCAATAAAGGCGGATGTAATGGCGTTACCTCTTCCATCATAGGTTGTATGCAGTGGACCAAGTCCTATGTAGGGTTGGGCAACGATACACTCTTTCGGCTTTATCTTGCCTTCAAATGCAAGATCCAGTTTATCCAGCTCGATCACTGTAGCGGTAGGGGAGACCTTTCCGCAACAAACAGCGTACTTACCATCGGGTGAAATATTCACTCCGTGAGGGTTTTTTGGGACAGGAATTCTTAAAGTTATATCAGAATGCCCCTCTCTGCCATCGATAACTTTTACTCCGTTTACGATCTTGTACTTTTTCTGTTTCAGAGCTTTTTTCAGCCTTCCCCAATGAAACACAATCAGGTAATCGTAGTCCGAGGCAAGCATTTCAGAGATGGTTACACCTTTTTCTATATTGTAGGATGTACACATTGAATACTTACCCTTGTAGTCGGTTGCGGCAAGGTCACAGTTTTCATCAACCATAACCTGACACACGATGGACATTTTTTCGGCATCCAGTATGGTGTGCATGCCGTAGTATTCTTTAGGATTAAGAAATGCATTTTTGTTTGAAGCGTCGTTTGGCACCGGTGTTTGGAACTCACTGTTTATCACAAGCCATTCCGTCTTCGGATACCGTTGCGGAAAAAGTCCATGGGCGCCCTGTATATTGGGTATATCTACTATTGCGTCAACTTCCATGTAATCAGTTCTGATTCTGGCAACCCTGTTATTTAGCTTGTCATTTACAAATAGATGTTTTCCATCATATACACCGTCTTTATATGAGCCGTGGACGTGATGGGTATCTCCCAAATTTCTGCCTCTCAGGAGCTTCTTGCTCTCATTTGTTATCCCCCATCCGCTTGCCACATCCGTATTAAAAACCGGTATTCTCTTAATTTCACGCATGGACGGGACACCTATAATTCTTATTTCACCCGAGTGTCCACCGCTCCAGAAGCCATAGTAATCATCAAGTTCACCCGGCTTTACTTCATTTTTAGCTCTGTCTTTATCTCTGTGTTCTGTCTTTGCTGATAGAGCGCCTTTAGGCAGCATTACGCCTGTGCCGGCAACAACACCGGAAGCACCTGCGATTTTAAGGAAATTTCTTCTATTAATTTTTTTATCAGACATAGCTTCGCCTCCTTTTCTGGATTTCAATTACTCAACCAATCCCAATAATTTAAGCGTGTATGAAACAAGGTTCCATCTATCTTCCTCGTTCAGCGAATCCTCGTATGAAGGCATTCCTGTTCCGTCAAGGCCGGTGTTAAAAGTAATATAGACGTTTTCAGCAGAAGATCCCCTTTTCAGGGTCCCTGTTGTAAAATTAAATGCTATTATCTTATCTCCCCAGTCGTCTTTAAGTTTGTCCGACTTGGGACCATCACCTTTGCCTTCATAGCCGTGGCATTCCCAGCACTTCATTTGCTTAAACACCTGCTTACCTTTTACAATGGACTCAGGGCTGCCTACCCACTTAGGCTTTTTTACGATTAAACTTTCACAGGGGTCTTCCTCTTCCCATCTTGGTGAGAAGGTTTTAATATACTCTACGACAGCCTGTCTGTCTTCCAGTGAAACATCTTCATGAGAGGGCATACCTGACCTTGGAATTCCATCCGATACTATATTCAAAAGATCTTTGTCGGATGGCAGACATCCTGTCGGGGTTGAACGAAACTTGAAAACACCAACTGTAAAGTCTCTTGGGTATAGTGTCCATACCAAACCGCTTTTTTCTACCCTGTGGATAACACCAACAAGTCCCATGCCGTCCCCCTTGACGCCATGACATATAACACAATACTTTTGGTAGACTTTCTTGCCTGCCTCAACTTTGTCTGCGCCATAGGCTTTTTCGACGCCTTGTAGCGTTGACATTAAAACCAGTGAAAGAAGCGTGAAACAAAAGACGAATACGACACCTTTACACTTTCTTATAAACTCTTCCATCTTTTTCCTCCCTTCCTGTGGATTTCAAAAAGCATCTTTACCGTACTCATGAGT
>VAPH01063423.1_pt1 | contig 11589 bp, 9 predicted proteins | sample 3393861 | NCBI WGS metagenome assembly VAPH01 (sample SAMN08290439, study PRJNA428436) | hydrothermal vent metagenome | isolation source: Deep-sea hydrothermal vent chimney | place: Atlantic Ocean: South-mid Altantic Ridge | reverse complement strand
TGTCGCTCGAAATGGTGAAACCCTGGATATCCCGGACGCCTATGCCATACCTGAAAATTCGCCCTATAAATTTAATCCCGCCTCAGACCAGAAAATTTGCTACCACACCCAGTCGATATTGACTGTACCCATGAAAAACAAGGCTGATGAAGTGGTAGGGGTATTGCAACTGATAAATAGAAAAAAAGATCCCCAGGCAAGACTAAAAACAAAAAAAGATTGTCACCAATGTGTGATGCCTTTTGGTGATGACGATCGCCAGGTTGCCGAGGCCCTTGCGGGACAGGCAGGGGTAGCGCTTGAAAACAGTATTTTATATGCCGACATTGAAAAGCTGTTTGAAGGGTTTATTCGTGCATCAGTTCATGCGATTGAGTCTCGCGACCCCACGACTGCGGGCCACTCTTTTCGTGTTGCTGAATTTACAGAACGACTGGCAAGGGCGGTAGACCATACGGACCTGCATAATCTCAAAGAAATATCTTTCACCAAAGACGAGCTTCGGGAAATTAGATATGCATCGTTGTTGCACGATTTTGGTAAAGTAGGTGTCAAGGAAGATGTATTGGTCAAGGCTAAAAAACTTTACCCGTACCAGATGGAGGAAGTGCAACAGAGAATAAAACTTGCCCGCGTTTCTGTGCAACGTAAGGCTTTTGCGCAAATGGTTGCCTTGCACGATAATCAAAAATTAAGCAGTAAGGAACGGACCAGCAAAAGACAACAACTCGAATTGTGGCTTGCCAACCAGCTGACGAGCCTGGATCAATATTTGCAAATTGTTGTTACCGCTAATGAACCAGCGGTGTCCCACGCCGAGGTTTCATCAGACCTGGAGAAGGTAATTAATTTTAGATTTCCCAATGAGAGCGATGAGCCTGTCGCGCTGCTAAATGAATTTGAATTTGCCGACCTGTCGTTAGCAAAGGGCAGTCTCAATAGTGATGAACGTAAGGAAATCGAATCTCATGTGAGTCATACTTTCGATTTTTTGAGCTTGATACCCTGGACCAAAAATCTGGCCAATCTACCCGGCATTGCTTATGGTCACCATGAGAAGCTCGATGGCAGCGGTTACCCGCGAGGCTTGGTGGCCAGCGAAATATCCATAGGTGCGCGCATGATGACTATTTCAGACATTTATGACGCCCTGACCGCCATGGATCGACCCTACAAGAAGGCACTGCCCGTAGAACGGGCGCTGGATATACTGGGTTATGAGGCCAAGGAAGGAAAAATAGATACCGGGCTGCTTGATATATTTATCCAGTCCAGGGCCTTTGCGCCAATTACCTAAGCCCGGCTAAACAAAGATTTCTTTTGTTAGCAGCCGACCACAGTTATAATTACGCCCGGTTCGAATATAATTATTAAATAATAATATCAATAGGCGTTCTTTTTTCATGAGTAAATCACTCCGTGTTGGTGTCGTTGGTGTCGGTTACCTGGGTAAGTTCCACGCACGTATTTACAACCGCATGGCTGATGTTGAGCTGGTCGGCGTTGCCGATACAGACAAAACCACGGTTGATGCAATTGCCGGGGAATGTGGTTGCCAAGCCTTTACCGACCCGGCCGCCCTTGTAGGAAAAGTCGATGCCGTAAGCATTGTTGTGCCCACTATCTACCATCTTGAGGTTGCCCGCCCTTACCTGGAGCAGGGCACCCATATGTTGATGGAAAAACCCATTGCACCGGATATGGCTGCAGGCACTGAGCTGGTTGCTTTGGCCAGGAAGGCAGGGGTTATATTCCAGATAGGACATTTGGAAAGGTACAATGCCGGTGTCCAGGCAATCATCGAGCGCGCTAAAGATCCACGATTTATTGAGGTCCACCGTTTGGGTACGTTTGTGCAACGGGCAACCGATGTAGATGTGGTCACCGACCTGATGATTCACGATATTGATATTGTCATGGCCATGGTGGCTTCACCAATACGTAATATTGCCGCGGCCGGTACATCGGTCTTGACCGATCATGTGGATATTGCCAATGCGCGACTGGAGTTTGAAAATGGTGCTGTGGCCAATGTCACAGCAAGCCGGGTATCCAACAAAAAATTTCGGCGCATCAGAGTTTTTTCCAAGTCCAACTACTACGGAATGAATTACGAAGATCAACAGCTTGAAATTGTAAGCGCCAAACAAGGCAATAAAGAGGGTGAGATACCAGATATTATTTCTGAGACATTGACAGTTGAGACGCAATTACCTCTCGACGCGGAGTTGGCAGATTTTATTACCTCAATTAAAGAAAACAAAAAGCCAAAAGTTGATGGTGCAACCGGGCTGGAAGCCATGCGTGTGGCACTGGCCGTGAAGGAAAAAATAGCTGCATGCCTGACGTAATCGAAAAAGTCCCCTACCTTGATTTAACAAAAGAATTTTCCGAGCTGGAAAAAGAATGGTTTCAGCTGGTACGTACCACAGGCGCCCAGGGCAGCTTTATTCTGGGCCCCAATGTTAAAGCCTTTGAAACCGAAGTAGCAAATTACATTGGCAGCAAGTATGCCGTATCGGTGGCCAATGGCACTGACGCCTTAATGCTTTCCTTGCGTGGCCTGGGAATTGGCCCCGGCGATGAAGTGATTACCAGCCCCTATACTTTTTTTGCAACCTCGGAATCCATTAACATGGTGGGCGCCACACCGGTTTTTGCCGATATACTGCCAGGTACTTTCGTAATTGACCCAGAAAGCATTCGCCAAAAGATCAGCAAAAAAACAAAAGCAATTATGCCCGTACACTTGTTTGGTTACCCGGCCAACATGGCAGAGCTGAAAAAAATTGCCAATGAAAATAATTTAAAAATTATTGAGGACTGTGCCCAGGCTTTTGGTGCCAGTAACGGCAAACACCGCGTCGGCAGCCAGGGAGATACGGGTTGTTTCAGTTTTTACCCGACCAAGGTGCTGGGCTGTTATGGTGATGGTGGTATTATCACGACCAGCAATAAAGAACTGGTGGAACATTTGCATAAATTGCGTAATCACGGTGCTGTGAAACCGTTTGTTCATGACGAGATCGGCACCAATAGTCGGCTGGATGAGGTGCAGGCAGCGCTGTTACGAATCAAATTAAAACGTATTGACCAGGCAATAAATAACAGGAATAAAGTTGCGGCCAACTATAGCAAACAATTGCAAGACGTATTAACGGCTGTACCAGTCGGACCAGGTAATGGTATCCATGCCTATAATTTATATACTGTTCGCGCTGAAAATCGCGATGCCTTACGCCAACACCTCACAGATAATAATGTCGGCACATCACTTTGTTATCCCCAGCCATTACATTTACAACCCGTTTATTCTGAGTTAGGTTACCAAACAGGTGATTTACCCGTGTCTGAAGCCACTTGTGATGATGCATTATCCCTGCCAGTGTACCCCGATATGCCGAAACAATACGTCAATCACGTTTGTAATTTAATTATAGATTTTTATAAATAGAGCAAGAGCATGCTTGGCCCAAAAACTGATTTGATCGACTTTTCGCGAACAATTGTTAAAAGTAATTCAGATATTTGGTTTGCACATCTATCAACAAATAGAGGCATTTCTGGAATAACACCCATTAGTCAAAATGTCTATTTCCCAAGCACTCAAATATGAAAACTACAAAAATCATTTCAGAGGCAAATAGTTTCCGGCTTGGTTATCGTGGAGATATAGAAGGGCTCCGTGCTGTAGCAGTTCTGCTGGTTATTGCTACCCACGCCGGGGTTCCGTGGATGCTGGGAGGTTTTATAGGTGTAGATGTATTTTTTGTACTTTCAGGTTACTTGATCACGGGCCTGTTATTACAGGAAATCAGGGAAACGGGCCATATCAAATTACTGAAATTTTACGCTCGGCGACTCAAGCGCCTGTTACCCGCACTGTTGTTTATGGTGATTATCACATCGCTACTTGCCGCTATTATACTTTCCCCGATGGAACAGTTAAGGCACGTTGATGCTGCTCGAGCTGCATCAGTGTGGCTTAGTAATATTTATTTTCCCCTTACGAATTTTGGTTATTTTGATAAAAGCCTGGACGAAAACTTATTCTTGCATACCTGGTCGCTTGGTGTGGAAGAGCAATTTTATCTTGTATGGCCGGGTTTAATTTTATTTTTACTCGGAACCTGGAAATGGCAAGGCGTTAAACAAGATTTGTCACGGTTATTTTATGGGATGATCGCAACAACAGCATTATTTCTTGTGTTCTCGGTAATCTTGTCCTATGTGTTGCCGCTATGGGGGTTTTATTCAATGCCTTCCAGGGCGTGGCAATTTGCACTTGGTGCCCTTGTGCTGCTCTGGACAACCCAAAAAGGTAAAAACATTTCCAATATTTCCAGTCTCCATACCACGCAAAAAACTTCGCGTGTTTTAGTCATGGGCGGGTGGGCAGGAATTATTCTTATACTGGCTTCAGCATTTATCCTTGGCCCCAATCAAACGTATCCCGGTTTATGGGCATTAATGCCATCCGTTGGCGCTGCCCTGGTTCTGGCCGCTGGCTCAACCGGACATTCAGTTGGCGTTACAAAACTTTTATCAGTTGCCCCTTTGCAATGGACAGGGCGGCTTTCTTATTCCTGGTATTTATGGCATTGGCCAATGTTAATTCTGGGTGGTTTTGTTTTTATTAACAACGAGCATGTGAATAATGTGTATCTTGTTGTGCTTTCTCTTGGCGTGGCATTATTTTCCTACAAGGTAGTAGAAACGCCAATTCGACGGAATGCATTATTATCATCCAGAATCGGGCTAACAATTACTGCATCGTTAATTCTAATGTTGACAACCGTCGGAATATCGTTCGCCTGGAAAAGCACTGCTAATAGTTGGGCGCAGTCAACAGAGCAAAAAATTTATACAGACGTACGATCTAAAGTGCCCGTTATATATGGGATGGGTTGTGACGAGTGGTATACTACCGCACGCGTACGTGTTTGCGCATTTGGCGACAAGGCAGCTAAGAAAACAGCCATACTGATGGGAGACAGTATGATGGGGCAGTGGTTTCCAGCGATTGCTCCAATCTTTACTAAACCTGGTTGGCGATTACTGGTACTGACAAAATCTGCTTGCCCAATGGTTGATGAACCATTTTTTTATAAACGCATTGGCAAGGTATATGCCATATGTGATCAATGGCGCGAGCAGGCATTAAATTCGCTTGCATCCTTTAAACCAGACGTGGTTATTATGGGAGGCAGCGCCTCATACGAATATACGCGCGCCCAATGGGTTAACGGGACAAAATCCGTGTTAGAAAAAATATCTCCTGTTGCAGGAGAAGTTTATATATTAAGGGGAACGTATATTTTACCATTTGACGGCCCCGAGTGTCTTGCCCGTCGAGCCTGGCAGGAAAAGGGCGTTGCCGTAGCAGGAGATTGTAGTGCCCCGGCGGGCAGCGAGCACTTTAATGATGTGTTCAAATGGCTGGGGGAAGCGTCAGCCGATTACAATAACGTTAAGGTAATAGATTTGAATTCGCTGATTTGTCCGGGTGGCAGATGTTATGCCGAGTTAAATGGTGAAATCGTTTTTAGAGATGCACAACATCTGTCTGTTGATTTCACAAAAACCATGACCGGGAAATTGGACGGCCTGATTATGGGCAATAACAAACCAGAATCAACAAAAGCCGGGGCAGAGTGATATTTCCTGGATTTATCAGGCTACGCCTTCCAGAATAAAATCACCCGAAGGTAAACTGCAGGGTATGCCTGTAGCTAATTTACAAAATTATAAAAATACCTGGCTATGTGAATTAAAATGTCCCGTGTTTCCAGCCCCATTTTTTTCTTGGCGCATCAAAAAATTCAATATAGGTTCTATCGCCGGAAATACCTAGCTCACTTTTTGTGAGTCCACACAATGCATCTGAAAGTGCGGCGGTTTTATCTTCAGACAGACCGATTGATTTAAGTTCCAGGAAAACGCAGGACTCATCGGAGCCGGCAAACATCATGGGTTGGGGTGGTGCAAACGCAACCATAACATAAGATTCAGGTTTACCCAGAATCTCCGCTACCAGGGACGATGCCCTGATTAAAAAAGCCTTTTGTTTATCCTCGTTAATCTCGTGGTTGGTTCTGACAGATAGATAAGGCATGCTTGTCTCCCGTGTAAATAATATTTAGCAGTCAATGTAACCAAAACATCATCATGAAACAACACGCACCTGCCTGTGATCGTAACCAGGCCTTTATACTTGAAACTCTGGCAGGCATATTACCGGGCAAAAAAAAGCTCCTGGAAATCGGCAGTGGCACTGGCCAGCATGCTGCATACCTGGCACCACAATTCCCTAACCTCACCTGGTTTCCTACTGATCTTGAGGAAAACCTCGCCAGCATAAATGCCTGGTGTAATGACAGTCCTGCTGCAAATATTGAAACCGCCAGCGTACTTAACCTGGCGACAGGTCAGTGGCCTGTGAAATCATGTGATGCGGTTGTTTGTATCAATACGATTCACATTATTTCATGGGAGTTGGTGGAAAAACTATTTACTGGTGCGGCAAACGTTTTGTCAAAAGAAGGGGTGTTTTATGTTTATGGTCCCTACGAGTATGAAAATGAACCCTTGGCAGAGAGTAATCAAAATTTTAATGCCTGGTTACAGCAACGCGATCCTGCCAGTGGCATCAGAAAATTTGAAAAAGTAAACGAGCTTGCCAGGAAAAACGATTTGATTTTTCAGTTTGACAAATCAATGCCGGCAAATAATCGCTCTATCTGTTGGAAAAAAGTTTAGGTTAACATTATTAATTAGATAAATTTTATTAAAGAGAATCAAAATAACAATATTAATGTAGCGTGTGCTCTACGCACGATTAATTGTGCAAAACACTTATCACTTTAAATTATCTCGCCAAATTATCTCATTAGGCGAATACCGCTACGGGCCTCGTTAAGCGTGTCCTGCAACGAGGAGGATCCGGCTGATCGCAGCCGTCGCTCCAGGCCTCGGTTGATTCGACGAATCAGGCCCGGGCCTTCGTAAATCAAACCAGTATAGATTTGTATTAAATCCGCACCGGCCACCATTTTATCCCAGGCATCAGTCGCATTTTCAATTCCACCGACACCAATAATCGGTACCTTGCCCTGCAGATGGTTATAGAGTTTTCTGATTATTTCTGTGGACATTGCTTTCAGGGGCTTGCCGCTTAAACCGCCATTTTCAGTCGCGTACAACGCGTTTTCCATGCCCGGTCGTGTGACGGTAGTATTGGTAGCAATCACCGCATCAATTTTGTGTTTTAAAACCGTGTCTGCAATAGATTTTAATTCATCATCATCCAGGTCAGGTGCAATTTTAACGGCAAGGGGAACATAATGGCGCCGTGTTTGCGTCTGCACGATTTGTTCCTGTTTCAGGCAAGACAGGAGACTATCCAGGTTATCGCCAGATTGTAGCTCTCTTAGCCCTGTTGTATTGGGAGACGAAATATTGATCGCAATATAATGGGCGTGGGGATAAACGGCACGCATGGCCATTAAATAATCATCGTTTGCCTGTGATATTGGTGTAGTGGAATTTTTACCAATATTGATACCAATGATACCTTTTTTGCCAAACAGCCTGAGATTCATAAGAAACCGGTTGATACCAACACTGGGGAAACCCATGCGATTGATGATGGCATGGTCAGACTCAAGTCGAAAAATTCTCCTGCCTGGATTTCCTTTTTGAAATTTAGGCGTAACCGTACCCAGCTCTACCCAGCCAAACCCCAGGTCTGAAAAGCCCCGGGTGCAGGTGCCATTTTTATCGAGACCGGCTGCCAGGCCCACAGGGTTTGGAAAATCTATCCCCATTATATTGATGCTGAGTTTTTTTATCTGGCCAGCCATTACCATTCGAACGAGCATGCCAATACCAGGCACCATGTAAGCAGTTCTAAGCAAGCGAATTATCAGTTTGTGCGCGAACTCGGCACTAAATAAAAATAAAATCGGACGAATTAGTTTTTTGTACACGTTGTTATTATTCCGTAATTCATGATTTAGAAAACTGAAAGTCTTATGATACCGTAATGTTGTAAAATAAAATGCGTTTTTTTAATGCCGCCTGCAATTAGAGAAGTTATACGCTAGTCACAGGGGCGTTATTTAAATAAAGCTTTCGTTTTTACCCAGGTAACGCCACTGACCTTCGGGCAAATGCCCCAGCATAATTTTGCCAATGCGTACACGTTTTAAGCCAGTGACATTAACTTCTACCTGGTCGCACATACGTCGTATCTGGCGCTTGCGACCTTCAGTGAGAATAAATTTCAGTTGATCTTCGTTCAGGCGCGAGACCTTGGCCGGCTTCAGCAATTTACCATCAAGTGACAAACCATGATTGAGCAGGGCCAGTTCTTCCTGGCCAACATGGCCATCAACACGGACCAGGTATTCTTTTTCCACCGGACTGTTTTCGCCGATGAGTGTTTTGGCGACCCGGCCATCCTGGGTTAGTATCAACAAACCCTGGGAATCAATATCAAGCCGGCCGGCAGGGGCCAGGCCCTGGAGATGTTTTTGGCTGAAACGGATAGCGGTATGTTTGTCTTTATTTTTATATTTACTCCCGTCCTGGTATTTTGAGCTGTTATTAAATTGATTGGCGCGATTCACCAGCACCACGGCGGGGGTATAACCATCTTCCGCCTGCCCGGAGACATAACCCACAGGTTTATTAATCAGTACCGTCACTTTATTGTCTTGGGATTGCTGCGCCTGTTGATGCAGGACAATTGTGGCGTTGGGCGAAACCCGGGTGCCCAGTACATCAATAATCTCACCGTCTACGGACACCAGTCCCTGCTCGATAAAATGATCTGCCTCACGTCGCGAGCACAATCCCTGCCCGGACATAAGCTTGGACAGGCGAATATTTTCATTTTCTGGCTGATCGGTCATAACAGTGCGGATTATACAGGGATTCTGCTAAACTCGCCGCCCATAACAGCACAAGATAATAAGCTCAAATACATATTCGAGGAGTGTATGGCCAAGCCACTAAATAAGATTAGTTCCCGTATTACCCAGCCCAAGTCACAAGGCGCATCCCAGGCCATGCTTCTGGGCACTGGTCTGAGCGAGCAAGATCTGGCCAAGGCCGAGGTGGGCATTGCCAGTGTCTGGTGGGAAGGCAATACCTGCAATATGCACCTGAATGACCTGGCGGCCAAGGTAAAAACAGGCGTGGTCGCCGCCGACCTGGTGGGCATGCGGTTTAATACCATTGGCGTATCTGACAGCATTTCTATGGGCACGGAGGGCATGAGTTACTCACTGCAGTCCCGGGACCTGATTGCGGATTCAGTCGAAACTGTCATGGGAGGCCAGTGGTATGACGGCCTGATTGCCATCCCCGGTTGCGACAAGAATATGCCGGGGGTGCTAATCGCAATGGGGCGTTTGAATCGTCCCGCGCTCATGGTGTATGGCGGTACCATCAAGCCCGGCCATGGCAAGTCCGGCGAGACCCTGGATATCGTGTCTGCCTTCCAGAGTTACGGCGCATTTATCACCGGCAAAATAGACGAAGAGACCCGCCAGGATGTGGTTAAAAATTCCTGTCCCGGTGCCGGTGCCTGTGGCGGTATGTATACGGCCAATACTATGGCCAGCGCCATCGAGGCATTGGGCATGTCATTGCCCTATAGCGCGTCTGTACCGGCGGTTGATCCGGGCAAAGAGGCAGAATGTCTCAAAGCCGGGCAGGCCATCAGAAACTTGCTGGAAAAAGATATTTGTCCACGGGACATTATGACCCGGGCGGCTTTTGAGAATGCCATGGTGGTGGTTATGGCGCTGGGCGGTTCTACCAACGCCGTATTGCACTTAATCGCCATGGCACGATCGGTTGATGTTGATCTGCAAATTACTGACTTCCAGAAGGTCAGCGATCGCATTCCTTTTATTGCTGATCTTAAGCCCAGTGGTCGTTATGTAATGGAAGACCTGCATAATGTCGGTGGCATCCCGGCGGTTTTAAAATATTTACTGGAGAAAAATCTACTCGACGGCAGTTGTTTGACGGTCACCGGTCAAACCATCGCAGAGAATTTAAAAGACCTGCCCGCGCTTAAGGAGGGACAGGATGTGATCCTGCCTGTTGAGAAACCTATTAAAAGCAGCGGCCACATTCGAATCCTGAAAGGCAGCCTCGCACCGGGCGGTGCCGTGGCAAAAATTACCGGCAAGGAAGGTGAAAAATTTTCTGGCCCGGCAAAAGTTTATGATTCCGAAGAAGCCATGCTCAAGGCCCTGGAAACGAAAGAAATCGGCAAGGGCGATGTGGTGGTCATTCGTTATGAAGGGCCAAAAGGCGGCCCCGGCATGCCGGAAATGCTGACACCAACCTCCGCCATTATGGGTGCTGGCCTCGGCGACCATGTGGCCATGATTACCGATGGCCGTTTCTCCGGTGGCTCCCACGGGTTTATTGTTGGTCATGTGGTGCCAGAGGCACAAGAGGGCGGGCCAATAGCTCTGATCCAGGACGGTGATCAAATCACCATTGATGCCGTGGCCAATACCCTTGATGTTGTTGTCGATGCCAATGAGATGGCCAAGCGCAAGGCGGCCTGGACCATGCCCGCTTACAAAGTGACGCGCGGCACGCTTTATAAATATATCAAGAATGTAAAAAACGCATCAGAAGGTTGTGTCACAGACGAATAGGGTTTTCCGTCATTCCGGGCAAACCAGTCCAGTAGGGTGGGCACTGCCCGCCAACAACACCCGTCATTCCCGCAAAAGCGGGAATCCAGGGTTTGATCTTAAGCAAGCAAAGGTGGGCAATGCCCGCCCTGCCTGCGTAATAAAAGGGAGCAAGGTATGAACAGGAATTTTCAACATTTCAGAAAATATAGCCTCGGCCTGGGTTTATTATTTCTTCTCGTTATAACAGCCGGCTGTCAATCAATTGGTGACGGTTATGACGACCCAATCAATATCCGTACTTTCAAAACCACCCATGACGAAAATAATTATATGCAAAAATATTTTCGTGCGTACATTAATCGCATTACTGATGATGACCTCGTGGGCATTTATTCAGAAACGCGCAGCGCAAGGTACACCATGAAGGTTACCGTGCTCGACAAAAAAACTGGATTTAAAAGCAAAAAATCATCTGATAGCAGTAAAAAACCTGGTTCCGGTCACTACATTGGTTATGCCATTAAAATTGACATGGTCGATAATAAAAATGGTGGCCTGGTCTGGAGCTGGGCGCCGGACAAATGGCGAGGTTATCCTACAGAACAAAAATCAATCAAATGGTTGTCAAAGTATTCATCCAAAAGAATGATCAAGGCAGGATTATTCGGGTCAAGGTATTTGCGCTAAGGTATTTTCACAAGGGTGGTTTGTGTGTGTGTGAGCTTGAATAAGCAGTCAGGACGATTATTTAAATTTTCAATCGACTCCGACCCACTGCTGTCCCACAACTCCGTCATTCCCGCGAAAGCGGGAATCCAGGCATTCTGGTTCGTAGCCTAATCAGTCACTTGCTGGATACCCGCTTCGGCTTTGGCTTCCTGCGTCGCTCTACCTCCTGCGTCCATGCAGTCGTCCGCGGGTA
>VAPH01038384.1_pt1 | contig 11592 bp, 12 predicted proteins | sample 3393861 | NCBI WGS metagenome assembly VAPH01 (sample SAMN08290439, study PRJNA428436) | hydrothermal vent metagenome | isolation source: Deep-sea hydrothermal vent chimney | place: Atlantic Ocean: South-mid Altantic Ridge | reverse complement strand
TGCCCGACAATGGAGAGCAGGTCGACACCCAGTTCAGCGACCGAATAATCGATTTTACCGGTGGTTTGAGCAGCATCGCTATGCATTACCGCACCGTGCGCATGGGCCACAGCGGCAATGTCCCGGATCGGTTGCAGCGTGCCGGTTTCGCTGTTGGCGTGCATGATGGTGACCAGTGCAGTCGCTTTGCTGACAGCGGACTCAATCGTGTCCAGCCTGACCATGCCGGTTTCATCCACGCCTGCACGGCTGATTTGGTATCCTTGCTGCTCGAGGAACCTGCAGGGCATTTCCGTGGCCGGGTGCTCGATGACTGAAGTCACAATGTGCGTGCGTGCCGGCCGGGCAGCGGCGATGCCGCGAATCGCCAGGTTATTCGACTCGGTTCCGCCCGAGGTAAAGTAAATTTCAGCAGCCTGGCAGCCGATCAGTTCGGCCACCTGCGCGCGCGCAGCGGCCACGGCGTCCCGCGCCCGGTGGCCATAAATGTGATTGCTCGACGGGTTGCCAAAATGCTCCCTCAGCCAGGGCAGCATGGCATCGACCACTTCCGGCAGTACCGGGGTCGTGGCATTGTGGTCAAGATAGACGGGATCCTGGTCAGATGGCATAACAATTGTGGCTGGTGGCGTTGCTTCTCCCTACTTTATACCGGACTGTTGCTGTCTGCCTCAGTTACTTTTGTCCTCCGCAAGGATCTGATCGATGGCGCGGCGAATCTCAGCGGCCCAATAGGGGCCGACACGACTGGATTTCTGGCGGTTACCCATTTGCCTGAAATCAGCGCCGTATTCGACCTGTATGCTTTGCAAATGCGGCATCAGTGCTTTGCAATAGGGGCACCAACTCGCCCAGAACAGGTAGATATCCACACCAGCCTGCATGCTTGGCAGGCTGAACCCCAACTTTTGACCCTGTTCCCGTCTGCCAAAACAGTAGATACTGGCACTTAGGTCCATGATGGCCAGTTACTGCAGTACATAAACTTTCATCCTGTGGCTCAAGAGGGAGAACACAAATGAACGATAAAGCCTATTCAGTTTTCAACGCGATGACCGATATCATCGCCTCGCCGGGCAAAGCTCTCGACGAAGTCAAACAGCATACATCATGGTTATGGTGGCCATTGCTGATCAGCCTTGCGGCGGCAGTCGGCGTATTTGTGTATTACTACAGTTGGGTTGATTTTCCATGGCTGGTTGACGAAACCATCCGCCAGTTGCCTGAAGAAAACCGCGCGGTAGCTGCCGAAGCCGTACGTAACTTCATGCAGCAGGGGCGAACCATGTGGATAACCGTGGGCAGTGTGGTGGTGGTGTCGTTTATCATCTATGCGTTGCAGGCCCTGTATTTGCACCTGGCGAATAAGATGACGTCCGGCTCGGAAATTGGCTACGGTCAGTGGTTTTCTTTCAGCGTCTGGATCAACTTTGTAAGTATTTTTGCTTCTATTGCAGCCCTGCTGGTCATTCTGATGGCCGATTCCAACCAGTTGGCCTCCACCAGTTTGCAGCCTTTGTCGCTCAATGCACTTTTGGTTCGTGCCAGCCCCGGTGATACCTGGCACACCTGGGCCAATTCACTGAGCCTCATCAGTGTCTGGACCATTTTTCTCGGCAGCATTGGATATGCCCGCTGGACGGGCGCTTCAACACTGAAATCCACGGTGATCATATTGTTGCCGTGGGTGCTTGTTTTCGGCATCTGGGCCGCCATCAAGTTAGGGTAGCACCGCATGAAGAAAATTCTGATATTTGCCGGCCTGGTGGTATTGCTGGTAGGCCTGCCCCTGCTGTCGAAGTTCACCGGCGGCACGGATGCCAAGCAGGTCGAGATTCAGCAGGTTGAATACAAGCAGATCAAGAGCTCAATCCTGGCTTCGGGCACCCTTGCTTTCCGCGAACAGGTGCAATTGCGCTCCGAGGTTATTGGACGGGCGATTGACGTGTTGGTCAAGGAGGGCGATACGGTTAAAAAAGGTGACCCGGTGATTACGCTGGACCCGAAGACCTACCAGGCCCAGGTTGACCAGGCGGAGGCGCGCGTACGGATGGCACAGATCGCGATAGAGCGGCAGCGCCTGTTGATCAAGAACCTTGCTGAGCGCTTTAAGCGCCAGACCGCCATGTTCGCCAAAAACCTGGTTGATGAAGACAGTTATGAGTCGCTGCAGAGCGAGCTGTCGCTGGCGCGCGTGGATCTGCGCTCGCTGGAGGAGTCCCTGCTGCAGGCCCGGGCAGCGCTGGATCAGTCAGAGGAACTGCTGGCCAAGACCCGCATCCTGTCACCGATCGATGGTGTTGTTATCCAGGTTGATATCAAGGTGGGCGAGACCGTGATTGCCGGAACCACCAATATCCCCGGCTCGACGATGATGGTGATTGCCGATCCTTCAGAGACGTTGACCGAGGTTCAGGTTGATGAGGCGGACATCGCCCAGGTGCATGAAGACCAGAAAGCCGATATTTTTACGGCTGCTTACCCGGATACGCCGCTTTCCGGGACGATTCAATCCATTGCGACCGTGGCGCGGGCCAAGCCCGGCCAGCAAAGCCTGTCTTTCCTCGTAAAGATTCTGCTGGATGAGCAGGACACCATGGCCATTCGCCCCGGCATGAGTGTGCGTGCTGATATCTACACCGAAAGCAGTGAGAAAACCCTGGCGGTGCCGGTACAGGCAATACGTTATGAAGAGAGTGTGGATAAGGAGGCTGGGGACAAGGAAGATCAGGCGTTCGTTTTCATTTTTGCGGATGGAAAAGCCGTACGCAGAGATGTTGAGACGGGTATTTCCAGTGACGCCGATCAGGAAATACTCAAAGGCCTGAAAGCAGGCGAGCAGATTATTGTCGGGTCGTTCCGGGTGTTGCGGAATTTGCAGGATGGCGAGAAGGTTGAGGCTAAAAGTACCGACGAGGGAAAAGATAAAAGCAAAAACGGGGATGAGGCACACGTGGAAATATCGTACTGATGCAAGTGAGTGAAAAAGAACCACCAGTCATCCAGCTACAGAATGTTTACCGGACCTACAAGATGGGCGACCAGGTACTCAATGCACTTGATGGTGTGAACATCGATATCTTGCGTAATGAATACATCGCCATCACTGGCGCCTCGGGCTCCGGCAAGTCCACCATGATGAACATCATCGGTTGCCTGGACCGGGCGACCCAGGGTGAATACCTGCTCAATGGCACCAATGTCAGCGAAATGAACGAAGCGGAACTGGCGCAGGCCCGTAACCGCCAGATCGGTTTCGTATTCCAGAGCTTTAATCTGCTGGCGCGGGCATCCGCACTGAAGAATGTCATGCAACCGCTGGTCTATCGTCGCGTACCGCGAGCGGAAAGAAAACGCATTGCCAGCGAAGCGCTTGAGAATGTTGGCCTTGGGGAGCGCGTGGATTCGCGGCCCAATCAACTATCAGGTGGCCAACGCCAGCGGGTTGCAATTGCCCGGGCACTGGTGGGACGGCCGGCCATATTGCTGGCGGATGAACCCACCGGCAACCTGGACAGTAAAACCAGCCAGGAGATACTGACACTGATCGATCAGCTGCATAAACAGGGCCAGACCATCATCATGGTGACCCATGAACCCGAAATTGCCGCGCATTGCGACCGGATCATTCACCTTCAGGATGGAAAAATAGATTCTGACCTGCAGCAAAAGGGTGTGGTGCGCTGATGTTCATGCTGCTCGAAAGCCTGCGCGCAGCACTTGAGTCCATCCGGGCTCATGGCTTCCGCTCGTTGCTGACTTCACTGGGTATCATTATCGGTGTTACTTCAGTCATCGCGGTGGTGTCTATCGTGCAGGGCCTGTCCTATACCATCAATGCCCAGTTCGCGGGGTTGGGTGGCAACTCACTGACAGTGCGCTCGTACACGCCCTTCAAAAAACAACTGCAAGGCCGTTTTGCCAGGCTGAGCGATGGTGACCTGCAGCTTATTTCGCAGCGTATCGAAGGCATCTCCGAGATTACACCGATCCTGTACACGCAAAGCGGCAGACGGGGCATGATCAGCTATCGGTCGCAGACTTCTTTTTCGCAGGTGATCGGGATTGGCCCGAGCTACCTCGATGTCAATGGTGTGTATCCTGAGAAAGGGCGCTTTTTCACGGCCGATGATGATGCACGCCGGCGGTTGGTGTGTGCGGTGGGTGTTGACGTGTTGGAAAACCTGAAAATACCGGATGATCCCATCGGTAAGTTTTTCCGGGTGGGTAATGAGTGGTGCAAGATCATCGGCGTGATTGAAAAGCGTGGTGAAATACTGGGTTTTTCACAGGATGATTATGTGCTGCTGCCCTACGGCACAGCCAAGCGCATCATGGGTGCGTCCAAGGATCTTGATATCCAGATTCAGCTACTGGTGGATGACATGAACCGCCAGGATGAAGTCAAGGATCGCATCCGCCGGATTCTGCGTAAGGCACATAATCTTAAATCCGGCGAACCGGATGATTTCAAAGTCCAGACCGCCGAGCAACTGACAGAGTCTTTTAATAAAGTTATCGATACCATCACTGCAGTTTCCATTGGAATTGTTGGCATATCGTTGCTGGTCGGTGGTATCGGCATCATGAATATCATGCTGGTATCGGTCACCGAAAGAACCCGCGAAATCGGAATTCTGAAGGCTTTGGGTGCAACCCGTCAGGACATACTGCTGCAATTCCTCATTGAAGCACTGGCATTAACCATGATCGGCGGCCTGGTAGGTGTCGCCATCGGCTATGGATTGGGCGCGTTGGTGGCGGCCCTGCTGCCCGGTTTCCCACCGGCCCATGTTCCGCTATGGGCCGTCTTGCTCAGCTTTGGATTTTGCGGTGCTGTGGGTGTGATTTTTGGTATTGTGCCGGCGGCCAAGGCGGCGCAACTGGATCCGATTGATGCACTGAGGTATGAGTGATAGATGCAATTGCTGCTCCCGGTGATTCTCGTTTTCGGGCTTATCTATGGCCCCGGCTGGTGGGTTCGCAGGGTCATGTCACGCTACAGCAGTCCCGCAGACCGGTACGATGGCACTGGTGGCGAGTTGGCGAGGTATCTGCTCGATGCCAATGGCCTGCCGCACGTGAAGGTGGAAGAGACCACGGAGGGTGACCATTACGATCCGCTGGAAAAAGTGGTTCGCCTCACGCCCGAGAAACTTAATGGCCGCTCATTGACCGCCGTGACAGTGGCCGCGCACGAGGTTGGTCATGCGTTGCAGGATGCCAGTGGTTATGCGCCGTTGAAAGCCCGTACCCGACTGATCATGCTGACCCGGCCGATGGAACGTGTGGGTGCCGGTATTTTGATGGCTGCACCGTTGATCGGCGCTTTAACCCGTGCGCCGCTGGTGAGTTTGCTGATGGTGCTGGGCGGCCTGCTGAGCCTCGGTACCACCACCCTTGTCCACCTGATGACGCTGCCGACTGAACTGGATGCCAGTTTCAAGCGGGCCTTGCCGTTGCTGGAGCGTGGCAATGTTCTCAAACCAGTGGATTTACCGCATGCCCGGCGCCTGCTCAAAGCGGCGGCCCTGACCTACCTGTCTGCCTCGCTGGCAAGCCTGCTGAATATTGCCCGCTGGTGGGCATTACTGAGACGCTGACCGGGGGCAACGCCCGTTACAGAACCTTACTCTTGATCACCATCAGTTTTTCCCGGGTCATTTCATGCATCGTATACGGGATGCCACCCATGCCGATTCCTGACGAATCCCTGCCACCAAACGGCATCCAGTCGACCCGAAAAGCCGTGTGGTCGTTGACCATGACGGCAGTGGCGTTAAGACGGTTGACGGTATCAAGTGCAGTATCCAGATCCTGGGTAAACACTGAAGCCTGGAAGGCGTAAGGCAGGGCGTTGGCGCGTTTAATGGCATCCAATCGGTCCTGATAGGAATAGACACAGACCACCGGGCCGAAAATTTCCAGGCGGGACACACTGGCCCTGTCCGGTGGGTTTAGCAGCACGGTGGGTGCGTAACATGTCGATGAAATTCTGTGGCCGCCGCATAGTACGGTGGTGCCCAGTTGCCTGGCTTCATCGACCCAGGCCTCAACCCGGTCAACTTCTCGCGGCAGAATCAACGGCCCGACTTCTGTTTTTTTGTCCAGTGGATCACCCACCACCAGTTTGCGGGCCCCGTCGGCTAATTGTTCCGCAAATTTGTCGCACATGGATTCGTGCACAAAGATTCTTTGCACTGAAACACAGACCTGCCCGGCATGATAGAAACCACCCTTGAGCAGGTCGCCGAGCATGGGTTCGATATCCGCATCGGCCGCCACGATGACGGGTGCTGCACCACCATGTTCCAGCGCACAGCGCGTACCCGGTGATAATTTGGAGCGCAACAACCAGCCCACGGCAGCCGAACCGATGAATGACAAATAGTTAATGCGCTCATCAGTCACCAGCTTTTCTGCATTCTGATTGTCAACCAACAGGCACTGGCACCAGCCCTCTGGCAGACCGGCTTGTGCCAGAATTTCCATGAACTTCAGGCACGACAGTGGTGTGGTCAGTGCGGGTTTGATGATGACGGGCGAGCCCACGGCTATGGCGGGCACGGTCTGGTGGATGATCAGGTTCAAGGGGTGGTTAAAGGCGCTGATCGATGAGACCACGCCAATGGGTTCACGGGTGGTGAATGCCAGTCGGTTGGCTGAGGCCGGGGTTTGCCCCATTGGAATTTGCTCACCCTTGATCTGGCCGATATGTTCTATGCTCAGCTTGACGCCATTGATGGCACGCAGGACTTCAACCTTTGAGTCTGCATACGGCTTGCCACCTTCCTGCGCTGCGATGCGGGTCAGTTCTTCGATCTGCGTGGCCATGATCTCTGCCACCTTTTCCAGAATGGCGATGCGTTGCCAGGCGGGCAGCCATTGGCTGCGATCTTCGAAAAGTGCATGCGCCACCTGCAGGGCTTTATCCACATCACCGGCATCCTGCAAGGGCAGCGCTTTGATCAGCGCGCCATCATAAGGGCTGTTGACTGTTACTGAATTCATTGTTGCTTCCTATAAAATGCGCGCGGATTCCCTGATGAGCACGTGCAATATCGAGTGGTTCAGGGAATAATCCACCGGTAAATCGATCACATGCACGCCCTTGCCGTTGAGGGATTCAGCAAGCACGGCTTGAAAATCATCCGCACTGACGGCCCGATGGCCGATGGCACCAAAGCTTTCGGCGTAGCTGACAAAGTCCGGGTTGTTGAAATCCAGTCCAAAATCCTCAAAACCCATGCCTTCCTGTTTCCATTTGATCATGCCGTAAGCACTGTCATTCAGTATGATCACCACCAGGTCCAGGTTCAGACGTACCGCCGTTTCCAATTCCTGTGAATTCATCATAAAGCCGCCGTCACCGTTGACCGACACGACTTTTTTGTCCGGATACAACAGCTTGGTCGCGATCGCAGAGGGCAGACCTGCACCCATGGTGGCCAGGGCATTGTCCAGTAACAAGGTGTTTGGCTGGCCACATTTGTAGTTGCGGGTAAACCAGATTTTATACACGCCATTGTCCAGCGTAATGATGTCGTCCTGTGCCAGTTGATCCCTCAGAATACTCAGCAAGCGCTGCGGCAGCAGTGGAAAACGGTCATCTTCAAAATACTTGCTCAGATGCGTATCCACCTCCTTTTTGACCCTGGCGAAATAGGAGAAATCCCGATTAGCAGCAATGTTGATTCGTTCGCCGATGCGTTGCACTGATCTGGAAATGTCACCCACCACATTCAGTTGCGGGAAATACACATCATCGATATGGGCTGCAAAAAAGTTCACATGAATGACCTTTTTGCCACCTTTTTCCATAAAAAACGGCGGTTTTTCGATCACGTCATGACCGACATTGATGATCAGGTCAGCCCGGTCGATGGCACTGTGCAGAAAATCGTGGTCGGACAGGGCGGCGGTACCCAGGAACTGTGCATGATTTTCGTCAATCACGCCTTTGCCAAGCTGGGTGTTGAAAAAATAGATGCCGGTCTGGTCAACAAATTCTTTCAGCGCCTCGCCGGTCTCCTTGCGGTTGGCTCCGGCACCAATTAACAGCAACGGCATCCGTGCGGCCTCAATCATGGACACGGCTTCTGTAATGGCCGAATCAGCGGCATCAGGCCGCCCGTGACCGACCACGTCGAACAGCGTGGCATCGGTTTGCTCGGCGGCAATATCTTCCGGTAATTCAAGGTAGACAGCCCCTGGTCTTTCCTCGATGGCAATGCGAAATGCATCCCTGACCATTGCAGGGATCTGGCCGCCATCGACAATCTGTGCAGAACTCTTGGTGATGGGGCGCATCAGGTCCACGACATCGACAATCTGGAAGCGCCCCTGTTTACTTTTCCTGATCGGTTTCTGGCCGGACAGCATGACCATGGGCATGGCACCCAGTTGGGCATAGGCCGCCGCAGTGACAAAATTGGTGGCGCCTGGCCCCAGCGTGGACAAACACACACCCGGTTTGCAGGTCAGACGGCCATAGGTTGCCGCCATGAATCCGGCTGCCTGCTCATGGTGGGTCAGGATCAGCTCGATACTGGATCCTTTCAGCGAGTTCAGGAAATCCAGGTTCTCTTCACCCGGAATGCCAAAAATATATTCAACACCCTCGTTTTCGAGGGCTTTTACCATTAAATCTGAAGATTTCATCATATGCTCTTTTTCACTGTGCTTACATGGACACACAACCGGCAGGCCCGTTCCTCCTGTCGTGGAACTTTTCCTCGCAAACAGGTCCACTTATATTACTGGTATCATTCCGGTAGCTGACATTTCGCTTCGCGACCAGCGATAATCAAACCAGGAGAATCAAATGAACAGATTACTCTTTATTTTAGCTGTTTTTACAGGACTGAGTTTTTTTTCTGCCGTGGCTGATGCCAAGGAGTTGATCAGTGAATTCAAGGGCTCGGAAAGCACAACCACAGCCGAGTTTGAAGTTAAAGCACCCTGGATTGTGGATTGGATGACGACCGGTGACTACCCGGGGACGATGGCGCTGGAAGTCAACCTCATCAAGTCACCCGTGGATGAGTATGTGGGCAAGATCGTGACCACCAGGTGGGTTACTAATGGCGTGAGATTGTTCAACCAAAGCGGCCGTTTTCGATTTCAGGTCAAGTCTAACCTGGTGAATTGGAGGCTGCGCGTGGAACAACTCACAAAGCAGGAAGCCGAGGCATACACACCCAAGTAACATATTTTCTGTGAGACTGACCAATGGAATATAAGGATTATTACAAGATCATGGGTGTTAGTCGCGATGCGACTCAGGACGAGATCAAGCGTGCCTATCGCAAGCTGGCGCGCAAATACCATCCGGATGTCAGTAAGCAGGCGGACGCAGAAACAAAGTTCAAGGAACTCGGTGAGGCCCACGAGGTGCTCAAGGATCCCGAGAAACGGGCAGCCTACGACCAGTTGGGTGCAGACTGGCAGGCCCAGCAGGATTTCCATCCACCACCGGATTGGGGCACTGGATTTGAGTTCCACGGCGCACCCCCGGGAGGTGGCGATCATGGTTTTAGCGACTTTTTCGAATCACTGTTCGGCCAGGCAAGGCGTTCCGGTGGAGGTGGCCGTGGTTTTAATATGCAAGGCGAGGACCATCACGCCAGGATATTGATCGACCTGGAGGACAGTTATCACGGTGCATCCCGCTCCATTGCCCTGAAGATGCCAGAACTGACTCCCGACGGACATGTCGTCACGCGTAACCGCACCTTGAAAGTGCGCATTCCGAAAGGCATCCGCCAGGGCCAGCAAATCCGTCTGGCGGGACAGGGCGCGACGGGCATGGGCAATGGAAAAGCCGGTGACCTGTACCTCGAGGTCGAATTCAGGCCGCACCGCGCCTACCGTGTGGAAGGCGCTGATGTGTACCTGGATTTACCGCTGGCACCCTGGGAGGCGGCACTCGGCGGCAGTATTAAAGTGCCTACGCCCTCAGGGGCCATCGACCTGAAAATCCCACCGAATTCACAGGCCGGTCAGAAGCTCAGGCTGAAGGGCCGGGGCATTCCATCAAAACCACCGGGGGATCTTTACGTTGTTCTGCAGATCGCTTTGCCGCCTGCAAACGATGACAAGGCGCGGGCGCTGTACAAGCGCATGCGGGAAGAGCTTGCGTTCAACCCGCGTGCAACCATGGAGGTGGCATGACCATGGCTGGCGAGCAAATACTGAGCGGGCAAATACTGGGGGACCATGACATGGTCTCACTGACTGACATATGTAGAAGTTGTGCGGTTGAGGTGGAAACCATCACTCTGCTGGTGGAAGAGGGCATTCTCGATCCTGTTGGCGGTGATGTCGAACATTGGCAGTTTACCGTCTCCAGCTTGAGGCGAGTCAAAACAGTCGTGCATCTGCAGCGCGATTTGGGGGTCAACCTGGCGGGTGCTGCCCTGGCGTTGGAATTGCTGGACCGGATAGCAGAGTTAGAGCGCGTTTAGCGCGCGCGTCGCACATCCACCCTTCAATACTGCGGCCTGCCGGTCACGCCGCAGATCGACACACCCCTGTGTTTTCATTTATGCTTGCACACCACATAGCTGAGTGACTGACAGGATGGTTGAATGAAATACGTGCTGAGTGCTTTGTTACTGGTAACCACCGGCCTGGTGTTTGCTGATGATTTTGATGCAGTTGAGGCCAAGCTTAAAACAGCAATGGCCGCCGACGTCCGGACCGATGCGGAGAAGGAACGTGACCGGAATCGTCGGCCCGTCGATACGCTGAAGTTTTTTGGTTTACGTGATGACATGACTATCATTGAACTGATTCCTGGTGGTGGCTGGTACACCAAGCTGCTGGCGCCGGTGGTCAGGGCGAATGGTAAACTCTATGTTGCACTGGGGACCGGCGGCATTGCCCGCTCGCTACTGGATCAGCCGGGATTTGAAGACGTGCAGATTCTTGCCCCGGATTCAAAAATCTACCGCAAGAAGGGTGATAATTTTTATACCCTGGAAACGGGCGGCCTCGGGGTCGCCGGCGTGGATATGGTGCTGACTTTCCGTAACTATCACAATTTTGCCGCGGAAGGCCGTGCGACCATGAACACGATCGCATTTGATGCACTGAAATCAGGCGGCATCTATGCGGTCGTAGACCACACACGGCGGCACATGGAAGCCGATAATCCGGAAAACCGCCGCCGGATGGATCCGGTTCTTGCCATTAAGGAAATCCAGGCTGCCGGATTTAAGTTTGTTGATTTTACCGACCTGCACCTGCGGCTGGATGATGAACTGCGTTACGAAGTCGGCCGTAAAACGGTGACTGGCAACACGGATCGCTGGACACTGAAGTTTATTAAACCATGATCGCAACGGCGCAAACCCATGCTTCGCCGGTCAATCATTGAGGCTGAATTAATGCCTCACACATGGCAGCGTTATCAACGGCAACGCGTTTTATCGGAACGCTGCCCTGGCGATTGATTGACTGGATATCGTAATCAACGGTGCCGCTGCTGCAATCGTTGAAGGTCAGTGTAATGCTGCCGTCAATGGCACGGCCAACTAGTGCTCCTTCAATGGGTCCGATAGCCGTTAGCCATCGGTGTCCTGCATCCCC
>VAPH01003432.1_pt1 | contig 11595 bp, 13 predicted proteins | sample 3393861 | NCBI WGS metagenome assembly VAPH01 (sample SAMN08290439, study PRJNA428436) | hydrothermal vent metagenome | isolation source: Deep-sea hydrothermal vent chimney | place: Atlantic Ocean: South-mid Altantic Ridge | reverse complement strand
GTACTGATCATGATCAGCAAGCACGGCCCAGCGCTCGTGATCACACCATTCACCATTGATCATCAAATAGCGTGGAGAATAGCCCTCGTAACGAAAACCGACACTTTTTGCCAATGCAATTGAAGCCAGATTCTGTGGTTGAATATTGGCCTCAAGCCGGTGCAAACCGAGTTTGTCGAAGGCGTAGTGGATAAGCTGGGTCAGGCCTTCTTTCATATAGCCTTTGCCAGCCTGGCGAGCCACAGCGAAGTAGCTGATATAAGCACTGCATAGCGCATCAAAGGTAATAACATTGAGATTGACGACACCGCAGATGACGCCATCTTCCAGTCGCTTCACCAGAAACCCGGCTTCTGTTTTGTGCCTGAGACGGGCCATGTAACGCGCCCAGGCTTCATGGTCTTTGGGTGCAGATACCCACGGATAGTGCAATCCCACGCTATCACGCATGGCGGCCAGAAAGGGTTTTTCATCGGCCGCCTCCGGCGGTTGGATAATGGTTCTGAACCCGGTCATGATCATCAGACAGACAGGTAAGCTGCCAGCAGTCCGGCAAGAATTGCCACGCCCACCCAGTTATTGTTCAGGAATGCCTGGAAACACCTGTCCCGGTCCCTGCTTAAAACCAGCATTTGTTGCCACACGAACAAGCCGGCTGCGACCAGCACCCCGGCAAACCATGGCCCGGCAAGTTGCAGCCTGGCGCCCAACACGAACAGCAGAATGATCATCAGTACTTTCAGGATACGCAGAATCAAAAGGTCATGGCTGCCAAACAAAATCGCGGTAGATTTGAGTCCAATGGAGATATCGTCATCGCGATCCACCATCGCATACATGGTGTCGTAGATGACAGACCAAATAACATTAATCAGCAGTATCAGCCACGCAACCGGTGCCACATAGCCGTTCTCTGCGGCAAAAGCCATCGGTATCCCCCAGCCAAAAGCCAGGCCCAGAACTACCTGGGGGAAGTGTGTCCAGCGCTTGAAGAACGGATAGGAAGCCGCCAGGGCTGCACCGGCAAACGCCAGCTTGACAGTGAGCGCATTGGTCATCAAGACAAGTCCAAAGGCTACCAGCATCAATACGAAAAATGCCATCAGTGCTTCCCGTACGGTCAATTCACCGGCCGGTAACGGCCGGCAACGGGTGCGCTCGACGTGCGGATCAAAATTCCGGTCTGCAATGTCATTCATGATGCAGCCGGCAGCGCGCATCAGCACCACGCCAGTACAAAAAATCAGCACATTTTTAAGCGAGGGGCTACCCCGGCCCGCAATCACCAGCGCCCACAGCGTTGGCCACAGCAACAACAGAATACCGATCGGCCGGTCGAACCGCATCAGTCGCCAGTAGGCGTTGGTTTTACTCGTCATGGGAGGGGATTGTATGGCATCGAACTATGGACGCAAGTACCGATATCGAAAAACCATTACAATGCGCGCCATTCTGAACAATAATCATGCGGAACTATGGAACTGATCGATATTGGCTGCAACCTGACCCACGATTCGTTTGATCACGACCGCGAGCAGGTTATTGAAGCGGCACACGCAGCCGGCGTGGTGCAAATGATCATCACCGGCGCCAGCGCTGCCGGCAGTCTGGCAGCGGTCAAACTGGCAAAAGCCTGGCCACAGCAGTTGTTCGCCACGGCCGGCGTACACCCGCACCGCGCATCTGATTATGATGATGAAACCGACAGGCTGTTGCGCGATCTGGCTGTGCGCCAGGCTGTCGTTGCGCTCGGGGAGACCGGGCTGGACTACTTTCGTGATTTTTCACCGCGTGAAACCCAGCGTGCCTGCTTCGAGCGCCAGATCCAGATCGCCATTGACAGCGGACTGCCTCTTTTCCTGCATCAACGGGATGCGCATGATGATTTTTTTACCCTGCTGAACAACTATCGTGACCAGCTCAGCGAAGTGGTAGTGCATTGTTTCACCGGCAGCAGGCGGGAATTACACGAATACCTGGATCTTGACTGCCACATCGGCATAACCGGCTGGATTTGCGATGAGCGTCGCGGCACGCATATGAAAGAATTCATGCAGGACATACCGTCCGACCGCCTGATGATAGAAACCGATGCGCCCTATCTGAAACCCCGAAACCTGCGGCCGAGAATCAAGAGTCACCGCAATGAACCCCGCTTGTTACCATGGATTCTGGGCACCCTGGCGGCCTGCAGAAATGAACACCCTCAGGCACTGGCCGAGGCCACCACCCGCAACGCCCGCGCTTTTTTTCACCTCGATTAGGTTTTCTGTCAACCCGGGTTCAAGCTGTTACAGCGTATTGATGTAGGCCACGACATCCCTGATATCCTGGTCATCACGCAGCATCTCAGCAATCTGGGCCATCTGCCTGCCATACAGATCCTGCGGGTTTGACCCGCGAATTCCGCGCTTGTAATTCTCCAACTGGCGCACGAGGTACCAATCATCAATTCCACTTAAACGCGGTGCATTCAGCGCCTGAATGCCCAGCCCTTGTGGACCATGACAGGATTTGCAGGTATTGAATAAATCCTTGCCCCTGTCAGCATCGCCGGAAATGGTGGGCGGTGAATCCACCATGGGAAGTGAAGTGATGTAAGCCACTATATTATTGATTTCAGCATCATCGGCCATCATGACGGCCATGGGTGCCATTTGCTGCCCAAACGTATCTGCTGCGTCACTGCCCCGCACACCTTGCCGGTAGTTTTTCACCTGCCGTTTGAGGTACCAGCCCTTCTGTCCGGCCAGCTTCGGGGCATTTACGAAGATGTTACCTTCGCCCTGCATCCCGTGACAGGCAGCACAGATAATATATCGGGCCTTACCGGCGGCAATATCCGGTGCCGCCACAGCACTGTCCCATGCCCACAGCCCGGGTACAAGCAGTGCAACTGCACCAATGGTCGTAACGATGGCCTGCCACCATCCAGGTTTCCTGTTTTCGGTTATGGCACAGGTGTACAGGTCTTCACGGTGACGATTGTGAATAAGAAAAGTCATAACGACCAGTAAAAAGATTCCAGTTGCAATTACCACCAAATTTACTCTGTTCTTATTGCCTGATTTTCCTGACGCCTGCGCCGATGTCGCTGGAGACGGCCGAAAGGATTTATATAGTGGCGGTCGGTTGCGACATGCCGTGCCTCCGGATGCCGCTCGCGCATCATCTGCTTTATTTTTTCGCCCTGACCCTTACGGGCGTATATCAGAATCAGATAATTTCCTTTTTCAATCGCCGTGTGAAAACGACGCAACTTCTGGTTTTCCCCGTCGATGCCAACCATGCCCCCCAACCAGGCGCCAAAACCCGTGGCGACCACGACCATAAATACGTATGCAATGGTGGGAATGTCTGGCCCAAAAGGTGCAAACAAAAGCAGGCCGCCTGCGATCAGCACACCGACAATGAACCCTGCATTGGCGCCAATAAAGCCACCCCGCAACAGGTTTGTGGTCTCCAACCAGTTGCTCGAATGTATTTTTTCATTTTTTAATCCGGCTTCATCTTTGCAGATGACATGGACGTGCCAGCTTTCAATTCCCACATCGTGGAGATCTTCAGAAACCTGGTGCGTGCTGACCAGAGAGGGTGCGAGATAGTACATGCATTTCATAGCGTGGCCCCGGATAGGTTGTGCGGTAATCAGGATACTTTTGTGAGCGATTCCATCCTTTTGTCTGGAGACTGTGAGTAAATGATTATCAATCTTGATGGAACTGAGTGTCGCACATTTGTGTAGATTATGAAAGTTGACGGCCCTGCTCGGGCCGGCAAGTATCTGTGGGGACTGGGGTTTTTGCTACAGGTAAAGCTGTGCGGTCAACAGAACAATGCGCTTGCGTTGCATTTTCAGTTCTTTTTCCAACTCGCGATAACGGGCGGCAAGCGCACTGTGATCTATCGCATCAGCCAGTTTCTGCCGGCTTTGCTGTACGCGTTCCATCTGCAACTGCTGCCATTCGGCGATGATCTTCCTGAACTGCGCATACTCAGTTTCCAGTAATTCGCGCCAACGGGGGTTCTCCGTAGAACCATCAATTTTTGCCTGGGCACGTTTGAAGATCATGTGCAGGCGGGCGCGCTGAATTTTGAAATCCGGTGTGCGTTTGAGGTTGTTTGCCAGGCCCAGCTTCGCACAAACGGCTATAAACCACTTGTTGATGTCGTATTGCCACCAGCGAACACCGTTGCGGTAGTCACTCTGAAACAAGTGGTGGAAATTATGGTATCCCTCACCGTAGGTCACGATGGCCAGGAACCAGTTGTCCCGCGCGGTATTTTTATCCGTGTAAGGACGACTGCCCCACATGTGTGCCAGTGAGTTGATGAAAAATGTCACATGGTGACTGATCACCAGACGCAGAATACCGGCCAGCAGGAGCACGCCCCAAATATCACCAACCATCCAGCCCAGCAACAGCGGTACTGCGATATTGGTCACCAGCACCAATGGCCAGTAATACTTATGCTGCCAGGCAACCACAGGGTCACGCTCCAGATCAGGCACTATGCTCCAGTCCAGCTTGCCGCTTTCGTAATCCCTCAACATCCAGCCGATATGTGCGAACCAGAAGCCACGACCGATGGAATACGGGTCTTTATCATTGTCATCCACATCACGGTGATGAATGCGGTGACGGATGCACCACACCAGGATGCTGTTCTGGATTGTCATGCCGCCGACAATCGCCAGGTAGAGGCGCATAATCCAGTGCGCCTGATAAGCACGGTGTGACCATAAGCGATGATACCCACTGCCAATTCCGATACCACTCGCCACCAGCAGGATGGCAAAGAACACCCAGGCCCAGCCACTGAATCCTTGTGTGAAACCATACCAGGGCACCAGGGTGATCGCGGCCAGAAAAGTCAGGCCAAGAACGAGAGTGACGGGCCAGTTTATCGGCGCCTTTTCGGATTTATAAGTGCTTGTCATTAAAACTACTTCATCATTAGAGGGGTATAAGAACCCCTTATTTTAGCTCAGACTGTCAGGCAAGTCGTTAAGTTTTAGATAAACTCACCTCAACTGCGCATACCGGTCCCGCGCTGCAGCAACCACAGGCACAGGCTGGCCAGCACCACACCAAAGAATACAATAATGGCGTAGGCCCAGCTTATCGGTACATCCGACACACCCAGAATTCCATAGCGAAAGCCGTTGACCATGTACAGGATCGGGTTGAACGCCGAGACGTTCTTCCAGAATTCCGGCAGCAGGCTGATGGAATAAAACACCCCTCCCAGGTAAGTCAACGGGGTCAGGATAAAAGTCGGCACGATCGCAATATCATCAAATTTATTGGCGAAAATAGCATTGACCATGCCGGCCATTGCAAACACGACAGATGTCAGCAGTAATACCGAAACCATAATGAAGGGGTGCTGCACCTCGACACGGGTAAAAAACAGTGAAACCAGCATGACCACCGTGCCCACCATGATGCCGCGGGACAGCGCACCCGAAACATAGCCGGCCAGGATGACCCAGTTCGGCAGCGGTGAGATCAGCAGTTCCTCGATATGGCGGCCGAACTTGGCACCGAAAAAGGATGAAACCATATTGCCGTAGGAACTGGTGATAACAGACATCATGACCAGCCCCGGCACGATAAACTGCATATAGTCGAAGCCGTCCATTTCACCAATACGGCTGCCAATCAGGTTGCCGAAAATGATGAAATAGAGTGTCATCGTTATCGCCGGTGGCACGACGGTTTGTGCCCAGATACGCAAAATTCGTGTCACTTCCTTGCGCACGATGGTTTTATAGCCGATCCAGTTTACCTGTGCATTCATGTTGTCGAACCCTTATCGACCAGGCGTAAAAATAATTCCTCGAGACGGTTGGCCTTGTTTCTCATGCTCAGTACGTAAATTCCTTTGTTATCCAGCGAGCAGAACAGGGCATTGAGGGATTTCCGCTTTGGTAACGATGCTTCCAGTGTATAGGGATCGCGTAGACGCAGTTCCATGCCGTCTATCTGCGGTGCCACCGTCAGGGGTTCACGTATATCGAGTACGAAGGTCTCCACATCCAGTGTGCCCAGCAACGTTTTCATATCAGTGTTCTGGATAATTTCGCCGTGGTCGATGATGGCAATATTGCGGCACAGCTCTTCCGCTTCCTCAAGGTAGTGGGTGGTCAGAATCACCGTTGTGCCATTTTCATTGATCTCGCGGATGAACTCCCACATCGAGCGCCGTATTTCGATGTCAACACCTGCCGTCGGCTCGTCCAGAATCAACAGTCGTGGTTCATTGACCATTGCGCGAGCGATCATCAAACGACGCTTCATACCACCGGAAAGTGCTCTGGAAATCTTGTCGTGCTGGTCCCATAGCTGTAATTGCCTGAGATACTTCTCCGCCCGCAACAACGCAGTTTTGCGGTCAATCCCATAGTAGCCCGCCTGGTTGACAATAATTTCCAGCGGCTTTTCGAACTGATTAAAATTCAACTCCTGCGGAACGAGGCCGATGTAAGACATGGCAATTGAGCGCTGTCTCTGCACGCTGGTGTCAAACACCTTCACTTCCCCTGAACTGGCACTGACCAGCGAACTGATAATACCAATCAAAGTGGATTTACCAGCCCCATTGGGACCCAGAAACGCGAAGAAATCACCTTCTTCAACATTCAGGCTGATGCCTTTCAGTGCCTCCACACCATTGGCATAGGTTTTCTTCAGATTATTGACTTCAAGTGCATGCATACGACAGTCAGGCCGGAATGGGTGGTCGGGACATTATACGGATGTAGTTGCTGCCGTGGGAGATTGCGGGAGGATCAAATACACGCACACCCCTTCGAGGGAATAAAATGGGTGCCGATACGTATATAGAACGAGTCCAATGAAGAGCCACGACATGCAACAACAACTGGTACAGCTTGGAAACGGAGCACATGCACTGGCCACTCAGATGCTGGGCAACGCCGATGACGCTGAGGATGCGGTTCATGATGCGTTCGCCAAAGCACTCGGCAAGCCGGATGCTTACGACGCCCGGAAAGGCTCATTGAAAACCTGGTTTTTGCGTGTGGTCCGTAATCGCTGCATCGACCTGATCAGGCAAAGGCACCCCGGCAACATCGATGTCGAGGCGTTGGCAGATTTCCATGCAGGGCCGGAAAAGTTGCTTGAACTTGCTGAGCGTGACCAGGCGTTGCAACTTGCGTTGGCGAAATTGTCAGCCGGCCAGCGTCAAATCGTTGTATTGCGTGACTACATGGATCTGAGTTACACCGAAATCGCGGATGTCCTGAATGTCGCAGGCGGTACCGTGATGTCCCGCCTGCACCGGGCACGGCTGGCGCTGAAGAAGGAGCTTAACCCTGATGGTTAACGAGATACGACTGACAGATCAACATGTGGGTGAACTGCTGTCGGGTTACATCGATGGCGAATTGACCCAACAGGAACGCCAACGCGTCACGTTGCATTGTGAGGGCTGCGGCGAATGCCGGAAGAACCTCAGCGAGCTAAGGGCACTGCGTGAGCGCATCGGAAATTCACAGCTCAGTGAGGTGGGCGAAGATAAATGGAGAGAGACAATGAAAGACCCAACTGTTCAGACCAGCCGCAGTATTGGCTGGTTATTATTTGTCGCAGGCATTCTGGTCGTTGCCGGAGTTGGCCTGCTGGGATTTATCTTTTCAGAAGGTACCTCTGTCTGGATGAAGCTGGTGCTGGTCGCCATCTATGGTGGTCTGGCTTTATTGCTGTTCTCGGTGTTGCGACAAAGACTCATCGAGCGCAAGACGGACAGATACAAAGACGTGGAGATATGACATGTTAGTAGTAACCAGTGAGTCAATAGCAAACCATCGAATCGTCAAAACACTTGGTCTGGTGCGTGGCAACACCGTGCGCGCACGTCACATCGGCAAGGACATCATGGCCGGCCTGCGCAATATCGTCGGCGGTGAAATCCACGAGTATGCAAAACTGATTGCTGAAAGCCGCGAACAAACCCTTGATCGCATGGTTGCCGAGGCTGAGCGACTCGGCGCCAACGCCATCATTACCACCCGGTTTTCGACCTCTGTCATGATGGGCGGTGCGGCCGAGTTGTTGGCCGTCGGCACTGCGGTCGTGATTGAACCGGAATAGATCAGGGCCGGGCCGGGCGAGGCCGGCTGCGGGAACTGAACAGCCATAAAATTGACATGGACAGCAGGGAAAGCGCAGCGGCTGATAAAATCAATCCCTGCAGACACCGATCCAGGTGGTGCGGTAATCCCCCGCCGTTAACCTTGGTGAAAAACACATTCGAGTCACCGAGGTCGACCAATGAGATTGCTCATTTGAAGTACTGAGTCCAACTATAAGCCTGACTTGCCGTTCCCAACCTGGTAGCGGGGGGCTTTTCTCGTCCCCGGTAATTAATTGTGTAACCCAATGGCAAAAAGGTCAGAATTTAGTCACCATCATTCATGTCAACGGAGACTTCGCAGCGAATTGACCTCACCAATAGTAGGCGCCTTCAGGCGAATGCTGACCCAAAAGATGTTCAATATATATACGGGATGCTGGCAGCATGGCGTTTGAACCACTTATACGCTGGAGCATTTAGGTGGTACTTGATCAAAGTTCGGTACGGTGATGGTTGATTCATTCAGAACAGAGATACTGATTGTATAAATGTAATAACAAAAGTATAATATGTTATTACATTTGTAATAATTTATGGACATGACGCCATGGAACTCAAACTACGAAAAGTCGGTAATTCTGTTGCCTTGATTGTGCCCAAGCACGTGCGGGAGAATATGGGTGTTGCAGAAGGCAGTTCCGTTTACCTTACTGAAACACCGGATGGATACATGATCAGCCCCTATGATCCTGAATTCAGCCGGCAAATGGAACTGGCCCGCAAGGTACAATCAAAACACCTGGATGCTTTGCACGAACTGGCTAAATGAAGAAGTTTGTTTGGGTTCTGGATGAAGTCGTACTGGCTTTACACGATGAACAATTGGCCACTCACGGGGGCTTGCCTGGGGTCAGAGACCGCGGCGCAGTGGAGTCGGCTTTGGCTCGGCCGCGAAACCTGACGGTCTATAAAGCTTGTGATGACATAGCCAGGCTTGCTGCAGCGTATGCCTATGGAATAGTGAGAAATCATGGCTTTGCAGACGGTAACAAGCGTACTGCCCTGGTGACCGCTGACTTATTTCTGATGCTGAATGGATATGAGCTCGTATCATCACCCATAGAAAATGTATTGACAATATTAAGCCTTGCTGAGGGGACACTCTCTGAAGCGGAACTGACATCCTGGATCCGCGAGAATATTAAAAGCCTTGGTTAAGCGTGCGCTTGAACTAAATTGCTCGGGGCGAGAAAAGCCATACTGCCCAGACTGGGGACAGCACATCAGCGCTATGGCGGGGGTCGCTCCTTCAGAAGATCAAGCCCAATGGTGAACGGGTTGTTGGCTGTTAGTACTGCTGTCGTGATTGAACCGGAATAGATCAGGGCCGGGACTGGGAATTCCCGCTGCGGGAACTGAACAGCCATAAAATTGACATGGACAGCAGGGAAAGCGCAGCGGCTGTATAAAATGCAGTCATTTCCCCCGCCCACTGCCAAAGTATGCCAAACAGCAAAGCGCCAGGTAAGGCGGCAAAACCCACCATCATATGATAGAGACCATACGCGGTAGCCCGGTGCGCCTGCGGTGCGGTATCCGCAACCAAAGCCCGCTCCGCCGCCTCGGTGAAGGCGAGGCTGGCGGCGTATGCAAGAAACCCACCCCAGATGGCTATTACGCTGTTTTGCGTCAATGGCAACATGATCATGATACCTATTCGCGAACCCCAACCCACTGCCAGCACCGGCAGGCGGCCATAGCGGTCTGACAATGCACCTGCAGGTGCGGCAACCAGCGCCTTGACAGCGCTGGCTGCGGCCCAGATCAGCGGTATTACGGCAATTTGCAGGCCGTGATTGCTGGCCCACAGGACCAGGAAAACCTCAGGCACCGCTGCCAGTGCCAGACCGCCTGCCGATAAAATCAATCCCTGCAGGCGCCGATCCAGGCCGTGCCACCTGAGTGCAGTCGCCGGTCGCTTTGGCAGCGGAGCTGCTTTTTTATCCTCCAGCCCAAAAATCAATAACAACAGGACCAGCGCGCCCGGAACGGCAGACCATAAAAAGACCTGTTGCATGGGCAGGCCGCGGGCGAGTAGCCAGAAAGCCAGCAGCGGACCAAATACCGCACCCGCATTGTCCATGGCGCGGTGAAAACCAAATGAGCGGCCGCGCAGCGAACCATCCGCGCTGGCAGCGATCAGGGCATCCCGGGGCGAAGTGCGAAAACCTTTACCGACACGATCAAGAAAACGCACGCTCAGCACCCAGGTCCAGCTCAATGCCAGCCCGGTCAGGGGCCGGACAATATTAGACAGGCTATAACCGCTGAGCACCAGCGGTTTGCTTTTCCAGCCCCGGTCTGCAAGCCGGCCTGAAACCAGTTTCAGCAGGCTGGATGTTGCTTCCGCCACGCCTTCGACCAGGCCTACGATTGCAGGCCCCGCTCCCAACGTCGCCGTCAGGAACAGTGGCAGCAGCGGGGTGACCATTTCACTGGCCGTATCATTCAGAAACGAAACCAGGCCGAGAACAACCACCGTTCTGGGTAAATACAACATTTTCATGTAGCTATCCGGATTTGATGAACATTGCCTGATCTCCGATATGACCCCAGGTGGACAAGCCCATGTTAAGGGTGACGCATTGTCGACCCAACAGGAACGATATCAGATTCAGCCACTTGATATCCCCATAAACGCTCACATGACAAATAGCCTATGGACGCGGGCAGACTTGCTGTTTACCCTGTGCCATCAATCAGAAAACGTTGACTGAATGAATAAATTGTTTATTTTTGTGATACTCGCATTGCTGGCACTGCCCACCACAGCAGCGGCTTTGCCGAATTCGAACCAGATCGAATTCAGTAATTGCATGCTCGCCCTTCCCGGCACTAATTTCACTGCCAGCGCCCGCTGCGGCACGCTGGATGTACCGGAAAACCCGGCTGACCCCGAAGGCAGGCAGATCACGCTGAACATTGCCATGGCACCAGCAACCGGCAGCACCACCGAACCGGACCCGGTTTTCTTTTTTGCAGGCGGGCCGGGCCAGGCCGCCACGGAAACCTGGGTCATGCTGCGGTCGGTGTTAAGCCAGATACGCAAAACCCGGGATATCGTGATGATTGATCAGCGCGGCACCGGCAAGTCCAATAAACTGGAGTGCACATCCGAGGCCGCGGATGACCTGAACCAGGTGGTTGACCTGGATCTGATCCGCATCGAGACACAAAAATGCCTGGCAGACCTGGCCGGCGACCCGCGTTTCTATACCACGACCATTGCCATGGGTGATTTCAACCGTGTTCGCGAGGCCATGGGTTACGACAGGATCAACATTATCGGTGTGTCGTACGGAACACGTGCTGCCCAGGTATATCTGCGGGCGTTTCCGCAAACCGTGCGCACGCTGACACTCGATAGCGTGGTGCCGATGCAACTGGCGTTGGGGCAGGAGCATGCACGGATGCTGGACCAGAGTGTCGCAG